>FWPU01010585.1_pt1 | contig 11919 bp, 13 predicted proteins | sample 2228361 | NCBI WGS metagenome assembly FWPU01 (sample SAMEA103939777, study PRJEB20133) | metagenome | reverse complement strand
TCCGCCCGATCGCGGCATGCGCGTCGGTATCGCGGTCGACGGCTCGCCCTACGGCAATGCAGCCGTCAAGTACGTGCTGCGCCACCTGCCGCTGTTCGGCGCCGAGCCCGACGTCTCGCTGATCCACGTCGTTCGCGAAGGCGCGCTGCAGGTGCAGGCGCTGCTCGCCAATCTTTCGGGCGCGGGAATTTCCTTCGAGACCATGCGAATGCTGCGGCAGCAGGCCGTCGAGCGAGCGCTGCGCACGCCGCTGCGGCTGTTCGCGCGGGCGCGGCGAGCGGTGCGGACGGTCGAGCTCGACGGCGCGCCCGGCGCGGCGATCGCCGCGCATGCCGACGCGCGACTCGACCTGCTCGTGATGGGCTCGCACGGCCACGGACTGTTCTCCTCTGCGGTGCTCGGTTCGACCGCGCTGCGCGTCGCCTCGCACTGCAGGGTTCCGGTACTGCTGATCCGGCGGCCGTGAGCGGTGCGCGCCGCGGCGCACCGCGCGGTCAACGCGTCGGCGGCCCGAACAGCGCGGCGATGTCCGCGCTCGAACGTCGGCCGAGCGACGCGCGGTGCGCGGCGAGCCAGGCGTCGGCGCGCGCGCGGCCTTCGTCGCGCAGCTCGCGCAGGAACGCCAGGCTCGTGTTCAGCGCGTTCGCACCGTCCAGATCGCGAAGAAAATCCTCGCTGTCGATCACGTGGAACCTCAGCGCGCGCAGCCGCCGCGCGAGTCCCAACGGCCACCAGTCGCCGCGCGCGCGCTCGCGCGCGAGGGCGAGCCCGCGCATCTCGCGCAGGAACGCGGCGTTGAAATGGATCTCGGTCAGCCGCGCGCGGACGCCTTCGACCGAACTGGGCGTGCCGGTGCGCTCGCGCGGCAGCAGCATCACGATCAGCAGGTCGGAGGCCTCGCAGTCGTAGACGAGCGGATACACGGGGGGATTGCCGGTGTAGCCGCCGTCCCAGTAGTCCTCGCCGTCGATCACGACCGCGTGATGCAGCGTGGGCAGGCAGGCCGACGCGAGCAGATGCTCGGCCGTCAGCTCGCGCTCGGTGAACACGCGCAGACTGCCGCGGCGCACGTGTGTGGCGGCGACGAACAGTCGCACGGGGCTCGCGCGGCGCAGCCGCTCGAAGTCGAACTGCCGCTTGACGATCGCGCGCAGCGGGTTGATGTCGAACGGGTTGATCTGCTGCGGCGAGAAAAAACGCGTCAGCCCGAGCAGGAAGGTCGCCGGCGAATGCGCGAAGCCCGCGGGGAGGTTCGGCGTGAACGGAAGCTGCACCGCGTACGACGCCTCCCCGATCGCGGTCCAGAACGCGTCGAGCGCGCGCCGCGCGCCCTCGGCACCGCCTTCGGCCCAGCCGTGCGCGAGCGCGACCGCGTTCATCGCGCCGGCGCTCGCGCCGCTTGCGCCCTCGAACGAAATGTCCGGCTCCTCCAGCAGCCGGTCGAGCACGCCCCACGTGATCGCGCCCAAGGCGCCGCCGCCCTGCAGCGCGAGGTTGATTCGGTGTTTCGGCATCCCGCTTCCGCCCGGTCATCGGTACCGGCCGATGATGCCGCGATGCAATCGCGCTGCCATGACCCGTGCGGGCTCGCCTCGATGCGGGATGCGCGCCATGCCGTGGATGACGTCACGGGGCGCGTGAACCGAAAAAAGCGCCCCTACGACATGCGCGCTACCTGTCGGAACACGAATCGCACCGATGAACCCCGCCCGAACCTCGCGCCGAGACGGATCACGTCGCACTGTGCCGCGCCCGAAGGGCGGCGGCACCAGCAACAAGTTAACCCGGAGCCTTGGAAACAAGCGGGAACGCCGCCGGATCCCTTATGGAAGCGACAGACAAGTCGATGTCTAGCAACGGCCAGTAGACATGATCTTTCGTCGGCCATTCGACTTGCGAAATCTGCTCGATCGTTGCCGACCTGAACCACGGGAAGGTCTCGAACGGCAAGAAGAGCTCCTCGTCGCCGAGCAGCAACCAAAAACCGTGCCGCGATACGTGCGTGACTTCAGCCGCCGAAGTGACGGGACCAGGCATGGCGAATCTCCTCAAGATGGCGCTCGACGACAGCCTGGGCCTCCCTCAATTGTCGCGGCCAACGCTCGAACTCGGCAATGAATGCAAGTCCGAGCTCGGCATTTGCTTCTCGCGCGTAGTAGAGGGCTCCGTCAATCAGCTCGCGCTCAGCCTCGAGACTGACGGATGCGATCACTTCACTGCTTCACGGGCGCGTGCGATCGCTTCGGCGGCGGGAACTACAGGCGCGCGCCCAGCTTCAATCTCGGCGTCGTCAGACAGGCTCGCGATCAAGCGATCGGCCAAGCGCGCCCGCTCCTCGGGGGAAAGCTTCATCGCCTCGGCTTCCAGCAGATCAACTTGGTTCGACATCAGAACCCTCCGCTTACCTTGCCCGATTCGATGATACCCCTGCGATGGCGTTGCCGGCTGAGGCCCAACGTAAAGGTAAACGGACGGCGGAAAGCGGAGCGAAGCGCAGCTTTTCCGCGGTCCGCTTGACTGATCCGATTGAGCAACGTCTTTTCTGTCAATCGTGGCGGAGCGATTCATCCGGAGTGGGTGTTCAAGACTTCATGGTCAGGTAGATTTTTCCGGTCATCCACTCCTCGTCGAACTCGGTCAGCAGGGCCGAGACCAGGCGCAGGCAGGAGGCCGCGTCGGGGAACATCGAGGCCACGCGCGTGCGCCGCTTCAATTCGCGATCGATCCGTTCCAGTGCGTTGGTCGTGCGCAGCCGTACGCGATGTGCTTGCGGATAGTCGAACACGGCAAAGCCGTCGGGCAAGTTGGCCTCGGCCCAGTCCGCCAGCTTCGGCGCCTGCAGGCACCACTGCGCGATGGCCTCGTTGAGCAGCCGCTGCGCCTCGGCACGCTCCGGGGCGTTGAAGATGGCGCGGATGCGGCGCGCAATCGGTTCGCGCTGATCGAGTTTGGTGACGTAGGCCTGCGCGTTTTGCTGCAGATGAAACTGGCCGCGTTGCCACGGCACGCTGGGCGGCACCGCACGACGCGCCGCTTTCAACCCGGCGTGATCGTCCGAGACGATGAGCTTTTCGCCGGTCACGCTGCGCTCGACCAGGTCTTCCAGGAACGCGCGCCAATGCACTTCGGCTTCCGACAGCGCGCAGCGCCACGCCCAGCACGCGGCGATGGCCGGTCTCGGTGATGCCCACCGCCACCGGCACCGCGCAATCGACGAGCTGACCGCGCTTGCGCACACGCTCGTAGCGCGCATCGAGCAGCACGTACGGCGTCACGCCCAGCGGCCGCGCGCGCCACGCCGCGCAGGCCGGCGTCGGGCCGTTTGGTGGCGCGGCTGACCCCCGCCTCCGCGGGGGCAGGCTCTGGGTCGAGGAAATCGACACCTCCGGGCCGACCAGCCGCTGCAGGACTTCGATCACTTTGCGCGTGGACACGCCCTGCACGTACATCTCGGCCAGCGCCCGGTTCAGCGCCTGTTCGGTGCGCGAGCCGCGTTCCAGCGCGCTCGGACAAAAGCCTGCTTCGCGAGTCTGTGGCACGGCAAAGGTGATTTCACCCAAGCGGGTCAGCACAGTCTTGGGTTTGAAACCGTTGGCATGGTCGCGCCGCTCGCGCGTGCGTTCGTGCGGTTGGGCGCCAAGATACTCGGCGCGCTCGATTTTGGCGGCTTCGTTGACCAGAATGCGCAGCGCCTCGCCGGCGCCGTCCAGACCTTGCGACAGCAGGGCAGCGTACGCCGCTTCGAGCGGATTGCTTTCAACGCGTTGTGCCATTGTTGTTGTACCTTCGCGTTCGCAGATCGATGATGCCCAAAGGAATCGCGGCGCGCGCAAGAGCAAGAAGGAAATTACAGAAACGATGTTGCACTAACCACGGGACCGATCTCGATCAGCAGGTTGAACGCATCGGCCACGGGTAGGCTCCTGAGCCGTGCGGATCAGCGAAGTGGCAATGGCGCGGCCTGCCCGACGAGGAGTTGCAAGGCAACCAGCCGCTTCGTAGTGCCCGAAGATCCGCCAGCAACAGGCCGACGCCGAGAATCAGAAACAGCAGCCCTTGAAAACTCGCCGTCAGACTTTCCCCAAACGCAGGCGGAACCTGGCCATGAGCGCGGCCGCACCGATGGCCGGCAGGGCAAGAACCGAAAACAAGATCAGGCCCAGCGGCAACAAACCGAAATCCGAACCGGATACGACCAGCACCACTGCCTGCGCCAGCATCACGCTCAGACCCCAGCGCCAAGGTTTCTCTGGAACCCAATAGCCAAGGCCGCCCGCGAGGCCAATGCTCAACGGATACGCCACGACCCAATAAAGGGAGGAATCCCAAGCCTCCCGCCTCCCACTGACGCCGGCCGCCACACACCACAAAACGGCGCCTCCGATGATGGCGACCGTCCATGCCCATGCCGCTCGATTCATGGCGCGCCGCTCCGATGCCCCCTAACGTCATGTTCAGCGGCGCGCTTTCGCGCGTCCGCTGGAACTACGAGTTATGCGTGCTGTTTGTTCCGTCAGAGACAAAAGCCCGAGCAGTGCTTCGTTGACCGCTTCAGACGTCGGGAATGCTTTCGCAACCTTCTCCTCGAGCAGCACAAGATTTGTACCTCGTGACACGCGGCCGTAGTACTTGCCACGCACACCTTTTCCAAGTTCTTCGCGCCGATACTCGGCGCGCATCGCAGCTTTAGCCTTGCTCATAGATGCCCCGCTCATGGCGAGTTGCTTTGCGAGCGCTGACGATGCGAAGCGCATCTCCTCGCTCAGTTGAAATGACGGCCAGCAGTCGGCCGGCACTGGAAACCCCGAACGTCAACTGCCGCTCTTCACCGACTGAGTGGTCCGGGTCTGCGAAAGTGTAGGCCAGCGGGTCATTGAAGACAGAAGCCGCCTCTTCAAACGACACGCGGTGTTTGGCAAGGTTCTCCGCCGCCTTGCGTGGGTCCCACTCGAAGCGAAATCTCACGGGAAGAACGCCTCAAAGCGCATAAAGTTCAAGGTGAGGGGCGCGGAGACAGCAAGCGAAGCTTGCTGGCGGAGCGTCCCTCTCGAAGCGATTGTTAGGGGGTGATTCTCGGAAATCCGCAGTCATTTCTGTCGATTTCAAAACGGGTGATCTCGACCCCATCACTTCCTGAATATACATAAGCATAGATGCCTCCGTATTGGAGGGATTTCTTCATATCTGCACTGGAACAGACTTTCCGCGCCACCTCTGGACGAAGATTTGTTTGAAGCCAGTTCGCGTCAATATCTCGCGAAGAGTACTTTGGAAAAGTGTGGTGATAAACAATTCTTGGTCCAGGACCAACCGTTGCCTTATCTAGCCGAGTGTCTTGATCGACCATCATTGGCAATTTCTGGTTGTACTGATTCGCAGCCTGCGCAAATCCTTCTGTCAATTTCGCCTCCACTTCTTGCGTGCTGGGCTTCATCGCCACCTTCCCAACTTCCTTGCCGATCTGCCCTCCAATGCTTGCCGCAATAAGGATGCCGATAAAACCGAGAACAGAGAGTACCTTTTTCCAGGCTCTGTTGAATTTCGAGTGGGTTACCGGGCGTGAGGGTTGAGCGCGGCGAAGTCGAGCTTGCCGGCGATCAGGAAGATGACGGTCTTGATCGTGTCGAAGCTGGCGAAGCCGCGGGCGCGGCGCTTGGCGGCTTGGAACAGGCCATTGAGCGCTTCGAGGAAGCCGTTGGTCTGGCGGGTCTGTGCCCAGGCGACGATGCCCTCGAGGTGACGACGCACCATGGCAGCGACATCCTTCATGGGCTCGACCTTGGAGCGCATCACGCAGGTGCACCAATGCTTGAGCATGTCGCGCACGACGCTGATCTGCTTGCGCTGCAGGATCTCGCGCAGCTGCTCCTTGTAGACCCAGGCGCGAGCGGTACGCACGGTGGTCATGCGGGTGATGAGCGCGTCCAGATCGGCAGCGGCTGCGGGGCGCAGACTGGCGCGATCCTTCAGCAGCGACCAGCGCAGGCCCTTGAGCGACTTGTCGCGGCGCTGCTCGATGCGCCGCATCTTGTCCACCGCCGCGTTGGCATGCCAGAGGACGTGGAATTTGTCGAAGGTGATGCGTGCATTGGGCAGATGCTCGCTGCAGCCCCTGATGAAGGCCGGGGACATGTCGATGCTGACGGACTCGATCATCTCGGGTGGGCAGCCGTGCTCGATGAGTTCATCGGCGATGGCTGCAACCGCGCTGGCGTCACGTCCCTCGGTCACGGCCAACACCCGCCGTTTAGCAGCGTCAGCCGCCAGCGTGATGTAGTCGTGACCGCGAGCGCGCGAGGTCTCGTCGATGGCCAGCGCCTTGACGTTGCCGAAGTAGGCTTGCTCCAGCGCCAGCGCCACGTATCGCTTGCAGATCGCCAGCACCCGATGCGGCGAGATGCCTACGATGCGCGCCACGGCGGCAAACGGCATCTGCGGCGCCAGCATCAGCACCAGCGCCTCGAACAGCAGCGTGAAGCCTGCGAGCTTGCCGGCAAACGGCGGCTTGATCAGTGCGACCCGCCCGTCGGGCAGCTTCACGCGCGGCGTGCGCACTTGGAGCACGCACTCGTGCTGGAAGAAGTTCAGGTGCCGGTAGGTCTTGGTGAGCGTGTCGTGAACGGGATGTTCGCCATCGGCGCCCTCGACGGCGAAGCGACTTCCCGGCTTGAAGTCGATGCCCACCGTCAAGACCTTGCTCGCCTCGTCGAAACGAACGCCGGCGACAAACCACGGCGGCGCGATGCCCAGCGCCGCCTCGAACAACCTGTCATGCATACGCATCGCTCCTGCTCTTCATGGCCGATGCGTCAGCATGCCGCATCGGCCAGACGGACAGCGTATCGGCTGTCAGCCGGCGTCAAGGGTTCGCTGCGCCGGGCTTCGCCCGCCCTTGACCCCGGCTGACAGCCAAAACACCGTCGGATCCACCCACACGGAATTCAAGAGAGGCTTTTTCCACATATTTCCCCCTAACGTGCAAGGTAAGGGGCTGGCTGGAAGCGGGCGAAGCCCGCTGTAAGCCAGTCCCGCTTGACCGTAGGGTTGGGCATCATGAGTCCCTCTGTGCGTGAGAGCCCATGTGGATAAGGTCAACGATATCGGCGCCACTGGCGCTACCGATGACAAAGGAATCTTTGGCTAGAGCGGAAATGATTTCGTTCAGCCGGAGAATCTTGATTCCGTGGCGGGCGATGAGCTTCAGTTCTTCTTCGGACTTTACGACATTCACCACGAGTTCAGATGACCAGTCGCCGTCCCACAGCTTTGCCATAAGAGCTTTCTTGTCGGAGCGACGAAACTTCTTTTCCACCCACTCCGCGACACCTTTATTCAGTTCTTCATCGGAGCGTTTGGCGCTGTTGGCGGCGCGGCCAGCCTTTTGTTCTTCCTTCGGGACGCGAGAGATGTAGCTGACGGGACGCATGGATGCCTGCACTTCAAGGTGGCGGCACTCGGTTTTTCCGTCCGCTTGCCATTTGACCGCAAGAAGATCGATTTCTTGAACCCCCATTTTTATTCCGCGGATCGTGAAGTATCCCTGTCGGTTCAACCACTCTTCAACAATTTCCTCAGCGAGAAGCGCCATGGCTCACCTTGATGCCCAACGTCGGAGTTGACCGGCACGCACCGGCAAGGCGCCGCGAGACGTACGCTCCGGCGCGCGGCCCGCGGCGCCTTGCCGCGTGTCCGCGTCGAACGACCTGTTAGCCGGCACCGACACGTTCATTCGCTACCTGGCAGGTAAGGTTAGAAGACCAACGACAACGGAAGCCACTCCCGCGATCAGACTCAGCAGACTTACGACGAAGGTCGCAATGACCCACCCATGGCTGCGACGCAAGACGGACCACCCACCCTCCGTTAGCCGGTAGTGCGTCTTCGGTTCCCACCGATCCGGGTGCGGAATCTGAGGCACGCGCTGGTCAAACGTGACTGTTCCCGTTGGCATTGACGTGTGGAGAATTTCGACCCACCCCCGAATGTGACAGGTTCGGACGCCGACGTCGAACCACTCTTCGTCAGGCGGACTGCATTCAACAACGGGAATATCGCCAGGCTGAAGCACAAGAGCAACACGCTGTCTCGCGACAGCTCGCAACGCACGAAGAACTGTGCGTTCGCGTTTGATGTCTTCGAAGATCGACATGCCTCAATAGTGCCGGCTAACGTCCGGCTTCAGGCGCGCGCCGCTTGCGGCGCGTCGCTCTGCGAGCCGTTGTTGGGCGTCTCAATCGGCATGACTATGCTCGATACTCGAAGGAAAGTGAGTCAAGTTTGAGGTTTAGTTCGCCACCGCTGATGATGACTAGGTCACGTAATGCACCGTACTCGAAACTCGACGACAGCCCTCCCGTGATGCCATGAAAGTGCGCGGACGAGATTCGCCCGGCAAGGCATCCCTGAACCAGTTTGTCGAAATGCGACTGGGGAATGCCGAGAGTGCAATCAAGACATTCCGCGATGCCGAGTTCAGGTGAGGCAGGGCAATGAGCGATGGTGCCAACAGCGAGAGGACGATTTGCTTCCGATGTGTCCGGTGGAGACTTGTCTCCCCTCTCGGCCGCCAGCCATGCCTTTCTCGCGTTGAACCGTTCTTCGCTTAACACCCTGAGTTCAGCCAGTGGCACGTGCCTAAGCGCCTCTCCATCGATGACAAAGATGCAGTCGTCCGCCAAGTTACTGGACCATCCTTCATCTCCGCGATGACCGATGCTGAAATCAGTTACTGCTAAGTGAACGACATGAAACGGCTCCTCATTCTCGTTGGCATGCCAGCGAACGGCGGTCGGTGCCGTGCTGAGATGAACGAACGCACCCCCGCGCTTCAGACCCAACTTGGTGGAACCGCTGCGCAACTCGAACCCGTCAGCGAGTTGCACTGCTCGGTACTGGGCGGCAATCTTTACTGGATCATGCATCGGCGGCATCCGCGCATCCATAGCTGTGTCTAATGAGACGCCCAACGTAATTTCACCGTTACCCCCGCCACCGAATAACCTCGGCCGGTAGCGGTTAACCTGGCGGGGCGGGTGCGCCGATTGCCGCGCCGCGTCTTGCGCTGCGGGCGGTTACTGTATAAATTGCCAGTACAAACAAAAAGCATGAAACCCGCCACCCGTCCTCCGTTGCGGTCCGTGCGCCTGCTCGACCAACTGCGCGAGCGGATCCGCTATTGCCACTACAGCTTACGAACCGAGCAGAGCTATGTCCACTGGGTGCGCCGGTTCATCCGTCACCATGGCTTGCGGCACCCGCGCGAGATGGGGGCAGCCGAAGTCGAAGCCTTCCTGCTTCACCTTGCCGGCGCGCGCAGCGTGTCGCCGTCCACGCACAAACAGGCGCTGTGCGCGATTCTGTTCCTGTATCGCGAGGTGCTCGGCGTCGAACTTCCCTGGATGCACGAACTCGTCCGGCCCAAGGCGCGCGTGCGGGTTCCCGTCGTGCTGTCGCGCGACGAAGTGGCCCGCCTACTGTCGCGCGTTCCGGCGGAGTTCGCGCTGTTCGCGCAACTGCTTTACGGGAGCGGCTTGCGGCTGCTCGAATGCCTGCGCCTGCGCATCAAGGATCTCGACTTCGACCGCGGTGTGCTCGTCGTGCGCGAGGGCAAGGGCGGCAAGGATCGCGTGGTCATGCTGCCGGCGAGCCTGCGGCCGGCGCTCAAGGAGCAGGTCGCCCGCGCCTGCGCGGTGTGGGCGCGTGATCGCGCCGCGGATCGTCCCGGCGTTGCGCTGCCGGACGCGCTGGCCCGCAAGTACCCGAATGCCGGCAAGACCTGGGGTTGGTTCTGGCTTTGGCCCTCGCGCGAAGAATCGGTCGATCCGCGCTCCGGAATCCGCCGCCGCCACCATCAGCATGAGGATCGTCTCGGCCGTGTGATCCCGCAGGCGGCCGCGGCGGCCGGCATCGCCAAGCGCGTCACCGCGCACACGTTGCGCCATTCGTTCGCCACGCATCTGCTCGAAAGCGGCGTGGACATTCGCCGCGTGCAGGAACTGCTCGGCCACAGCGACGTGTCGACCACGATGATCTACACGCACGTGTTGCGCTCGGCCGCTTGTGGACTGCCGAGCCCGCTGGACGCATTGCCGCTCGATCTGCCCGTGCCCGCGCCGCCGCGCGCCGAGCAACCGTGCGCGCCGTACCGCCCCGCGCTGCTGAACTGAGGCCGACTGCCGCGCGGGCCTAAACTGTGCGGTTCGACGCGCCGCTTTCCGCGGCCGCGCACTTCTTCCGATCGAGCAGCAGCACGATGCCGTCCAGCGACAAGGCGATCCGCATTCGCGGCGCGCGCCAGAACAACCTCAAGAACCTCGACGTCGACCTGCCGACCGGCGAGCTGATCGTGATCACCGGCGTGTCGGGCTCGGGCAAGAGCTCGCTCGCGTTCGACACGCTGTACGCGGAGGGGCAGCGCCGTTACGTGGAGACGTTCTCGCCGTACGCGCGGCAGTTCCTCGACCGCATGGACCGGCCGCAGGTCGACGCTATCTCCGGCGTGCCGCCGGCCATCGCGATCGACCAGACCAATCCGGTGCGCACGTCGCGTTCGACCGTCGGCACGATGACGGAGCTGAACGATCACCTGAAGCTGTTGTTCGCACGCGCCGGGACGCTGTACTGCCGCGGCTGCGGCAAGCCCGTGCGGCGCGATACGGCGACCAGCATCGTCGACGAGCTGTTCGCGCGCGGCGCGGCGCATGGCGATCCGCGCATCGTGATCACCTTTCCGGTGCGCGTGCCGAAGAACTTCAAGGAGGAAGAGGTCCGCGCGCACCTAGAGGCGCAGGGGTATACGCGCGTGCACGGCGAGCGCAGCGACGGTGAAGGCAGGATCCTCGACGTGGTGCAGGACCGTTTGCGCATCGGCGGCGCGGAGCGGCAGCGCTTGGCCGAGGCGGTGGAGGCGGCGCTGCGGTTCGGCGGGGGGCGGGTGGATGTGCACGTGGTCGCGGAGGGTGAGAACCCCTCACCCCGACCCTCTCCCCTTGTCAGCGGAGAGGGAGCGTCAGGCAGCCCCTCTCCCCAACCCTCTCCCCGCTCGCGGGGAGAGGGAGAAGTCGACTCGCGACCCCCGACTCCCGACTCCCGACTCGTCTGGCGCTTCAGCGACGACCTGCACTGCGCGGATTGCGACATCCATTACGCGGAGCCGAATCCGAGCACGTTTTCGTTCAACTCGCCGCTCGGCGCGTGCGATGCGTGCCGCGGTTTCGGGCGCGTGATCGGTGTGGACTACGGACTCGTCATCCCGGACGAGAACAAGACACTGCGCGAAGGCGCGGTCAGGCCGTGGCAGACGAAGAGTTTTGCCGAATGCCAGCGCGATCTGGAGAAGTTCGCGCCGAAGTTCGGCATCCCGCTCGACACGCCGTGGAAGCTCATGAAGGACGAGCACCGCCGCTGGGTGCTCGAAGGGCAGGACGGCTGGACCGGCAAGTGGCAGACGCAGTGGTACGGCGTCAGGCGCTTCTTCGACTGGCTCGAGTCGAAGGCGTACAAGATGCACATCCGCGTGCTGCTGTCGAAGTACCGCGCGTACACGCCGTGCACCGCGTGCGGCGGCGCGCGGCTGAAACCGGATGCGCTGCTGTGGCGGGTGGGCACGCGCGAAGACGCGGAGGCGGTGCTGCCCGCCGACGGCGCGTACCGCCGCTTCAGGCCGGTGCACGCGAACTGGACCGACGCGCAGCTCGCGCAGATGCCCGGCCTGTCGATCCACGACCTGATGCTCGCCCCGATCGAGCGCGTGCGTGCGTTCTTCGAGCGGATCTCGTTCGCGGGCGTGCTCGACGCGGCGACCGAACTGCTGCTCGAAGAAGTGCGCGCGCGGCTGCGATTCCTGTGCGACGTCGGGCTCGGCTATCTGACGCTCGACCGGCAGAGCCGCACGCTGTCCGGCGGCGAGGTGCAGCGGAT
>FWPU01007715.1_pt1 | contig 11923 bp, 9 predicted proteins | sample 2228361 | NCBI WGS metagenome assembly FWPU01 (sample SAMEA103939777, study PRJEB20133) | metagenome | reverse complement strand
CGGGGGCTGGTCAACCCCGCCGGGGTGCTGGCCCTGGCCGTGGTGGGCCTGCTGCTCCTGACCCTGGCCGCCTTCAACCTCAACCCCCTCACCGCGCAACTGCTGCCGGTGGCAGTGTTTTTTCTGGTGGGCTACAGCTACACCAAGCGCTTCACCTGGCTGTGCCACTTCTGGCTGGGCCTGACCATCGGGGCCGCCGCCGCCGGGGGCTGGATTGCCGTTACCGGGGCTTTTGAACCCGCTTTGTTCGCCCTCTGGGCCGGTACGGCCTTCTGGCTGGCCGGTTTCGACATCCTCTACGCCACCCAGGACTACCAGTTCGACCGCGAGAACGGCATCCACAGCGTGCCGGCCCGCTTTGGCCTCCCCACTGCCCTGCGCATCGCCCAGGCCTGCCACGCCCTCACCTTCGGGTTTTTTCTGCTAACCGGCCTGCTCTGCGGCGCGGGCTGGCCGTACTTTGTGGGGGTGCTGGCAGTGGGTGCGGTGCTGTGGTACGAGCATCAACTGGTAAAGCCCAATGACCTGAGCAGGGTAGACCAGGCCTTCTTCCAGGCCAATGTGGTGGTGAGCCTGGGAATGCTGGCGGTGATTCTGCTGGATACCTGGATTTAAGACTCGCCCAGCAGCGAACGCATCTGCCGGTAGATAAAGCGGGCGGCCCGCTCCGGGGATAGGCGGTAGAGAAGGTCCATCAGCCGGGCATCCGAGCCCACCAGCACCCGGAAGCGGTTCTGCTCCATGCCCTCCACAATGATCTGAGCGGCTCGCTCGGGCTCGAGGGGCCTTGCTGCAGGCCGGCGGCCCTCGGCGGCCCGGATCTCCACCCCCGAGTTGGCGGTGATGTTGGTAGCCACCGCCCCCGGGAAAACCACCGTCACCCGCACCGGGGTCTCCAGCAGCTCGGCAAAAAGGCCCTCGCTCAGAAGCTTGACCGCCGCCTTGGAGGCTCCGTACACGCTCTGGCCTGGCACTGGCAAGAAGCCGCCCATGCTCGAGATGTTCACAATATGCGCCTCGGGGCGCTGCAAAAGGTGCGGCAGAAAGGCTTTGGTCATGTACAGGGTGCCGTAAAAGTTGACGTTCATGACCCGCTCGATGGCGCTGTAATCCAGGTAGTTGACCCGCACGAAGGGCTGGATGATGCCGGCGTTGTTAATCAGGCCGTCCACCACCCCATGCCGGGCCATCACCTCGGCAGGAAGGGCCTCCACCGCCTCGCGCTGGGTGATGTTGAGCACGTGGATCGAGAGCCGTTCGGCGGCCTGGGCTATTTGGGCGGTTTCTTGCAGGCTCGCCGCGTTGAGATCCACCGCCGCCACCCGGGCCTCCTTGCTAAGCAGCCGCAAGACCAGCGCCCGCCCTATGCCGCTGCCACCGCCCGTGACCACCACCACCTTGCCCTGAACCTTCATGCTTTACCCCCTTTCGGGTCCAAAAATAACTCGAGGGGCCATCGGAGCTAGTGTACCGATTAGTTGGCGATACAGGTTACCTTGCCAGATGCAATATCTCGTTGTTTACATCGCAATCCCCTTCCGGTCTGGATTTGTTAGCCATTTCCGGATGTCTGATATGAAAGACCAAACATCTCCATCACTTGGCACAACGTATTCAGGCGAGGATGGGTTTTCACCCATTTTTTCGAAAATCTTAATAAGCCAGGAAGGGCCATGGCCCGGTACGCCAAGATGCTTGAGCCAACTTTCCAGCTCTCCACCTTGAACCACGAACACACCATAGGCAGCAAGCTGTTGGAAGAGATTGATTGCCGATTCCTGTTCTTCACCATGTAACAGGTTTACACCGCCATCTTTCTTCATATTTTTACCAGTTTTACTCAATAGGTCTTTGACCGTAGCCCGCAGTGTAGAAAGCGGCTGATGCATAGGTGAGGGAACATGGGCACTGTTTAGAAGGCCAACCCATGTCGAGCCGCCTTCCTCTATAACGTCTATGTCGACAATTGCTGCCGCTGGAATTCCAAGATCTCGAAGCGGTCTAATCAACTGCTGGATAGTCTGTTTATTCTGAGCGTTTAGGAAAAGGCAATTTGGAATGCCCCTATTAGGATCGCGTGCCAACAAGCGCTCATTGACTTCTTGATAAAACGCACGATCCGCATCTGACTCCGTAACTACAACAAACTCATAGAAGAGACCACTCAGCAGCCCTGTCGAGCGGAGTAGCGGATTACGCATCAACCTAACGAGGTCAGTGCTTGGAAGTACTCGGGCGGTCGCAGCGCTGTCACGGTAGGTTAGACGTACGATATTTATGGGGGCTCCAGATTGAACACATCCCATTACGAACTGTGGACTGTGTGTTGATACGAAAAGTCTTTTGTCTGAGCCCAAAGTGGAACTTGCAATTTCCTTGCCAAGCTTAAAGGCAAGAGCAGGGTGCAGAAAAGCTTCAGGCTCGTCAATCAAAATAACCTTTGGATCACCAGCAATTATCTCGGTCATAATACCGACGAAAGCTTTTACACCATCACTCCCGTGCTCAATTGGCGTCGCAGCTTGATGAAATGTCACAGCCTCACTATCAATTCCACGTTCTTGTCTTGGGTCAGAAGGTGCAACGCGGGAAAGCCTCAGTCGCAGTCTCCCGAGGTTTGTTGGATCAACAACTAGGTAACTCCCAAAAGCTTCTTCTACTGCACGTCGAAGAGCATCCCGTTTAGCGTCGTCTCGAAACAGAACTTGAAAGCTAGTGTGACCAGGCTGCTGAAGATCACCAGCGGGCTGATCATTGACAAGGTTAATTCGTGTGCTACCATCCAGCATCAGTGTGTTATAACTCAAGTAATGTGCGGCGAATGCTTGGGGATGATTGTTCGGTGAACTGAGAATATTCAATAGATTTTCTTCCCTCACTTGTATTCGATTTCCCCTCTTGCCGACTATAATATGGTCAACTTGGAAAGCCTCGCCCAACTGAGGTTGGAGACGGATAGATTCAATCTCATGTTTGGCGCCATCAGTTGAAAACTCTAAAAATTCTGCTCTATCCACAATATTCCAGTTGCGATTTGTCGTTCCTGACGAACAGAACTGGTAAATTTCTCTGAGAATCAAGCTCTTTCCAGAATTATTTGGTCCTACAAAAACCGTAACCGGTGTGAGATCAAGCTTCTCCGGCGGCGCACCCTGTGTCCGTCCAAATTTTAGAAACAAAGTTTTCAGCATTTTGGGGCCTCCAAAATAATCGCAAGTGGAGTCTCCTCAACAGGGGTGGATATAAATGAAGTCAATCGAGGCGCAGGGCCTCGCGCATCATCTGGGCTACCGCATACGCATCGTACAGGTCGGAGTAGCCCATCAGCGAGAGGCGAAAGACCCTACCCTTGAGCTGGCCCTGCCCGCCGATGATGGTGGCACCCCGTGCAGCGAAGGCTTCCTTGATCTGGGCGTAGCTTACCCCTTCGGGCAGGTAAAAACAGGTGGTGGCGGGGCTTTTTACCTCGGGCACGGGCTTCAGGCCCAGCTCCTGGCCGGTGGCGTAGAGGATCTCGTTCTGCTGCTGTTTGAGGGTGATGTGCTCGGGCAGCCGGGGCAGCAGTTCCGCCAGCACCGCGGCGGTGGCGGCCACCAGGTTGATGGCCGGCGTCCAGGCCGACTCGCCCGTGCTCTGCACCTTGAGCTCGCAGGCCAGGTTCAGGTAGAAGCCTCGAGGCTTGAGGTGCTCGATCGCACGGGGCGAGAGGGCCGCATAGCCCAGCCCTGGGGGGCACATGATGCCTTTTTGCGAGCCACAGGCGGCAGCGTCCAGGCCCCAGCCCTCCAGCTCGAACTCGCTTACAAACAGGCTGGTGATAGCGTCCACCACCACCAGCCCCTCGGGGAAGCGGGCCTTGAAGGCCTGGGCCAGGGTGCGCACGTCGTTGAGGGCCCCGGTCGAGGACTCAGAGTGGGTCAGGAGCAGGCCGTCGAAGGGGCCCTGGGCGCTTTCCAGGTGCTCCGGGCGCACCACCCGGCCCCACTCGAGCTCCAGGCGCACTACCTCTAGTCCGGCCTGCTGGGCAATCTTGGCCCAGCGCTCGGAAAAGTTGCCGTGCACCGGCACCAGCACCCGCGCCCCCGGCGCAAAGAGGTTCTGCACCAGGGCGTCCATGGCAGCGGTGCCGGAGCCGGTGAGCAGCAAGACCTGGCCCTGGGTTTTGAAGGCGGCCTCGAGCCCGGCCTTGGCCTGGAGGAAAATCTGCCGGGCCGCCTCGCTACGGTGGTGAAGCTGGGGGCGGGATAGGGCCTCGAGGGCCCTGGGATGGAGTTCCACGGGGCCGGGGGTGAGGAGGCGGGGGCGGTACATGGCAGGTATTTTATCGTTTGGCTGCACCCTACAGCTCGGCTAAATCCACCCGCTCGAGCACATCCAGCCCGCGCAGGGCCGAGAGCACCGCCTCGCCGGGCCGCTCGTCAATAGCCAGCACAAACAGGGCTTTACCGCCGGGGTTGTCGCGGCCGAGCTGCATACCGGCGATGTTGATGTTGTTCTCGCCCAGCAGGGTGCCCACCTTGCCCACCACCCCAGGCCGGTCGCGGTTGATGCAGACCAACATGTAACCGCTGGGTACGGCTTCCACCGTGTGGTCATCAATGCCCACGATGCGGGGCTTGCCGCCCAGCACCGCGCCCCGCACCTTGCGGGTCTCCTTGTCGGTCTCGAGGCGCACCTCCAGCACCTGACGGTAATCGAGCGGCTCCTGCACCTGGCGCGTCACCAGCGCGATGCCCCGGTCGCGCAGCAGTGGCCGGGCCGAGACCAGGTTGATGGCCCCGGCCTCCAGCACCTGCTCCAGCAGGCCCCTGGCCACTGCCGAGGCGATGGGGTCGGGGTTTTTCTCAAACTCGCCGTAGTACGAGACCTCCACCGCCTGGGGGCGGCCCTGGGTGATCTGGGCCAGCAGCTTGCCCAGAGCCTCGCCCAGCGGCAGCCAGGCCGAGAAGAGTTGCAGACCCTCGGCATCGAAGCCGGTGTTGAGGGCGTGGGCCAGGTTGCCCTGCAGGGTCTCGATGACCCGCTCGAGCACCGCCTCGCCCACCCGCTCCTGGGCCTCTATGGTGTTGGCCCCCAGGTGGGCGGTGTGCACCACCTTGGGGTGGTGTACCAGGGGGTGCTCGGCGTTGGGGGGCTCCTCCACGAACACGTCCAGCCCAGCCCCCCACAGGTGCCCGTCGTTCAGCACCTCCACCAGGGCTTTTTCGTCCACAATACCGCCCCGCGCCGCGTTCACCACCACCGCCCCTTTGGGCAGCAGGTAGAGCTCGCGGCGGCCAATCAGGCCGCGGGTCTCCTCGGTGAGGGGGGTGTGAATAGTCAGGAAGTGGCACTGGCGCAGCATATCGGCCAGGTCATCGAAAAGCTCGACCCCCAGGGTCTGGGCGCGGCTGCGCGGGATGTAGGGGTCGTAGGCCAGCACCCGCATATCGAAGCCCTTGTCGATCTTGGCCACCTGCCCCCCAATGCGCCCCAGGCCCACGATGCCCAGGGTTTTGTGGTTGAGCTCGAGGCCCAGGTACTTGCGATCCCACTGGCCCTGCCGGATTTTCTGGTCGGACTCCACCAGGCCCCGCGCCGTGGCCAGGAGCAAAGCCCAGGCCAGCTCGGCGGCGGAGCGGGTGTTGGCCTCGGGCACGTTCACCACCAGGATGCCCCGACGGGAAGCGGCTTCCAGGTCTACGTTATCCACCCCCACCCCACCCCGGCCCACCACCTTCAGGTTCACCCCAGCCTCCAGCACCCTGGCATCCACCTGGGTGCGGCTGCGGGTAATCAGGGCGTCGTAGGTAGCAATCACCCGAAGAAGCTCCTCCCGCGCCATGCCGGGTTTGTAGTCCAGGCGCACCTGGGGGTGCTTAATCTCCCCCAGCCGCATCTCGTCGGTCACTAGCACTTTCCACATAGCTCTGGCCCTCGGTTGTATTTGGGATGGGTTGGGGACGTGCGCCCCAGATCAGCACGTCTCAAACCTTATCATTTTGTGCGGTTTGGCACAATATAAAACCAAAGCACTATCCAAAGCCGTGCTTTTGCAAAGACAAAAGCCTGTGCTAGACTTACACCACGAAGAAGTACCGCTTTTCGCTTCGCCCATCCCCCAACCAGACCGGCCAGGTGCTGGCTGCTTAGATGGGCGCGCGTCCAGAGACAGGAGCCAGAATGAAAGTAGCTATCGTAACCGACTCAACCTCCGACCTACAGAGCCGCGCTGCCGAGATGGGCGTCGAGGTAGTTCCTTTGTACGTCAACTTTAAGGGCAAAATTCACAAAGACTGGGTCGAGATCACCCCCAACGATATCTTCGAGGGGGTCAAGGCCGGGGCCGGGATGCCCAGCACCAGCCAGCCCTCCCCGGTCGACTTCAAGGCCGCTTACGAACGGGCCCTGCAGAAAGCCGACCACGTGCTCTCGATTCATATCTCCTCCAAGCTTTCCGGCACCGTGCAGTCGGCCCAGCTCGCCAGCCAGGATTTTCCGGGCAAGGTGACGGTCTTCGATACGCTGGCGGCCAGCATGGGCATCGGGATGATGGTCGAGCGGGCCAAGGAGCTGCTCGACCAGGGGGCCGAGCTGGGGCAGGTTTTGGTGGAGCTCGAGCGCATCCGCGCCGACCACATCGTGCGCTTTACCCTGGCCACCCTGGACTACCTCAAGAAAAACGGGCGCATCGGCGGGGCCCAGGCCCTGCTGGGCAGCCTGCTGGGTATCAAGCCCATCCTGACTCTGAAGGATGGCCGGGTAGAGGCCGCAGGCCGGGCCCGGGGCGAGAAGAAGGCCCTGGCCGAGATGGTGGAAGCCCTCAAAAACTGGGCTGCAGGCCGCCAGAAAATCCGCATCTACTACCTCTACAACGCCGAGGAAAGCGACCTGGCCGCCTTCAAAGCCGCCGTGCAGGCCGCCGGGCTGCCCCTGGAGGAGCGGGTCACCAGCAGCATCGGTGGGGTGATCTCGACCCACACCGGGCCAGGGGTCTATGGGTTTTATGCCTACAGCCTGTAGTTAGGCTGGGGAGAGGCCCTGTGGAAAATCAGGAGGTAAACATGGAACGCACCGCCTTCGTGGCCGACTCAACCCTGGGCCTCTCCCCGCAAGAAGCCCTCGAGCGGGGCATCTACCTGATCCCCCAGCAGGTCATCCTCGAGGGCCAGAGCTACCGCGACTACCTCGAGATGACCCCCGACCAGGTAATCCAGGCCCAGCTTGCGGGCAAGAAGGTTAGCACCAGCCAGATTTCGGCAGCCGATCTGGAAGCTTTGTATAAAGATTTGCTCGAGAAATTCGACCGCATCGTTTCGGTGCACGTCTCCAGCAAGCTCTCGGGCACCTATTCAACCGCCCGCAAGGTAGCCGAACAATTTGGCAGCCGCGTCAAGGTGATTGACAGCCTGACCCTGAACGGCGGACTTTCGTTCGTGATCGAGGAGGCCCGGCGCAAGCTGGCCGCGGGGGCGCCCTGGGATCGCCTGGAAGAGGCCATCGCGCCGCTGGTGCAGCGCATACGCGGCTTCGTGCTGCCGGCCACCCTGGAGTACCTGCACCGGGGTGGGCGCATCGGCGGCCTGCAGCACTTCATCGGCTCGCTTTTAAAGCTGCTGCCGGTGCTGGAAGTCCGGGATGGGCTGGTGCGGCCCATCGAGCGGGCCCGGGGCTGGCACAAAGGTTTGCAGCAGCTTGCCGAGGCCTTCCATAAAGCCTTTCCTGAAGGGGCCCGGGTGGTGCTGGCCCACGCCTACAACCCTCAGGGGGTCGAGGAATTGCGCAAACTGATCAGCCAGGAGGGGGTGGTCATCGAGGATGTGCGCGAGTGCGGCCCGGCGGTGGCCGCCCACACCGGCCCCGGCACAGTGGCGTTGTTTGCAGCGCCCCGCTAGGCCCTCCCCCTCGGAAAACCTAGTTTGTTGCAAGGGGAAAGCTTCCCGTGGGGTACTTAGGCCCCCCTCCCCTTTTCCCCGCTCCCCTGCTATTGTTGGGCCGTGCGTGCGGTGGTTCAGCGGGTTTCCCAGGCCAGCGTCGAAGTAGACGGTCAGACCGTCGGGCAGATTGGGCGGGGGCTGTTGGTGCTGCTGGGGGTGGGCCAGGGCGACACCCAGGAAGACGCCCTCTACCTGGCCCGCAAAATTGTCGGATTGCGCATCTTTGCCGATGCCGAAGGTAAGATGAACCTGGCCCTGGCAGACGTGGGCGGTGAGGTGCTGGTGGTCTCGCAGTTCACTCTCTACGGCGACACCCGGAAGGGCAACCGGCCCAGCTTTGCGGAGGCGGCGCCCCCCAACCAAGGGAAGCAGCTTTACAAGCGCTTCTGCGACCTGCTAACCCAGCAGGGCGTACATGTCGAGACCGGGGTCTTCCAGGCCCATATGCAGGTACACCTGGTCAACGATGGCCCGGTCACCCTGTGGCTCGATACCGCCGAGCGGCTCCGACCCCGGCGGGCCTAGCTGCGCTTCCAGCCTATTGCACCCCGCATCATCCGCCGTGACCAAAACGCAGTTTTGTGGGAGCGATTGACAGGGTTCGTTTCAGTGGGATATAGTTCGTTCGCTAAACTTACTAAGTAGCTCAGTCGTTGAAGACGTGCCATGGCCCGTACCACCCCCCTTGACCAGCAAGCCATCAAGCGGCTCAACCGCCGCCTGATCCTGGAGGCCCTGCGCCGCCATGGACCGCAGAGCCGGGCTGCGCTGGCCCGGGCGGTGGGTCTCACCAAGAGCACGGTCTCCGCGCTGGTGCAGGAGATGCTGGAGGAGGGCTTGCTGGACGAAGGCAGCCAGCACAAGCCGGGCCTGGGCCGTCCAGGCACCGCGCTCGAGTTCTCCCCCCAGCACACCCTGGCCCTGGGAGTCGAGCTGGGCGTAGAAAACACGCAGCTCGTGCTGCTCGACCTGAATAACACCATCCACGAAGAATGGGACTGGGTCGAAAGCCCCCACACCCCGCTAGCCGAGCGGCTATCCAAGCTGGCCGAGCAGGTGCAGAACCGGCTTTCCGATCCCACCCAGCTGCTGGGGGTCGGACTGGCTATCCCTGGGGTGGTCAATGGGCGGAACCTCATTTATGCGCCGGGCCCTGGCTGGCGCAACGAGCAGCCTGCGGAGATGCTCGAGGCCCTGCTCAAAGTGCCCACCCTGGTAGACAACGATGCCAACGCCGCCGCCCTGGGCGAGACCTTCTGGGGCGAGCAGCAAAGCCCGCTGGTCTACGTGGTCATGACCACCGGCCTGGGCACCGGCCTGGTGGTGGACGGCCAGGTCTACCGGGGACGGTTGGGGGCCGCCGGCGAACTGGGCCACTGGCTTACAGGCCAGCCCCACAGCCGCAGCCGCGCCGGGGATGTGGAGGACACCCTGTCGCTACGGGCCATGGTGGAGCACTACCAGGCCGCAAGCAGCCGTAAAGAAGGCTTCTGGGGCATCCTGCAGCGGGCCGAGCAACAAGACCCCTACGCCCTGCAAGCCCTGCAAAACCTGGCCTACGAGCTGGGGCGCTTTGTGGTCAACCTGTGCGTCACCTTCGACCCGGCGGTGGTGGTGTTGGGCGGGGCCGGGGCCGAGGCCTGGAAGTGGCTCGAGGTCCCCCTGCGCCAGACCATCCGCAACCTGGCTTTTATCCCCGAGCACGCCGAAATACCCGTAAAGCCCAGCGCGTTCGGACATCTGGCTCCGGCTATGGGCGCTGCGGCCCTGGTGCTGCAGCGCTTTTTAGCAAATGGTGGAACCGGGGAGTGGAGCCCGCCAATCTCCCCCCTGGGAACCCGGTCAACCATTGGCGTATAAACCTAATAGGAGGACACCCATGAAGAAGTTATTCCTAACCCTGGCGGCCCTGGCCCTCGGCACTGTGGGGCTGGCCCAGTCGGGAAAACTGGAGATCTTTTCCTGGTGGGCCGGCGACGAAGGCCCCGCACTGCAAGCCCTGATTGACCTGTACAAGAAACGCTACCCCAACGTAGAGGTCATCAACGCCACCGTCACGGGCGGCTCCGGCGTGAATGCCCGGGCCGTGCTCAAGACCCGCATGCTGGGCGGCGACCCCCCCGATAGCTTCCAGGTGCACGCCGGGCAGGAGCTGATCGGCACCTGGGTGGTGGCCGACCGCATGGAAGACCTGACCCCCCTGTTCAACCAGGAAGGCTGGATGACCAAGTTCCCCAAAGGGCTCATTGACCTGCTCGCCTACAAGGGCAAGATCTACAGCGTGCCGGTTAACATCCACCGTTCCAACGTGATGTGGTACGTCCCGGCCAAGCTGCGCGAATGGGGTGTGCAGCCGCCCAAAACCTGGGCCGAGTTCCTGACCGTCTGCCAGACCCTTAAGGGCAAGGGCCTCGAGGCCCCCCTGGCCCTGGGCGAGAACTGGACGCAACAGCACCTGTGGGAGTCGGTGGCCCTGGGCGTGCTGGGCGCCGCCGACTACGCCAACCTCTGGACCGGCAAGCTGCGCTTCAACGACCCCAAAGCAGTCGCGGTATGGAACACCTTTGGCCGGGTGCTGGACTGCGCCAACAAGGACGCCTCGGGCCTGAGCTGGCAGCAGGCTGTAGACCGGGTGCTCGAGGGCCAGGCCGCCTTCAACATCATGGGCGACTGGGCCGCTGGCTACATGACCACCACCAAGGGCCTCAAACCCGGCGAAGGCTTCGGCTGGGCCCCCGCCCCCGGCACCGCCGGCGTGTTCATGATGCTCTCCGACTCCTTCGGCCTGCCCAAAGGCGTGAAGAACCGCACCAACGTGCTCAACTGGCTGCGGCTTCTGGGCTCCAAAGAAGGCCAGGATACCTTCAACCCGCTCAAGGGCTCCATTGCCGCCCGCACCGACTCCGACCCCAGCAAGTACAATGCCTACCTGCAGTCGGCCATGCGCGACTGGAAGTCCAACCGCATCGTAGGCTCGCTGGTGCACGGCGCGGTGGCCCCTGAGTCCTTTATGAGCCAGTTTGGCACCGTGATGGAAATCTACCTCTCGAGCCGCAACGCCCAGGCCGCGGCCAACGCTGCCCAGGCCATCGCCACCCAGGTACGTCTGGGTCAGTAAGCTTCGCCGGGGCAGGCCCGCGGGCCTGCCCCTTCTTTTCCATAAGCCAGATTTTTAGGCAAACAAACCAAGAACCGGGATTTTTTCTTCAAACGCAGTACCCACCCCAGAGGTGAAAATGCGCTGGTTCAACAACAAAGATACCCTGTACGGCTTCCTGGTCATCCTGCCCTCGCTGGTGCTGCTGGGCATTTTCGTGTACGGCTTTATCTTTCAAACTTTTTATACCTCCCTCACCGACTGGGGCAAAGACCCGGCCCAGGCCCTCTCGGCCAACCCGCAGATTCGCTTCATCGGCTTTGAAAACTACCGCGAACTCTTTACGGGCCTGGTAGATTCCCGCTTCCGTCAGGACTTAGTGAACACCTTTTTCTTCACGGTGTTTTTTATCCTGGGCTGCCTGGGCGTGGGCCTGGGGCTGGCCATCGTGCTCGACCGAAGCCCCCGGGGCGAGGGTTTTTTCCGCACCATCTTTTTGTTCCCCATGTCGCTCTCGTTCATCGTCACCGGTACCATCTGGCGCTGGATGCTACAGCCGCAGGGCGGCGTCAATCAGCTTCCCACCCTGGTAGGGCTGCCCAAGGGCGAGTTTGCCTGGCTGACCAGCCGCGAGCAAATCTGGCAGGTAAGCTGGAACGACCTGCCCTTCATCACCGCCCTGGTGGTGAGCGCCGTGCTGATATTTATCGCTATTGCAGCCTTTAGAGGGGGTGAGCGGCGGCGGGGTTACATCGCCTCCGGCTCGGCAGCCTTGCTGCTCTTGTGGGCCTTCACCCTGGGCCGTAGCCTGCAACCCCTCCCCTACGACGAACCCCACGGCTTCAACCTGGCTTTTATCGGCATCATTCTGGCGGCGGTCTGGCAGATGTCGGGCTACACCATGGCCCTC
>FWPU01011861.1_pt1 | contig 11924 bp, 11 predicted proteins | sample 2228361 | NCBI WGS metagenome assembly FWPU01 (sample SAMEA103939777, study PRJEB20133) | metagenome | reverse complement strand
CTTGTTGTCACTTGGTACAACAAGAACCCCGTCAATGGACTGATATAGAGAATCTCCAGTTTATCTGTAGTGAGTTCAACGAAGTATGCAAGTACTGGTGCTATACTCGGTGCCAATATATATTGAACAATGCCTGTAACTGTACCAAAGAATAATCCCGCCATCAAACCACGCACAGTCTTGCTGTTTCCAAACAACCTTCTTCCATCCCGAAGTACCCGTCCTCCATCTATTGGTCCTCCCCCGCCAAATATCACCGGTGTAGAGTTTGCAATCCATGCAGGCAGACCCGCCCACAGTGAGAGTTCTATTAGTACTACAGGTTCGTACATTGGTGACACAGTTCCCGCGTTAAATAATGACCGAGATCTAACTCTGTCATCCGTATGCATCTCATGCCACTTATATACGTGGTCTTGGATATATTCTTGCTTTGACAGAGTATCGTGTTTAAAAATAGTTCGACTATCCTACCCATTCCAAGTTGAATGTTTGGATACATACATGTATCAAATCTTATGTTATATTTCTTATTGTTAATGCTATGATGATGCACGTGTTTCAAATCCTGTATTAGATAGATAAAGTATGCATTGTGTACTATCTTGAGGGGGAACTATACGTGTGACGACTCGTTCTCCTCTCGTTCTTCCAATTAGAATTTTGAAACTGTAGTCCTCCCAATAGTCCATTATGTTTTTTGCTACAGGTTCAAATCCCCCCTCATTATCTATCACGCCTCTCACTTGATTGAGAGCAAGTACTGTCATCTTCTTATGTCTTGTCAGTCCTTTGAGTATTCCTGCTTGTCTGTTTAGTTCACGATGTGCCACGTATGCGGCGTTCTTATCTTCAAGAGCGACTCTATAGAGTCTTGTCATAGTGTCAATTACTACAAGTCCTGTGCCCTCCCTTGCATATAGTTCTAGGTCTTCAATGATTGATCCCTGTTCAGAAAAGCTCTTTGGAACGAAAACATGTACAAGTCCCTCCATCTCTTTAAAGCTGTGACCTACAATTTGTTCAAGTCGCTCGAAGATTGTGGTCCCCTCTGAATTGACCACAATACTGCCTATCCCAAGTCTAAATGCACTCTTTACAAACATCAATGCTAATGTGGTCTTACCAGATGATGCTTCCCCATAGATATGAGTGAACATTCCTTCCTGAAGCCCGCCATCAAATATATGATCCAATACTGCAATACCCGTCGGAAGAGTCAAATTCGTACTCACCAGACTAACAACTGAGCAAAAGAAGTGATAAGTATAGCTTAGAGTGTGTTCCATCAATGTCAAGATGCGAAGTTGCAGTCCTTATACAGGCCCCTCGAAAGCTATACATGGCACTAGAGCTTCTCAAGAGGCTTGGAATACACTTTGCAGTCTGCGCGCCCGGTGACCCGCTGTGCACGGTCGCAGATGTTGTACTAGTGAGCAAGGACGAACTGCCTCCTTCAAGGGACCAACGAATCGTCACCATTGACGATGATACTGTGATGACCGAACTCGATATCATGGTAAGACTAAGAAAGGTGGTTGAACCATCATGTATTATGGTGGGTATTGATCCGGGAATGCGATTTGGTCTTGCATTTGTCATTGATGGTAGAGTTATTGCAAAGGATGCTGCCTCTTCTCCAATGATTGCCGTTGATATAACTATTCGGTGGTTAAGTTGGCTAAATAACCGTTTTTCTCTCATTACGCCGATTGTTCGTATAGGTACTGGTTACAGACTATATTCGGTTCTATATACGCGAAGTCTGCTTCAACGTTGTCCTAAACTCCATATTGAGTTTGTTAACGAAAGTCATACCACACGTTCGAATAGTACTCTCTCAGACGAGTCGGCAGCAGTTGTAATTGCAGCCAGATGTGGGCATGCTGTCACAAGTTCTGATCTTGTATTGGATTCGAAACGAGAATACATTCATCATGTAAAGAGAATATTCACGCGGCACAACAGTAGTTCTATATCCACAGACGAGGCGGAGGCAATCATAAGGGGCGATATCGTGCTTGAAGATCTACTATGATTCCTATTGACTAAAGAATAAACGTATCCTCTCATATACCATGTTTGGGTCATCAGGGACCTCCTCAGTCACCTCAACGAGCCAAGATGGCATAAACCGTTTTAGATACTTTGTACCAAATCTTTGATCCAGAAATACAATCGCCCCCTTGTCAGACATTGTTCTCACAGGTCTACCTGCGGCCTGAATAGCTCTTGTCATCGCAGGTAAAACATAGGCATATTCTCTCCCACGTCCCTCAAATCGTTGGTCATAATAATTTATCAATGCACTGATACGCGGGGTAGGTCTGGCATAGGGTACTCCTGCAACAGCAACACTATTCATTGTGGGCCCGGGAAAGTCACCACCCTCCGAATTACGGCCTCCTTGAACACCAATCAAGACTGCACCATCCCTCTCCCCTTCTCTTTTAAACTCCTCTACCATCTCGTCATTCTCTAGACTACTCATGCCACTCTGCTCTATGAATAATTTTTTCCTTAACCTTTTCTGTAGTCCCGCCTCAAGTAGTCCTCTCACAACAATATAACTGGCTGCAAATATACCCATGTTTCCCGGTGTTGCATTTGCAATAGCCATGCAGTGTTCTAAAAGTCGATTGAAAGTCTTCTCACTTCTCCCCTCATAAGAGGTATCAATACCCTGTACTATGAGCGCCACTCTATTTTTAGGTGGAAACGGACTTCTGAATCTGATATTCGGGGCGGTCTTGTCAAATCCAAGCATCTCTGAATACGCTTCAACCGGAGATATTGTACCAGATACAGCTACTGAGTTTCTCACACATCTCAATATAGGTGTAGTCACTGACGTGGGATCTAAGGCCACAAGATTGAGACTGACTCTGCGAGAGTCTCCTTTAATCATCTCTGATGTGAGTGTAAATGCATAGTCTTTACGATAAGCATTATCTGACCAAGTCTTCATAAAATTGGCCACTCTATATATAGTGGAACGTGGTACTCGGCCTGACCTGAGATGACTCATGCGAATCTTTGCACCAATCTCCAACATCGTGGCAATAGATTCTTTTGCATCACTCAGCCCTGATTTAGACAGTGTCGACTCGATAATCTCTTCTGGTCTGACAAGTATTTCCTCCTCCGCCGCCATATCTTCAGAGATCTTGACTATTGTCTGAGCAAGCCCTCTACTGAATCTCTCAGATACCTGGTCATGATAGTCTACAGCCTCTTGCAAGGACTGGCGTACAGTTGAAAGACCAAGCGAGTCGCTTGCTGATTCGAGAGCTATATGTGGTACGTTATGTGCCTCATCCTGTACAAGAACAACTTTTGCAAGAGACATTCCCAGTTCAGGCAAAACCGCCTCTTTTATGAATGGATCAAAGACATACAGATATGATAGAGCAATCACATCAACCGACTTTGCAAGTCGCTTGGCGAGTTCGTATGGACATATACCTCTTCTCTTGGCAATATCTATGATCTCCGTGGCTGTAAGGGTACTCTTATTTATCTCAACTAGTATGTCTTCTGTGTCTGTGAGTTGTGTCCGTGTCCGTTCATAAAATTTGCACCGTTCTTCTGCCTTCAAATAGCCACACAACTCACCCACCTGAGTGCCCGTTTCTACACTCTTTATCACAAGATCATTGAGGCACATATGGTGTCGTCCTCTGAATGAGATGCCGGTGACTTCTGTACGTGTTGAGATCTCACATAGTTCCTCGATCACTCTGTCAAGTTGACGATGCGTTCTTGCACAGTAGAGTACTTTCCCCTCGTTCTCTTTCACCCATGGCAGAACGCCTGCAAGGGTCACAACAGTCTTTCCAAATCCGTTTGGTGCCTCACAACATATATTTTTCCCATCTCTGACTGCTCTCTCAATAGCCATCATCATATCCCGTTGTCCTTCACGTGAATGTGAATATGGAAAGAAGTCCCTGTATGATAGACTGACCGCGCCCATTTTCATTAATCAGCAGAAAGTTTCATAGATATCCTCATAACACTGTTGGAGTGGAACAACTGTCTTCAGAGCCCTATTTACCATCTTGTGAATCATTCTTCTGCCAACTCATTCAATTATAGGATGCAGTTTCACATGTCTCTCCAAAATGATATAACCCCCAATTAACAATCTGGCTGACGATGAGTTCCGATATACTTGAGTTCAGTGTTGAACAACCTCATGGTCTCTTCAGATTTCGTATCATGCGGCTTGCAAACGGCCTGTTGATACTAATCTCCGACTCTGACTCCTTTCGTCTTGGTCTATCCGCAGTGGCAGTCCCCCCACCACATGACAGCAAAATACCGACTTCAATGTCCCTTCTTGGTGCCGGAATGGATCTTAGCATGGTCCGTGCTATCGCAGAGAGAATTGCCTCTCTGACAGGTCATACTTGTCTTGTGGTGGTTGGTGTCAGACACCTTGATATGACTGTCATGAGTGAAATAGTCAATGCCTTGAAGAATCATCTTGTGAGTTGAGATACTCGATCACATCTAGGACCCATCTACCTGTAGTGTCTAATGATCCAATCTCTCGTAAATAGTCCTCCCACGAGATATTGATTGCACGTGTCCACTCTTGAAACACCCGTTTCAGACTCTCATATGCCCACTTGTGATATTTACAAAAGTTCTCCGCCGAATTATCGGACGGCCTCAAGCAGATTGGACACGCGGACATTCCCTATTCCTCTTCTCCCATCTTGTTGCGACGTTTCTGAAGTTGTTGAATCTCTTCTTTTCGACCTGGACAATTTGCCCAGTTGATACACGTTTCCCAACTTCGTCGTTTAGATGTGATCACTATGACTTGATATCCACAGTGTTCACATTTTTTATCTAATGACTTTATAGTGCCACTCTGTGGTAGTGGAAATGTCTGGTCGCATCCTCCGTCCCTATATCTTGAACAACCTATAAACCTCTTACCACTCTTTGGCGACTTGATTATCATTAGTCTTCCCTCCCCACACTTCGGACACGGGCCGATCATGTTTCTCTCATTCCAGTATCCCCTCAGAGCATCTACTAGTTCTTTCCCAATTACACTCTCCTTTGATCGGAACTGCTGTAAGATATTCATGAGTTCCTTTTTTGCCTCTCTCAAGACCTCCTCTCTGTCTTCCTCTTCTCTTTGAATAGCCTCCATCTGTTGTTCAAGTCTTCGTGTAAATTCCGATGACAGTATCTCGGGAACATTTTTTTCTAGTGCTTCGTAGACCGCACGCCCCAGAGTTGTCATCTCAAATCTGTCATTCAATACATATCCCCGTGACTTCAACGAGTCCACAATTGCTGCTCTGGTGCTTTTTGTACCAAGATTGTCTCGTTCTAGTGCCTTCATTAGACTGGCTGGATTGTATCTTGGTGGTGGCGTTGTCAATCTTTTTTCTAACTCTACAGATGTCAAAATTATATGGTCCCCAACATTGACCGGGGGCAGAGGTCTATCCTGCTGCACTGTATAACTCGAATATGGTTCAGTCCACCCTCTCTTTATAGTCTTAAGGCCTCGGAGGTGAAGCAAATGGTCTTCAGACTTGATATCTGCACGGATACTCTCTTTTATTGCCTCCTCTTCCAGACATGCAAGGAATCTTCTCACTATGAGGTCATAGATCTTCATCTCGTCTGTGGTCAGTGCGCGTGTTGGTACAACACCTGTTGGATGAATCGCAGGATGTGCGGGGTCAGTCTTCGTACCCTGTGTAGGCGTCAGTGGTTGTTCCTGGAGCAGCTTGTTTACAATCTGTGTATAGCGTGGTTGTTCCCTTAGGCCTCTTAAGATCTCTTTGATGTCTATACTCGGCGGAATCTGTTGACTACTCGTCCTAGGATACGATATGAGTGCATCGAGGTACAGCCTCTGAGCAATATCCAATGTGCGGCTGGGGCGCATTCCGAAATGACGATATGCCTCTGACTGTAAGACGCTGAGATTGAATGGTTCGGGTGGAGGTTGTGTGATTCTCTTACTCTCGATTGCCTCTACATGTGCGGTCTGTCCCTGTAGTGTTTTCTTAATTTTTTCTGCCTCTTCCAATGTCTTGATGCGTTTTCTGGCATACTCTAGTTCAAGTCTTTGTCCATTGTGTTCGCCTTCAACCATTATTTCCCAAAATGGTACAGGAATAAAGAGACTGATCTTGCGGTCTTGTTCTGCAACAAGTGCGAGCGCGGGCCCCTGAACTCTACCCGTTGAAACTATCTTGAACCACTGAGAGGCCTTCTTTATCGCAAGAGTGAGCGCTCTTGTGAGATTAATTCCATAGAGCCAGTCTATCTCATGTCGTACGTGACCTGATTCAATCTGTGGGAAATCAAGTGTTGGCATCGCTTCGTTATAGGCTCTCTTGATATCATTAATCGTGAGTGTAGAGAACCGCATTCGTCTGGCTCTATTGGGATCCGTTTCGCACGCATACTTTAGTATCAGATACCCTATGAGACTGCCCTCAATATCATAATCAGTGGCTACCACGAATAAGTCCGTCTGCTTTGATAGTTTCTTTATGAGTTCGATGATCTGTTTAGTTTCTGCGGCCTTTTTTTCAACCTCATATTTTGGTACCCATTCTGTTTCTAGCCGTGGATAGTCCCACCCCTTGACAGTCTGGCGAAGTTCATACAGATGTCCAAGTGAATAAGCAACGACAATAAAGTCCTCTCCGTGTGTTGCCTCGTAATATGAGATTCTGCCTCTCTTTTTTTCAAGAGGTTTCCCATCTACATCTAATGCGATGGCAATTCGTTTTGCTGCTGTCGGTTTTTCTGCTATCACAAGAACCCTCGTCATTGAGATCAACTCTTCTTGATGGTTATATCAGGCAGTCTGCCATGTCATTATGTTGTGAATATTTTGCTATCAGAACCTAAAATTATCAGATATTGTTCTGTTTTATGATTAACTTGAAGTATCAATTAAAGGGCCTCATAATGGAGGTTTCTGGCGATAATGTGTTGTTTACGTTTCTGACACGTCCATGGTATTGCATGTTCTTCAAAGACATCATAAATAGTTCAATTCCTGTCTTCACGATACTCTTAAAAGTAGACATTTTGTCGACCTTTATGGTGACTCGGAATGCCTTGGTGGCCAAGCCTCATAATTAAACCACAACTTCGACTTGAAAGACGACGATTCACTGCTCCGTCTCGTCCTCCAAGCATTGTTGTATTTGGTATACTCTTCCTGGCACTAGTATTCATATTAGGTGGCAATATCTATACACTTGTACACTCCCAGCCTCCCATCGCAGCTACTTCTAGTGGGGCCCCCCTGGTGATTTTGCCAACTCTTGAGTCACAACTAGGTCTTGAGGGTGTGGCTGTTTCTATAGTTATTTTCTTTGGTGTGTTAGGTCTTGGCTTTATTAACTATTCATCACGATTTGTATTTGATCCTGCTAGTGCTTCTCGGTACCTGCTAGTAGGTATTGTCATGGTGTTCGTTGCCTACTTTATCATCTTCTACATGTATGGTATTAAGTTGGGCGGTGGCTGAAACATCATTATCCCAGTCTAGTGAAACTGATGGTGGTATCAGCTATCAGTTTCGCAAGAAGTTCTGTGCCAATGGCAAGCTTTGTACTTTTTCTAAAGTTTGCTGGTTGGTCACATGTGTAGGTTGGCTTAGACCATCTCCCAACAATATTGCCAAAGTCCATGCCCGCAAGTATCACTCTTGCCGGATTGTAATGCGCCACCAAGTAGCATGCCCTGTCACCATCAGTAAATCCTCCCCATAAGAATGTCCTGGTGGTCGGTCTAGTCTGAGTGCTTCCAAGTATTAGTGATACATTTGGAACCATTGTTTCTAGGCGAGTAATGTTATCTCCGTGTCCATGTACAATTGACATAATACCCTGTTCATCATAGTGCGTCAACTCTCTCCTCAATCCGTCAAGGTCTGTCACAAGAACATCACATCTACCCAACTCTCGAAGCAAGAGATCAACCACACCATCTGCAGCCACATATACTAGATCATCATACCCACCATCTGATTTTATAGTCTGAACATGTCGTTCCAGTGATGGTCCTGCTCCAAACACCACCACTGTTCGGTTCTCTATTATTCCTCTGAGCTTATCTAACAACGGACTTGGGTCCACAGGCATTAGGAGTCTTGTAAGAGTCAATGTGGCCTGTCTGTCTGCTGCCTCATCAAGTCCAAGTCTTCTCACAATCCCCTGATATATGGGGTACCACTCACTCCAGTCCATGCTGTTCATCTCACACTCTCATGAATCTTTAATGCGTGTTCTATGTGTGATGCAATCATATCAAGTCCAAAGTAATTCATCTTGGCAATTCTTCTCAGGAGTCTTCTAAGATGAACAAGTGTTCCCATGACCAACACATCAGTTCTCTCAACCGAATGGTCTATTACATCATGATGATATGCCGCGTCTCCTCCAAGAGCGAGCATCTCCTGTTTGATTATTAATGCCGCTGGTGTATTGACATTACGGACTAGAATGTTCAAGACTGTGGCCTTCTTGCTGAGTGCCTCTCGAATGTGTGGGTCAACCCCAATCTCTTCTAGCATTACTTCAATCTCTGCTGAATTACTATTCCCTATAAATTCAATATCTCCGGTCTCATCTATAATGCAGGGTGGTCTTATCGTTTCAGCCACGACAGCTGCCTCTTTTGTCGCTTTGACATCATGAGTCCGAATAATGTTTGCTCCCCACAATATTGCTATCGCAGTTGCAGCAATAGTGCCAATCAGTCGTTCTGAGGGCTGTACTTGACCGAGTATGTTGCCAATGAATGCCTTTCTGGAGAGTCCCACAAGAATTGGTTGACCGAGAAACGAGAAACCTCTCAGTGACCTGAGTATCTGAACATCACTCATAGTAGGTTTTCCAAACCCTATTCCTGGATCTAGAATTATTCTGTTTCTTGACATACCTGCCCGGACAGCTGTCCCGAGACTTTTTCTGAGTGATTCAAGTGCAGCCCTCACATTAGGACATGGTGGACTACAACTAGCCATCAGCACTATTGGTACATCTCGTTCTACTGCTAAATGTGCTATTTTGGGATCCGCCTGAAGTCCTGATACATCATTTATCATTGCAGCCCCTGCATCGATGGCGGCCTTTGCAACCTCATAAGATGTTGTATCAATTGATATGGGACATCTTGTTGCATCCACTATTTGAGGTATTGTTGCAATAATCCTAGAACGTTCTTCTTCTCTGTCAACAGTCTGTGTGCCATATATGGTAGCAGGCGCAGTCGATGCCCCACCCACATCAATCAGATCTGCTCCCTCTCTCTCCATCTGTCTGGCTGTCTGAATTATCTCTTCGACATCTGTATGTACAGAGCCCTTATAGAATGACTCGGGTGAGAGATTAATGACTCCCATTATTCTTGTTGGGTGACGATATCCAACCTCTATATCTCGAATTCTAACCGAGTTTCTACACATATAATGCTCACCGTAGTGAAACAAATGGAAGGAAATAAAACCTAGTTGAATGCGACATGTCCTGTAATAACTAAATCTGTCAGCATGGTGAAGTCTATGCCTGAAAGAACTCAACTGTATTCATGGCACAAGGAACATGGCGATGTCACAGAGTTTGCTGGCTGGGAGATGCCCGTCCGCTACACTGACATTCGCGAGGAACACATGGCGGTTCGAGATGCCGTTGGTATATTTGACACATCTCACATGTCCCGTTTTTTTATCGAAGGTCCTGAATCTATACAATTCCTACAGTACCTCACAACTAACAACGTATCAAGACTGACTATAAACCAGGGTCATTATGCCACATGTCTGAATGAACGCGGTGGCATAATGGATGATCTGATGTTATATAGGATTGGAGCCGAGTCTTTTTTGTGGGTCACAAATGCAAGTAATGGTCCCAAGATTCGTTCACATCTACTTCATCATGCAGAACGTTTCAAAGTCAAAGTATATGATAGATCCAGAGAGATCACAATGATTGCCGTGCAAGGACCAAAGGCACTACAGCTTCTCTCAAAGCTTGCAGCACGTGATATAGCTGAGCTGCCCCGTTTCAGTTGTACTCCCTTGAAACTAGCAAACAATGACTGTCTGTTGTGTCGAACAGGCTATACCGGTGAGGCTGGTGGAGAGATCCTTGTACTAGACACACCCAATACTGAGGCTGGTATTGCCAAGGCTGTTGGATTCTGGGAGGAACTCTTGAGCAAGGGTGCAGAACTTGGAGTTCGGCCATGCGGTCTGGGTGCAAGAGACTCCACTCGACTCGAAGCTGGTTTTGTGTTATATGGTCATGAACTTGATGAGGACACATCTCCAATTGAGGCAAGAATACCGTACGCAGTGAAGTTCAAAGTAGATATTCCTTGGATTGGTTATGATGTGGTCAAGGCCCATAAAGATGGTGGAATTCGAAAGACAAGAATCGGACTAGTAATGATAGACAAAGGAATTCCACGTGAACACTATCCTGTGGTCTTAAATGGGGTTCAGATTGGCATGTTGACAAGTGGTGGGCTATCCCCAGTTCTAAACAAGGGAATTGCTCTTGCATATGTCAAGCCAGGTGTTGTCAATGTAGGTGATCATGTCGAGATTGACATCAAGGGCCGGCTACGTATGGCTGAGGTGACCGACTGGCCATTTTATGATCCAACCCGATATGGCGAGACGCGTACGAGCTGACAGACAGGGGAATTTAAAAACACGAAAATATGCAGACTGGATGTAGGGAACCAAAGATGAAAGAAAGTAAAGTAGTCAGTGGGTTGTATTATACAAAAGAACATGAATGGGTGCGAGTTGAAGAGCCGCTTGTTGTCATCGGAATAACCGATTATGCACAGAATGCGCTTCATGAGATCACTTTTGTTGAAGTGAGTGAAGTTGGAACCGAGTTACAAGTTGGCAAGACATGCGGACTGGTGGAGTCAATGAAGGCATCATCAGATATATATTCTCCTGTCTCAGGAACTGTAGCTGCCGTCAACAATGAACTTGAGACTGCCCCCGAAATCGTCAATCAGGACCCATATGGAAGAGGCTGGCTTCTCAAGATCCGCCCATCCAATCTTGAGGCTGAACTAAAAGTTCTGATGGATAGTAAAGCCTATAGTGAGTTCATCAAGAGTCTACAATAGAGCGCGAACATGTCCGGTAATGACATTTCGCAGTTCTTACATTATTTGAGTCATTTCCTCACAGTTCCTTGTGTAGTACATGTATACCTTCAAACGTAATCTTTTTAGCATGACATCTATCTGCTCCGTTGGCTTCGACCAACAATGGAGAGAACTCTTGATGTCAAAGTTTAGTCGATTCAAAAAATCTGCCGGACATTTCTTCCGCCAGGTATTTCACCGACCCAAGGCAAAAATATCTCGCGGCAATGTCTTAATTCTCGCCTCACTGATAATCATATTCTTTGCATCATTACTGCTCCGTCTTCTGCCAATGCTTGATGCTCAACCAGTTGTACGTGAGTTTGACTCATGGTTCCAGGTTAAAGTGACAAGTTACGTTGTGGAGAATGGATATGCGGCCTTCTTCACATGGCATGATGCGACATCATGGGTTCCCTTTGGACGTGATATTGCTAGGACTGCATATTTTGGTGTACCCTTTACAAGTTCTTTGTTCTACTTTATTGCAAATGGACTGGGTATCTCTGTTGATCTCATGACTGTATGTATCATATTTCCTGCGATTATGGGTGCCACCTGTACTATTGTCACATTCTTCCTCGGTCGTGAAGTATCAAACAACACAGTTGGATTACTGAGTGCACTCTTCATGGCCTACTTACCCGCTTACATTCAGAGAACCGTGGCTGGCTTCTTTGATAATGAATCTGTGGGAGTATTTGCAATAGTGCTGACATTATTGTTTTTCATACGAAGTCTAAAGCGAA
>FWPU01011860.1_pt1 | contig 11928 bp, 6 predicted proteins | sample 2228361 | NCBI WGS metagenome assembly FWPU01 (sample SAMEA103939777, study PRJEB20133) | metagenome | reverse complement strand
TTAAATCATTATTTATAAGAATAAAGGATTTTTATCAGGAAGTTGTATCTGAATTGAAAACTGTTTCATGGCCTTCTAAGAATGAAGTTTGGTATACGACAATAGTGGTAATAATAACAGTATTTATATTTGGGATATATTTATTTTTAGTTGATGTAGTTTTAACTTGGATATTAGATAATCTTTATAAATTATTTACATAGGTAAAAGACAAATGGCTAAACAATGGTTTGTACTTCATACATATTCTGGTCAAGAAGAGAAAGCTATTGAAGCTTTAAAGAAGAGGTTACAAGCATATAATATGATAGAAAAGTTAGGGCAAGCATTGATACCGAAGCAACAAGTAATAGAATCTAAAGGTGGAAAAAGAGTTGCAACAGAGAAAAAATTATTTCCAGGTTATATACTTGTAGAAATTGAAATGGATGATAAAGTGTGGAATATAGTTAAAGGAACTGCTGGAATATCAGGATTTATATCTGCTGGTAAGAAACCTTTACCTCTAACGGAAGAAGAGCTAAAGCATATTATTAGTCAGATAGAGGAAGCTCATGATAAAGCAATTACTCAATCTTCATTTGAAAAAGGAGATAAAGTTAGAATAATAGATGGACCATTTTTAAATTTTATAGGTTTAATAGATGAAGTAAATCCAGTTAAAAATACTTTAAAAGTTATGGTAACCATATTTGGGAGGGCAACTCCTGTAGAATTAAGTTTTTATCAAGTAGAGAAAGCAAATTAAATAATAAATTAAGGAGAAGGATAGAATGGCTAAGAAACCTATTGCAGAGATAAGGCTTCAATTAGAAGCAGGGAAGGCACAGCCTGGACCACCGGTAGGACCTGCCCTTAGTCAATTCGGTTTAAATATTATGGAATTTTGTAATGCATATAATGCAAAGACCAAAGCTGATGAAGGAGCAATAATTCCTGTAATAATAACTGCTTATTCTGATAGATCGTTTACACTTAAGCTTAAAACTCCTCCTGTATCATTTTTATTAAAAAAAGCTGCAAATATAATTAAAGGTTCTCCTCAGCCTAATAAAGAAAAAGTAGGTAAAATAACAAGAAAACAATTATTGGAGATAGCCAAGCAAAAGCTTGAAGATCTAAATGCGGATTCTCTTGAAAGTGCAGTAAAAATGATAGAGGGGAGTGCAAGAAGCATGGGAATAATTATTGAGGGATAAAAGAAGGAGAAAAAAGTTTATTATGAATACATAAATCTTTTTATTTGTATGTAAGCCATAATTATCAAGTAAAAAAAATTTTTTTGATAAAAAATGGAGAATATATATGAAGCGTTCACGCAAGTATAATGAAGCGAAATCCAAGATAGAAGACAGGATTTATAACATCAAAGAAGCAATTGAGTTATTGAAAAGTATAGCATATGCTAAATTTAATGAGACGGTTGAAGTAAATATTAAGTTAGGAATTGATCCCAAGAAATCTGATCAAATGATTAGAGGAGCTGTTGTATTGCCGGCTGGGACAGGAGTATCTAAAAAAATTCTTGTAATAGCTTCAGGAGAGAAAATAAAAGAAGCTGAAGAAGCTAAAGCGGATTATTTTGGTGGTGAAGAATTAATAGATAAAATTGCAGGTGGTTGGATAGATTTTGATGCAATTATTGCTACGCCTGATGTTATGAAGAATGTTGCAAAATTAGGTAAATTATTAGGTCCTAGAGGTTTGATGCCTAATCCTAAGGTAGGGACAGTAACTTTTGATATAGGGAAAGCAGTTGCAGAGCTTAAAGCAGGCAAAGTAGAGTTTAGAACTGATAAAACAGGTAGTTTAAATGTAGCTATTGGGAAATTATCATTTTCAGTTGATGCATTGGTAGATAATTTTAAAGCATTGATTGATGCTATTCTTAAAGCAAAACCTCCTGCAGCTAAAGGAAAATATATTAAAAAAATATTTATAAGTTCTACAATGAGTCCAAGTATAGAAATAGAATTATCAAGTATAGAAAATAGAGCTGCTTAATTATTGATAGTAAAAAGAATAGAAATGGGAAGATAAACATTTAATTAAACAGCAATATCAATATTAAGGAGGTATAAGTGAGAAGACAAAATAAAGAAGCATTTGTTAAACAAATGAGTGAAAATTTGAAATATTCAAATGCAGCTTATTTAATAAATATGTGTGGGATGACTGTTAATGAATCATGGGAATTAAGAAGACTAATAAAGAAGCATGATTCAGTTTGTAAAGTTGTAAGGAATAGGCTTTTAAAGATAGCGGCTAAAGAAAATAGTATAGATGGATTAGAGGAATATTTAAAAGGTCCGTTAGCAATGATTTTTGTAAAAGGTGATCCTGTATCTGTAGCTAAGATACTTCTTGATTATAGTAAGAAAAATAAGAAGTTAGGATTAAAAGGAGTAATATTAGGGAAAAATATATATTCTGATAATAGTATATCGGAGTTAGCTACTTTACCTTCAAAAGAGATATTGATGCAAAGATTATTAGGAATATTACAGAGTCCAATTATTAAATTATTATTGGTATTATCTTGTGTGGCTTCATCATTTTTAACATTGATGAAAGCGATACAACAACAAAAAATTGAAGGAAAAGAAATTATAGGAGGAACAACAATGTCAAATATATCAAAGGAAGATGTAATGAATTATTTATTAAATTTATCAGTTATTGAGTTATCTCAATTTATAAAAGAATTTGAGGAAAAGACAGGAATATCTGCGGCTGCTGCAATAATGCCTGCATCAGCGTCTGTTTCAACTACAACAGTAGTAGAAGCTAAGCCTGCTGAAGAAGAGAAGACAGAATTTGATGTATTTTTAAAGAGTGTAGGGGATAAAAAAATAAATGTAATAAAGGTTTTGCGTGATCTTACAAATTTAGGTTTAAAAGAGGCAAAAGAGTTAATAGATAATGTACCACGTTTAGTAAAAGAAGGAGTTTCTAAAGAAGAGGCTGAGAATATGAAGAAGAAATTTGAAGAGGCTGGTGCAACTGTTGAAATTAAATAATTAAATTTATGGGGATATTTTATTAAATAAACATTGATTAAAAAGATTAAAATAAAAAGAAATATTTTTATAAAAATAACATAGTTTTTAAAAGGTGAAAAAGATGGAAAAAAAGGTTATTGATTTTGCAAAAATTAAGACTACATTAGCTGTACCTAATTTAATTGAGGTGCAGCGTAGGTCATATGAAGAATTTTTGCAAATGGATCTTTTGCCGGATGAGCGAAAAGAGGTAGGATTACAAGCCATATTTAAGCAAGCATTTCCCATAACAGATTATAGAGGGATATTTAGTATAGATTTTGTTGAATATTATGTAGGAAATTATGAGTGTAAGTGTGGTAAATTAAAAGGTATTGAGAATTTAAGAGGTGAATGTAGGTATTGTGGATTTAGGATAAAATTGGATTCTAAGGGTGGTAGAAATGCTATATGTCCCCAATGTTGGAAAGTAAATGTTGATATATTGAAGCTTTGTTCATATTGTGGAACGCCGGTAAATTTAAAATTTAAATATACTGAGCAAGAATATAAAGATAGAGAATTAACTTATTCTGTTCCAATTAGAGTGAAAGCGAGATTGGATAAGTATGAAGAAGATGAGGATGGGAGAAAAAGATTAAAGGAATCAAAGGAGCAGGAAGTTTATTTTGGTGAAATTCCATTAATGACAGAGCGGGGGACTTTTATTATAAATGGAACAGAGAGGGTAGTAGTTAATCAATTACATCGTTCACCTGGTGTATTTTTTAAGCAGGAAGGTAAAAATAATTTTAATGCTCAAATAATACCGTATTATGGTTCATGGGTTGAATTTGAATATGATATAAAAGGTATTATATATGTTAGGATAGATAGGAAAAGAAAGGTATTAGCTACTACATTTCTTCGTGCATTAGGTTTAGGAAAGAATGAAGATATAATATCTTATTTTTATAAGACACACAAAGCGAGATTAATAGATGATAAGTTAGAATTATTGCCTTCTGAAGAGTTAATTGGTTTTAAATTATCAAAAGGAATAAAGAGCAAGAAGAAGGTAATAGTTGAAGAGGGGGATAAGATTACAGAAGCTGTATATCAAAAATTATTAAAAGAAGGTATAGATAGAGTTTTAATTGATATAAATGAGATATCAGAGCATGCGTATCTTGCTGCTGACATTATTGATAATGGAGGTGAAAAAATACTTTATAAAGCAGGTATACAAATATCGGAGATTGATTATAATGAATTAAATGATAAAAAGATAAATGAATTAAGGATAGTATTTCCAGGAGTATCAGAGATAGGTGGGTTATTAATGAATACCATAAAAAAGGAAGAAGAGGAATGGGGTAGGAAGAGGGTAGAGAGAGGGGAATTAAATCAAGAAGGGGCTTATAAAGAGATATACAGGAAACTGAGGCCTGGTGATTCTCCGAGTATAGAAGCAGCTAAAGCATTATTTGAAGATATGTTTTTTAATCCGAGGAAGTATGATTTTTCTCGTGTAGGCAGATTGAAATTTAATACTAGATTAGGATTAAATACGGAACTTGATGCTAAAATATTAAAATTAGAAGATTTTGCAGAGGTATTAAAGTATGTTTTAGTATTAGGTAATGGTAATTATGCAAAGATAATAGATCCGGGTGATTCAGATTTAAAGAAAGGGACATATGAGAAGAAGGATAAGGTGAATTTAATAAATGGGATATTAAAGGAAGAGAAGAAGAATTTAATAAAATTTGAATTATTAACGCCGGATGATATAGATCATTTAGGGAACAGGAGAGTTAGATCAGTAGGGGAATTATTGTATAATCATTTTAGGTTAGGGTTTTTAAAGATGGAAAGGGCAATTAAAGAGAGGATGTCTGTATTACAGGAAACTGATTTTCCTATGCCAAATGAGGTAATAAATTCGAAACCAGTGATAGCAGAATTAAAAGAATTTTTTGGGACAAGTCAACTTTCGCAATTTATGGATAATACAAATCCATTAGCTGAGATAACGCATAAAAGGAGATTAAGTGCATTAGGTCCTGGAGGATTGAGTAGGGAGAGAGCAGGATTTGAAGTAAGGGATGTACATCCAACGCATTATGGAAGGATATGTCCTGTTGAAACTCCTGAGGGACCTAATATAGGTTTAATTTCTTCATTAAGTTGTTATGCTAAGATAAATGAATTTGGTTTTATAGAAACTCCTTACAAGAAAGTTGAGCAAGGGTATGTTCAAAGTTATGTAATAATTACAAAGAGTGGTAATTCTAATTTTGAGAAGGGTCAAGTTGTTAGAAAAGATGAATTTGAAAAGGAAAGAGATAGATTAAAGAAGATGAAAAAGATATTGCCGGAAGCTGAAGAATATGTTTGGTATTTAACAGCGTGGGAAGAAGATAAATATATAATAGCGCAAGCTAATGTATTATTAGATGAAAGAGGTAAGATATTGAATGAATATGTAGCAGCGCGTGCAAGAGGAGAATTTAAGATGGTTAGGCCTGAGGAAGTAGATTTTATAGATATATCACCAAAGCAGTTAGTTAGTGTAGCAGCTTCATTAGTACCTTTTTTAGAAAATGATGATGCAAATAGGGCATTGATGGGTTCTAATATGCAAAGGCAAGCTGTTCCATTAGTATTTCCGGAGGCACCTATAGTTAGGACAGGCATGGAAGAGGTAGTAGCCAGGAATTCTGGTGCAGTATTAATATGTCATAGAGATGGAATAGTGGAAAGTGTAGATTCACAAAGGATAATAATAAGATTTAAGGATGAAGATACGAATGAATATGGTATAGATATTTATGAATTAATAAAATTTCAAAGAAGTAATCAAGGGACATGTATAAATCAAAGACCTATTGTAAAGGTAGGACAAAAAGTTAAAAGGGGTGATGTATTAGCGGATGGACCATGTGCAGAAAATGGTAAATTAGCATTAGGTAGGAATATATTAGTAGCATTTATGTCATGGAGAGGATATAATTTTGAAGATGCAATAATAGTTAGTGAAAAATTAGTAAAAGAAGATGCATATACATCTATTCATATTGAAGAATTTGAAATATCAGCGCGTGAAACTAAATTAGGTCAAGAGGAGATAACGAGAGATATACCGAATATAAGGGAAGAGGATTTAGTAAATCTTGATGAATCAGGTATAGTGAGGATAGGAGCTTATGTAAAGCCTGGTGATATATTGGTAGGGAAAGTAACTCCGAGAGGAGAACCTGTTTTAACACCTGAAGAAAAGCTATTGAGGGCTATTTTTGGAGAGAAAGCAGGAGAATATAAAGATGCATCTTTAAAATGTCCACCTGGTATATATGGTATAGTAGTAGATGTTAAAGTGTTTGTTAGAAAAGGAGTAGAGAGAGATAGTAAAATAAAAGAGATAGAAGCTCAAGAAAAAGCTAAATTAGAAAGGAATTTTAGTGATGAAATAAGATTAATGAGAGAGAATGTTAAAGCCACTTTAGCCAAGCAATTAGAAGGAGGTATATTACAGAATAATATAGAAAATGAAGAAACAGATGAAGTGATTTTACCAAGTGGTAAAGTTTTAGAAGCTGATGATATTTTTAGTCTTGATTTTAAATATTTAAGGGATTTAAAGATCAAGAAGGGTGATGTTAATTTATCAAGTGTAATAAAAGATGTATTAAATGCATATGATAGGCAAATAGCTGTTTTAAGGACATTATACAAAGAGAAATTATCTCGTTTTGAAAAGGGTGATGAATTACAAGCTGGGATATCAAAAACTGTTAAAGTATATGTAGCGATGAAGAGGAAATTTCAAGTAGGAGACAAAATGGCAGGAAGGCATGGTAATAAAGGTGTAATAGCAAAGATATTACCAGAGGAAGAAATGCCATTTTTACCTGATGGTACACCCATTGAGTTAATATTAAATCCATTAGGAGTGCCGTCAAGGATGAATGTAGGACAGATTTTGGAGACTTATTTAGGATGGGCAGGCAAAGTGCTTGGAGTAGATTTTATATCACCTGTATTTGATGGAGCTACAGCGGAAGAAATAAAAGAATGGTTAAGAAAAGCAGGATTACCTGAGAATTCCAAAATAGTATTAAGAGATGGAGCAACTGGGATACCTTTTGAACAAAATGTAACAGTTGGATATATATATATGATGAAACTTGTTCATTTAGTAGATGATAAGATACATGCGAGAGCAATAGGTCCGTATTCATTAATTACTCAACAACCATTGGGAGGAAAAGCTCAATTTGGTGGTCAGAGATTTGGAGAAATGGAGGTCTGGGCATTAGAAGCATATGGAGCTGCAAATATTTTACAGGAAATATTAACAGTTAAATCAGATGATGTTGAAGGAAGAACAAAAATGTTTGAAAATATTGTAAAAGGATACTTACATTTTGAGCCTTCTATTCCTGAATCATTTCATGTATTGGTAAAGGAATTACAAAGTTTAGCACTTGATGTTAATCTTGTTTTTTCTAAAGAATAATTAGGAAAGGTTTATACTATACAATATGTATACAGAATTATTAATTAAAGAGACTCAAAGAATTTATTATAAGATGGGGAAGTAAAATATAGTTAAAACCATTTTATAATTTTTTAAATTTTTTGGAGGATAAAATTGAGTATTTTGGGAAAAACCAAAGCAAAAAAAATGAGTATAAATGATATACAAGCTATTCAGATTGGTTTAGCTTCTCCGGAGAAAATAAGGCAATGGTCGCATGGAGAAGTTAAGAAATCTGAAACAATTAATTATAGAACATTTAAACCTGAGAAGGATGGATTATTTTGCGCAAAGATATTTGGACCTGTAGCAGATTGGGAATGCTTATGTGGTAAATATAAAAAAATGAAATATAAAGGTTATATATGTGAGAAATGTGGAGTTGAAGTAACAACAGCTAAAGTAAGAAGGGAAAGAATGGGTCATATAGAATTAGCGGCTCCTGTTGCCCATATTTGGTTTTTTAAGAGTTTACCCAGCAGGATTGGGCAATTATTAAATATGACAATAAGGGAGTTGGAAAGGATAATATATTATGAATCATATATAGTAATAGAACCTGGAAATACTCAATTAAAAGAGAAAGAGATAATTAGTATTGAAAAATATTTTCAATTAAAGAATGAATTTAAAGATAATTTTGTAGCTAAAACAGGTGCAGAAGCACTTAAAGAGTTATTGAGTAAACTTGATTTAGACAAGATGGCAGAATCTTTAAGATTGACGATGAAGAGTGCAGGTTCTATTCAGAAGAAGCTTAAATGTGCTAAACAGCTTAAAGTTGTTGAAGCATTTAGGAAGTCATCTAATAAACCTGAATGGATGATATTGGAAGTACTACCAGTTATGCCGCCTGAATTAAGACCATTAGTTCCTTTAGATGGTGGTAGATTTGCTTCATCAGATTTAAATGATTTATATAGAAGAGTAATAAATAGAAATAATAGATTAAGAAAATTATTAGAATTAAAAGCGCCTGAAGTAATAATAAGGAATGAGAAGAGGATGCTTCAGGAGGCAGTAGATGCATTATTAGATAATGGTAGAAGAGGAAGAGTCATAAAGGGAGCAAACAATAGACCTTATAAATCATTAAGTGATTCATTAAAAGGGAAACAGGGGAGATTTAGGCAAAACTTATTAGGGAAGAGAGTAGATTATTCCGGACGTTCGGTAATAGTAGTAGGACCTGAATTAAGATTACATCAATGTAGCATTCCGAAGAAGATGGCATTAGAATTATTTAAGCCTTTTATATATAGAAAATTAGAAGAAATGAGTGTTACCGAAATAGTTAGGAAATCCAAAGAGATGGTAGAGAAAGAGGATCCGAAAGTATGGGATGCATTAGAAGAAGTAATTCAGGAACATCCTGTATTATTGAATCGTGCTCCTACATTACATCGTTTAGGGATACAAGCATTTGAAGCTTTATTAACAGATGATAAGGCAATAAGGATTCATCCTCTTGTATGTGCAGCATATAATGCTGATTTTGATGGTGATCAGATGGCTGTTCATATTCCATTATCTAATGCTGCTCAGATAGAAGCATCAGTATTAATGTTATCTACTAATAATATATTATCGCCTGCGCATGGGCAACCGTTAGCTGTTCCAAGTCAGGATATAGTTTTGGGATGTTATTATTTAACAGTTGAAAAGCCATGGGAATGCAAAGGAGCAGGCAAAATATTTAATGATGCTAATGAAGTAATTCTTGCTTTAGAGCATGGAGAAGTAGAGACACATACTCCTATTTACCTTCGGATAAGTGGTAAATTAGCAGATTTAACAAAAGCTATTGATGATAAAGATTTATTACATGTTGAAGTTGAAGAAGTAGAAAATAAGATATTAAAAACTACTGTTGGAAGAGTAATATTTAATTCAGTTTTACCAAAAGGAATGATGTATATAAATGGTGTTATGAGGAAGAAGCTATTAAGTCAATTAGTATATTATGCTGCTATTAATTTAGGGAATGAAAAAACTGTTGAATTATTAGACAATTTAAAAGATTTAGGTTTTAAATATGCTACATTATCAGGATTTACTATGAGTACAGAAGACATGGTAATTCCTGCTCGTAAGAATGAAATAATTGAAGAAGCTAATAAAGAGGTAGAAGAGGTATGGAGATTATATCAAGAAGAGGCGATGACAAATAGGGAGAGATATAATAGGGTAATAGATATATGGAATAAAGCAACAGAGATGATATCAGAAGAGATGTTTCATGAGATGAAAGAGCAAGAGAAGAAGAGGAAAGAATTTAATGCTTTACATGCAATGGCAGAATCAGGAGCTCGTGGTAGTAATTTACAGATAAGACAATTAGCCGGTATAAGAGGTTTGATGGCAAAGCCATCAGGCGAAATAATGGAGACTCCAATATCTTCAAATTTAAAAGAAGGATTAAGCGTATTACAATATTTTATTTCAACGCATGGAGCGAGGAAAGGATTAGCCGATACTGCATTAAAAACTGCTGATTCAGGTTATTTAACAAGGAGATTAGTAGATGTTGCTCAAGATGTATATATAACAACAGCAGATTGTAATACTCTGGATGGTGTGTTAGTAAGCGCATTAATTGAAGGAGGAGAAGTAATTGAAGAACTTCGTGAAAGGATAATAGGTAGAGTAGCTCTTGAAGATATAAGGGATCCTATAACAGGGGAGATTATAGTAGAAGCTAATGAACTTATTAATGAAGAGAAAGCAACAATAATACAGGATGCTGGTATTGAGAGGGTCAAAATAAGATCAGTATTAACATGTGAATGTAGATATGGTTTATGTCAGAAATGTTATGGAGTAAATTTAGCTACAGGCAAGTTAGTGCAGATAGGGGAAGCAGTCGGTATTATTGCTGCTCAATCAATAGGAGAACCAGGTACTCAATTAACGATGAGAACATTTCATATAGGTGGGACCGCAAGTAGAACTATCACACAGTCTCAACATATAAGTAAAACGGGTGGTACTATACGTTTTAAAAATTTAGAAACAGTAAAGAACAAAGATGGTTTTTTGGTAGCAATGAATAGAAATGGAGCGATTTTAATTAGAGATGCAGAAGGAAGAGATAGAGAAAAATTTAATATAGTTTATGGAGCTAAGATTTTGGTAGAAGATGGTCAAGAAGTAGAGCCACATAAAGTAATAGCAGAATGGGACCCATATTCTTTATACATCCTTACAGAAGTTGAAGGGACAGTAGAATTTAAACATATTATTCCTGATGTAACATTGTTTGATGAAGTAGATGAAACTGGTAGAACCAGTGCAGTTATTAAAGAAGCTCGTATAGATGTTAGAGATGCAATTACTGGAGAAATGATTAAAGCAGAAGATTTACAACCCCAGATATTAATATTAGATAAAACAGGTAAAGAAATACGTAGATATCTAATGCCAACAGGAGCCCATTTGATGGTTGTAGAGCGTCAGAGTGTTTATTATGGGGATGTATTAGCCAAGATGCCTCGAGAAATTGCAAAAACTAAAGATATTACAGGTGGTTTACCGAGAGTTGTTGAATTATTTGAAGCAAGAAGACCCAAGCAACCTGCCGTAATCACTGAAGTGGACGGAGTAGTAAAATTTAGCGGCTTGTCTAAAGGTCAACGTAAAATAATAATAATACAAGATTCAGGTTCACAAAAAGAATATTTGTTACCGAGAGGAGCTCATATAGCAGTAAGAGATGGAGATAGAGTAACAGCAGGTACTCCTTTAATGGATGGTCCTATTAATCCACACGATATATTAAGAGTGTTAGGAGAGAAGAAATTACAAGATTATTTAGTAGATGAAATACAAGAAGTGTATAGATTACAGAATGTTAGTATAAATGATAAGCATATAGAAATAATAGTTCGTCAAATGATGCGTTGGATCAAGATAGAAGATATAGGAGATACGGAATTTCTTTATGATGAAACAGTTGACAAATTTAGGTTTTATGATGAGAATAAACGAGTAATGGAAACAGGAGGGAAACCTGCAAAAGGGCATCCAGTTTTATTAGGAATAACAAAAGCTTCGTTAAGTACGGATAGTTTTGTTTCAGCAGCATCTTTCCAGGAAACTACGAGAGTTTTAACAGAAGCAGCTGTAAATGGTGCAATAGATTACCTAAGAGGATTAAAAGAGAATGTTATATTAGGTAGATTAGTTCCGGCTGGTACAGGAAATCCAAAATATCGTTCGATAAGGATTGAAGATGATAAATCATTAAGTGCAATATTTGGTCCCCCAGTGTCTGAAAAGGAAGATATAATATCAGAGGTTCCACCAAAAATTACGGTGGAAGAAGCAAGGAAGAGAAAGATTGTAGGTGAAGATGAGAATTAATCAAAGAAAATACTTAAAAACTATTGACAAAAATAATAAAAA
>FWPU01011855.1_pt1 | contig 11933 bp, 9 predicted proteins | sample 2228361 | NCBI WGS metagenome assembly FWPU01 (sample SAMEA103939777, study PRJEB20133) | metagenome | reverse complement strand
GTACAGGCTTGTCCCTGTCCGAAACAACTCTTGACCCATCAAGGTTAAAGCCTTGAGTTACGAGTTTAGTGAGCAGGGATAGGGAATTTATCCCCGCGAAAAATACAATCCTGATAACCCGATAGCCTGGTATTCTGATACCCTTGCCCTTGGTTCTGCGCGACAAACCTGTCTTGATGTTAGAATTCGGTCGCAATGTTACAGTTAATTGTGAAGACATCATAACCAATATAGATTGTTGGTTGACTCATTCCAGGATTTGAATATAATAATGTGAATAGCAATTGAAAAGAAAGGAGAGATTGTTATGAAGATTGTTAGATTCTTGAATGTTGTGCATTGTTTTGCCTTGCTGATCTTCTTGGGACTCAGCCTGCCTTTATCTGCCCAGATTGTGATTGATTATGATGAAATACCCCATATCCCTGGTACCAGATGGACCAAGAATATTGCATATAATCAAACAGTCAGTCTTGGCTCTGCAGGTGGTCCCCAGACCTGGAACTTTACATCCCAGGCAATGGGCAATGACTCCTGCACTAATGTGGTTATGGTTGTTTCACAGACACCTTTCACAGATTCATTCCCTGACGCGAACCTGTGCTATGCCAATGTTGATAATGCTGATACTGCTTATAGTTATATGAAACTCGTACAAAACTATTTGATTCAATTTGGTATTGCCGGCAGGGATTCTAACGGCCCAATTTTTCAGAAATACAACCCGACTGATACAAATGGTTTGCCCGAGCATTACAATGATTCTCGGCATTATCATATTGCCTGGCTATATAATCTTAATGCCAACAGTTATTACAAATACGAGAAAAGAGGTTACGAACACATTAACGCTTATGGCACGGTAATTGTTCCCTATGATACATTCCCCTGCTTGCGTTTTATTCTGTATGACACTCTTGCGCTGACGCTCTATTATAACAATGTTCCGGTTTACACCGATACAACACGGCGAATTTTACACCAATTTGTTGCAGAGAATTACGGCGGTGTGGTTTGTGTTGCAAGTCAGGTAGAAGAAACGAACCCTTATTTCACCAATGCAGCAGTGCTGGAGCGACTGACTTATTTCTATACGGCTGTAGATGAGATGAAAAATGACAATATTCCAAACAGTAGAGTGAAGGTACAGCCAAATCCCTTTTCTGACTGTGTCGCCTTTAATTTTGGTCCGAAGATTAGTTCGGTAGTACTACTGGAGATATATGATGTGTATGGCAGGAAGGTGAGAACTATAATACATAATTCTGGTGATACCCAGATGTTATTCTGGGATGGAACGAATAATGATGGTGTTTCAATGCCTGAGGGTGTTTATTTTTACCGGATTAGTTCTGGCGTTCAGAAATTTGCCGGCAAGTTAATCAAGTTAAAGTGACTATTGTGTTTGTGCTTAGTTCAAAATATTTGTGTTGATGCCATTTGCTGATTTGTTTTAATAGTCGGTTTGTCATACCTTTATGGAGGTGATATATGAGCGTAAAAAGATTTGGCTTGCTCACAGTTTTTTGCGGATTTCTCTGGATTGATGTCTTATGCGGTCAGGTTGACACCTTATGGGAAAGGCGCTGGACCAGTGCTGGTTCATTATCTGACTGGGCATATACAATCACTATGGACAGTCAGGGTTTTATCTATGTAAGTGGCACGACTGAAAATCAAGGTACAAATAATGATTGGACTACTATCAAATACACTTCCGATGGTGATACAGTCTGGGTAAGGAATTTTGCCAGCCCCGGAACATATAATGAAAGGGCAAGCGCTATTGCAGTCGGCACCTCAGGAAATATCTATATCACCGGATATACAATGAGTTCCGGCGCCGGTGATTATTTGACCATCAAATACCGTCCAAACGGTGATACAGCCTGGACGCGAAGGTATAATGGAACCGGTAATGGTTATGATTTTGCCAACTGGGTCACAGTGGACAGCGAAGAAAATGTCTATGTTACAGGCTATAGCCGGGGTAGTTCATATCAGAATGATGTTGCGACAGTGAAGTATGACTCAAGTGGCAATCAAATGTGGGTTGCCCGGTTCAATGGTCCGGGTAACTACAATGACCAGGGTAATAAGGTGATTGCTGATAACAATGGTAATGTTTATGTCACTGGTTATGTCAATCCTAATGCAAGTGGCGTACTGTATGACTATATAACAATAAAGTACAATGCACAAAATGGTGATACAATTTGGGCAAGGAGATTCAACGGACTTTCGGACAGCGCCGATATTGCCCGGGATATTATCTGTGACAGCATGGGTAATGTGTATGTTACGGGTTCTGCAAGATACCCGGGCACCGGCACCGACATTGTGACAATTAAATATAACGCCAGCGGTGATACACAGTGGGTTGCCCGCTATAATAATCCTGACACAAGTGGGGCAGATGGTGGCTATGGCATAAGAGTTGATGGTCGGGGTAATGTCTATGTTGTTGGCCAAAGCCAGGGATTGGGAACAGGTGCTGATATTGTGCTAATCAAATATGATATAACTGGACAGGAACAGTGGGGGTCAAGATTTGATGGGCCAACTAATGCCTATGATACACCTTCTGATGAGGTTGGTGGTAAGTGTATGGCTATAGATAGTCTTGCAAATATCTATATTGGCGGTACAAGTAGAAACCTTTCAGGTTACAATGACTATGTTGCAATAATGTATGATTCAACTGGTAATTATAAGTGGGCGGCTTATTATGATGGTGCAGATACAACTGATTATGCCCTGGCAATTGCGGCGGATGATATCGGTAATGTGTGTATTACTGGTCGCAGTCTAAATCCGAATAGTTATTATGACTGGGCAACAGTAAAATATCAAACCAGCGCCACTAAAATATTAGAGAGAGGGACTCAAAATTTGATTGAATTTGGGGTATTTCCTAACCCGGCAATGGGGACTGTATCAATAAAATATCGTTCTGAGGAAAGAAGCCGGGTTGATATCGGGGTTTGTGATGTTTCAGGAAGAATTGTTAGGCATCTAAAGAATAGTGTATGCCCAGCAGGTGAATATCTAATTGAGTGGAATGGCACTGATGACGAAAACCAGAAGTTGGGTTCAGGCATATATTTCTGCGTCTTGCGCATTAACGGCAAAGAATTAATTCGGAAGTTAGTTTTTTTCAACAAATAAATTTTCCTATCGCCAAAGGAGTGAAGACAGCGTGAAAGAAAGGCTCAAGGTTATTCTTGTCGGTGGTGCCAGACCGAATTTTATGAACTCCGTTAGAGATTAGGTGAGATATGTATTATGTTTATGTTCTTCAAAGTCTGAAGAGTGGGAGATTTTATACTGGTTATACGAATGATTTACGAAAACGTTTTAAAGAGCATAATTCAGGTAAAGTTTTTGCTACCAGGGGCCGTGGTCCATTTAGATTAATATATTATGAGGCATGCCTTAACAAATATGATGCATTGGCAAGAGAAAGATATCTGAAAACCGGTATGGGTAAGCGTTATATTAAGAATCGTTTAAAACGTTTTCTATCTCTAACGGAGTGAAGATACAATGAAAGAAAGGCTCAAGGTTATTCTTGTCGGTGGTGCCAGACCGAATTTTATGAAGCTTGCCCCCGTGTATAAGGAGTTGAAAAAGTATTCTTTTTTCAAACCGATTATCGTCCATACTGGCCAGCACTATGATCAGGAGATGTCTGGCTTGTTTTTCCGAGATTTACAATTACCCAGACCCGATATTTATCTTGGTGTTGGCTCTGGCAACCATGGAGAGCAAACTGCAAAGATTATGATTGGTTTTGAGAATGTATGTATTGATTTGAAGCCAGATCTGGTAATTGTTGTCGGCGATGTTAATTCCACGATTGCCTGTGCCCTTGTTGCGGCAAAACTTATGATTCCAGTCGCACATATTGAAGCAGGATTGCGCAGTTTTGACCGCACAATGCCTGAAGAAATCAATCGTTTACTCACGGACCAGATTTCTGATTACCTGTTTACTACGTGCCGGGATGCTAATGAAAATTTACGGCGCGAAGGCATTCCTGAACAGAAAATCTTTTTTGTTGGCAATGTAATGATTGATACGCTGAAAGAGCATCTAATTATTGCGCGCAGATTGAAAACGTGTCAGCAGCTGGGCTTAAGACAAGGACATTATGCTGTTCTCACATTGCATCGTCCCTCAAATGTGGATGACGAGAAAGTTCTGCAGGACATAATGGATGGCGTCAGCGAGGTCTCAAAATTTTTGCCTGTGGCATTCCCGGTCCACCCCAGAACCAGCGCACGATTTGATAATATTCATTTTCTCGTTTATGAAGACGAGTTTGATAAGGGCATTATGTTTATGAAACCACTTGGTTACCTTGAGTTTCTGTCGTTGATGGCAGATGCCCGGTTTGTATTGACTGATTCAGGCGGGATACAAGAAGAAACTACCATTCTTGGTATTCCCTGTTTGACATTACGCAAGAATACTGAGCGTCCGATTACAATTATTCAGGGAACAAATACTCTTGTAGGTACTGAAAAGCAAACAATCATTAGAGAAGCAAGAAGAATTCTTCGTGGCACAGCTGATTCTGATAGCCTGGTGAAAAACAGAATTCCTGAATTATGGGATGGAGAGGCAGCCAGCAGAATTGCGCAGACATTGGTCAAACTACTGGTTTAAGATAGCGTTTTTTGGCTGAATTTTTCTAAAGAGCAGTTTGATGATTGCAAAGTCTTTGTATTGACTTTTCTGGTTTCCTGATTAAACTCTTGCTATGAAGATTGATATCGGCATTTACTACGGTCCCATAGACCTGCTTGTCTATCTGGTACGCAAGAAGGAAGTGGATATTTTTGATATACCAATTGCTCAGGTTGCCGAAGAATATCTTGACTACATACAGAAGATAGAACGAAAGGATCTTGAAGATGCAGCTGATTTTCTGCTTATGGCCGCGATTTTGATCAGACTCAAGGTGCGTTCGCTTTTACCACGAACCCCTGAAGATGAAGAAGAGGCAAAGCCTTTAACCCTGATGATGATTATTGAAGAATTCAAGAAGTACAAGGAAATCGCACGGGCGTTTGGTGCTATGGAAGAGGAAACGCACAAGCAGTTTCCGAGATTTTCAAAAGTAGAACCGACAAGCGTGCTTGAGGAAGGTGAACTCACAAGTCTTATTCTTGCTTTCCGAAGTTTTAAGCCAACAGAAGAAGAAGCAGTATTAGTGAAGAGGCAGCTAATACCCATTGAGAGGGTGATTGCGGAGTTAAATCAGGAACTAAACAGAAATGAAAGAATCAATTTTTTGAAGTTTCTGCAGGACAAGAAAAATACTGCTATTGCAGTATCGTATTTTTTTGGAATGCTGCAGATTGTAAAAGAGGGTTTTGCGAGTGTAGAGCAAGAACAGACTTTTGGAGATATCTATCTGTACAGGAAGAGTAGGGGAGATGTTCAGGTTGGGAATGTTGAAAGTAGTATGTATAAGTAATCGATGTTGGATATGATGAGAATGGATTCGCAACAGCGCAATTTGTTTTCTTTGCTGTTTCTGGCGTTGTGTTTCTGGAAATCGGTCTATGCTTATGCGCCAGAGGACTCAAATTATCAGTATTTATTGGACAAGCAGATTGCTCATTATTTTCATTCCTGGGATGTTGTCTTTGATTCTACAACAAATGGCATACGCACAAGCCAGGGCTGTCTTGATGTTTTGAACTGGTATATTGATCTTGAACTTCGTTGTGAAGCACAGTTATCAAAATTGCTCGGCATTCGCTACAAGAATCTTTATGTTGGTGATTATGATCAACATATCTCAAATCATTATTTTCAACCTTTCTTTCAGCTGAGCAGTGCGCAGCGATTGTTTCTATCAATAACAACACATTACTACAAGGGTGAAGACGAGATTGGGATAGGCTATTTTTGGGGTAGCGACTATATAAATTATCTTGAGTTATTCTTTTCTGTGGAAAATTTTGACCGCAATTTTTCCCTCCAGCATATGCCTGAAGGAAGGACAAAAACAGTCTACAAAAATCTTGAGTTTCCAATGAAGTTAACCGGTGTAATGACCCGCAACTGGAATACAGGAAGATTAAGGACAGAATTTTCGCTGGGCAGGAAATATTTTCTTGAGTCAACTGACGAACCCGTAACATTCAGAGAACAGGGATACCAGCATTACTGGTATTTACGGATGTTTCAGGATATAAATCGTCTCAGATTTGGTATTCATAATGTTTTGAAATATTCATACAAGCATACGGATAATTTTACAGATTTTTTTCAAGAAAAAATATTTGATATCTATCCTGAAATGCAGTTCGCTTACAGGATTAACAAACGATGGGTTCCGAACCTTTATTTGAATTACAATTATAAGTGCGAAAATGATACCTCATTATATGAGTCTGGCTTTTACGAACGCAATGTCTTTGCCTATCTGTTAGATGTTGAATTCTGTCCGGGCAAGAACTTTGTCTGGCATTTTGGTACACAGCGAGAATTTTACAGAAATAATCAGGGTGTTAATCTGAAAGACCGACGTATAAATGTTGGTCTGGAATACCGTTACCAGAAAATCTGGTTTTATCTGGTGGAGGCAATGGAGGGTGATTTTCCGACGCCTAAATATCTCCATAACCACACCTATCTTCAATTGATGATTCGGTTTTAGCGCCAAAATACAAGTTTGTTTTCTTCACGGGAATAAATTCCCTACTCCTTTCCACTAAATTAGTAACTCAAGGCTTCAGCCTTGAGAATGCTTTTTGATTATGTTTGATAAATCAAACCGCCACAATTTCTGCTTTGAATTCATTTCGGATTTCGATATTCGGATTTCAAATTTAATATGTCATTTCAGCACTCAAGAAATCAATCCTGTCTGAGCGACTGAAACAGACACTGGGTGATATAGACTGTTTTCCAGCCTTCCAATCATGGCTTGACAATTATCTACAAATGTGTATAATTGCACTATGGTATATATTGTATTATTTTTGCTATCGCAGGCAAGTGTTGACTACCGGATTGAGCCAGGGGATGTTCTGGAAATTGTAATCCTTGGTGAAGAGGAATTATCCCGGGATCTGCTTGTGATGCGCGACGGTAATATCACATTTCCGCTAATCGGAGATATAAAAGTGGCAGGACTTACAACACCCGAGGTTGCCGATACTATTGCTGCACTATTAAAGAGGTATTTTGTTCAACCTCTTGTTTCAGTAATTATCAAAGGTCCGACAGTCTCCACGGTCGCCGTATACGGAGAGGTAGTTAGGCCAGGTACAGTTGAATACCAGCGTGGTTTGCGCCTGAGTGATTATGTTGCTCTTGCGGGTGGTCCGAATGACCGTGCAAATCTGAAAAAGGTCAAGGTCGTTCGTAACACGGCAGAAGGAGTAAAGGTGTATACGGTCAATCTTGGTGCAATTCTGAACGAAGGGACTGAAAAGGATAATTATGAATTGAAGGCTGGTGACTGGATTTATGTAAGTCGTAAATTTACAATCAACTGGACCTATGTTCTGCAACTGGCAACACTGAGTCTAACAGCAGCAAATCTCTATTTAACCATCACCAAGTGATTATGACCGGCAACAACGAAAAAATCCCGGACTATATTTATGAGCAGGAAAAACCATTAAATCTGCAAGAATTGTGGTTCAAATTCCTGCGCCGACGCAGGTTGTTCTTTGTGTTTGCAATTCCGGTTTTTTTAGCAATCTTAGTATTTAGATTGTCAAAACCTTATACTCCGATCTACCTTTCAAGTTTTGATGTGGGTGTAGCAGAAAACAGGCCTGTTGAAGGTTTCTTTACAGGAATGTCCGAAGCTCCGACGACTCAAATTGGTACTGTGACCCAGCGATTAATTGCCAATCTCTTGAGTGTGAATATTGCCGAGAAAGTCGTTGACACACTGGATTTGTATGCCTTCGTTAAGAATGGTAACAAGGATATCATTGTGAAGACGATCTTGAAGTCAAATTTTGACCGTGCGCTTGGACCTTATACCTTAAAGATATTTGATGATGGTTTTGCACTAAAGCTTGATGGCGAAGTAATTCAGAAGAATTTTGGTGACTACATTAATCTGGGTTCACTTGATTTTACAATCCCCGCACAACAAAATTTGATTTCTAACAGGGTTTATTCCATTACTTTTTATCCCCGGCATAGAATGGCACTGGCACTGCGAAATTCAATATCCGTGAAGGTTCTTGAGGCAGATAAGGTGGAAAGAGCTGGTGATATTTCAGGAGTACCCGTTTCTGGCGAAGGTGCAAGCAAAAAAATGGTTTCAGCAAAATCAATCTTCCCGGGTATGAATATTATCGGTATTCTGCGTATTGAACTCTACTGGGGAAACAAAGAACAAGCACTGCGTATTGCCCGTTCCCTGGCGGACCTGATTGTCAGAGAGAATATTGAAGAAAAAAGTCTCCAGTTTATTCAATCAAAGAAATTCATTGAATCACAGTTGTCGCTCTACCAGGAGCGTCTGAATCAGCTTGAGGAACAAATCAGGTCTTTCAAAGAAATTAAGAAAATTGCCGACTTGAAGGCGTCCACCCAGGCACTCATTAACCAGATTTCAACCCTTGAGTCACGTAAAAACCAGCTTGAAATAGAGCAGAAGATTCTTGTTGATATAAACAGTGTACTTTTGCTGGATACATTGAATCAGGATATTTCGCTGAATATAGCCACAACCATGATCTCAGATCAGGGTATTCAGCAGCTTTATACCCAGCTTGTTCAGGCTGATGCACAATTAAAAGGTATATTAAAGGAATATTCGACAAAACACCCGAAGTATGCAGAAATTAAAGCAAAATATGATGGTTTTAAAGAACAACTTAAAGATGAAATCAATAAGCGCGTGTCCACAATACGCACTGATATTCAGGGCGTTTCAATACAAATTCGAACGCTGCAGGCGAAACTTGAGAATATTCCTGCCGATGAAATAAGCCTTGCGCGGCTTGAGCGAGACAAGGAAACTGCTGAGAAGCTCTACACTTTCTTTTCTGAGAAACTTGAAGAAACCCGCGTGCAGGAAGCAGGAGTAACTTCTGACCTGAAGGTTATTAATCCGCCGTTTGTATCAAACAATCCGGTTAATCCACGGCGTGTGCTTTTCACGCTATTTCTATCAGTATTTTTTGCAGTGATTGTTGGTGTTGCTGTCGTGTTCATAACCGAGTATTTTGATAATACTATAAGAGAGCCGGAAATAATCAAGGAAAAACTGAGCCTTGCCATTTATGGCACAATACCGATGCTGCTGGATACAAAAGAACGAATTATGAAGCCAGGTCTTAATTTGAACTATATCAAACACCTTATCCTGACCGGTCTTGGTTTTGAGGAATATCATAGCATGCGTTCAGACACCAAATTCATTCAGGATCGTTCAAGCGCCGAATTTGAGGCATTTCGCAAGCTTTCTGTTCATCTTGAATTTGCCCATCCGGAAAAACAATACAAAGTCATTTATATTACTTCTGCTGGTCCTGAGGATGGCAAGACATTTGTTTCTCTAAATCTTGCCTATGTGTCAGCAACAAAAGGAAAAAAAGTATTGTTGATTGATACTGATTTTCGCAAGAAGCGTGGACACCTCACTGATATTGTTAAACAGAAAAAAGAAAAAGGTATTTTTGATGTTCTGAAACAGGAGACAGAAATTGATGAGGTAATAGTTCCTTATGGCAAAGTTATTAAGGCTGAAGGCAATAATCTGGATAAGAAGGGTCAACCTGAAGACAATATCTCGCTATCCTTTTTACCTATTGGTAATGTTCCGGCAAATCCATTTATCTTCCTTGAATCAGAGAGAATGCACACGTTACTTAAGGATTTGAAAGAGCAGTACGATTATGTTGTTATTGACGGGCTGCCACTACTTTTGTTTGCGGACGCGACATATCTTGCTCGGTTTTGTGATGGCGTTCTTATCACGGCGATGTATAGTAAGACAAATCTCAAAGAACTTGAGAACAGCAAAGAGATACTTGAGTCTGCCAGGGCAGATGTAATTGGTGTCGTGGTTAATGGCGCGCCACCAAAATCCGGAAGCTATTATTATCATTACTATTATAAGTACTATTCAAAGTACTATAAAAAATAGCCGGCTTTGCTGGAAACTGCTATTTGATATAAGAAAAAATACTTGAGCATTAGAACAGGAGGCTATATGGTTGTCAGTAGATACGCTGTGTATTGCATAGTATTGAGTATGTGTGTATGTTCGTGTGCTTTTATTGGCACATCAGGTCTGGTTGAAGTTGGTACAGTATATGGTTTTGTTACCGACGAGGAGTATACACCGGTTGAGGGCGTGGAGATTACAATTGCTGGAGAAGAGGGCATGGTTACCTATACAAATTCTGCGGGTTATTATATTGTCACTGATTTGCTCCCCGGTGATTACAGCCTGGTCTTCACACGTGCCGGCTATGAATCAAGGAGTATTTCCTGTAATATTGTTGCCGGAAAAAAGATAGCGCTGGATCAGGTGCTGAAGAGGTATGAAGCAAAAAAGGGAATTATCAGAGGGCTTGTGGTTGATTATCTGACAAATGAACCGCTCGTTGCGCAGGTTACAATTGTTGATTTGAATAACAGTGTGTATTCTGATAAGAATGGCTTTTTTGAGTTTGAAGAAGTACCCACAGGCATATACCTGCTGAAGATTCAAGCAATAAACTATGTGACTTCGCAGACCGATGTAACTGTATTAGCAGGGAAGCCCGTTGACTTGATGATTAGAATTTTCAGGGAGGGTTCCAGCATTATGCTATACGGGGTGGAATTTGAATTCAACAGTGCTAAACTAAAACCAGAATCATGCCCTGTGCTTGATGATGCTGCACGCATTCTGACAATGCATCCAGAGATTGATGTAGAAGTTCAGGGACATACTGATGATATTGGTTCGGATGCTTATAACCTGAAATTATCGCAGAAAAGGGCAGAGTCTGTCAGACAGTATTTGATTGATGTTCATATGATTGAGCCAGTAAGACTCATTCCTGTGGGCTATGGAGAGAGAAAACCGATTGCCGATAATACTACAGAACAAGGCAGGCAGAAAAATCGCAGGGTAGAATTCTTGATTCTCAGAGAAAATGAATAGTTGCACAGTTAGAAACATCAGGACAGGGCTTTCTTCAAGAACCAATGGTTCTTTTAACATTCGTAGGGCAAGGCTTTAGCCTTGCAAAATGGTAGTTGTAGCGTCCATCCCTGATTCCTGATTGTAATAGGTAAGTCTTTCCCAAAACTCACCCTCTCTTCTTGAGGGAGAGGGTAGGGGTGAGGGGAAAATAAATAAAGATTCATTAAATCACCCTTCCCTTTACCCCGTTAGATAGGAATGGGCATTTCTTTGGGATGTCTTTTAAAATAATTGGGTTATCTAACGGAGTGTACCCCCTCCCTTCAAGGGAGGGGGAGTGGTTATTAATGTTTTTGGGAAAAACTAAACTATTACTCCTGATTTTCATCAGGGCAGTGCTTTAGATGGACGATTTATTTTCGTCCGACTAAAGTCGGACGCTACAAATGTCATGCTGAACCATGGCCTGAATTTATTTCAGGCTTGTTTCAGCATCTAATTCTATTTTGGATTTCTGCTTTAGAATTTTTTTGGAATTTGGCTTTGGCAAGCGCACGGTCCTGCAAGTTCTATTCTTCGTTTCTCCGATACTCCGTTTCTTCGTTTCCCTCTGTTTCGCAATTCGCAATCCGAAATCCGCAATTCTCCATTTCCGTTTCCCCGTCACTCTGTTTGGCGGACGGCACTACAACTGCTTGTGTCATTCCTGCCTTCGTTCTTGTCAGTCCTGCGAAAGCTGTTTCGGACAGGGACAAGCCCTGTCCCTACAATCGCTTGTCATTCCTGCCTTCCTTCTTGTCATTCC
>FWPU01009165.1_pt1 | contig 11933 bp, 8 predicted proteins | sample 2228361 | NCBI WGS metagenome assembly FWPU01 (sample SAMEA103939777, study PRJEB20133) | metagenome | reverse complement strand
TCGAGAAGGAACTGCGCTTCGCCATCCGCGAAGGCGGCCGCACCGTCGGCGCAGGCGTCGTCACCGAAATCATCGAATAGCGAAAAAGAAAGCAAGGACCGATGCCTGCAGACATCATTACTCTGGCGTGCTCGGAGTGCAAGCGCAGAAATTACAGCACGACCAAGAACAAGAAGCGAAAACCGGACAAGCTCGCCTTCAAGAAATATTGCAGGTTCTGCAGAACGCACACGCTTCACAAGGAGACCAAGTAAGGTGTCCTTCGTTTCGTCCAGGCCAGTAGCTCTAACGGTAGAGCACCGGACTCCAAATCCGGGTGATGGGGGTTCGAATCCCTCCTGGCCTGCCAAGAAGACGTTTCCCCTCCGATCGGCGGGCCAAGGGGGAGTATGGGCCTCTCGGCGCCGACCGGGGCTCTGTTTTTCCGGAAATGGAACGGAACATGCTTGATACCATCAGGGCCTTCTTGAGCGAATTCCAGGTTGAGATGAAAAAGGTCTCTTGGCCCAACCGCAAGGAAGTTGCGGCTTCTACGGGCGTTGTGCTCGTCGTCGTTCTTTTTGTCTCCTTTTATTTGGGCTTCGCGGACTTCATCCTGTCCAGGCTTCTGCGTCTCATGCTCAGTTGATTTCGCATCCCTCACGTGTCGCTCAGCAACGGCCGGGCCATGGCAAAAAACTGGTACGTCGTCCACACCTATTCTGGATCCGAGTTGAAGGCCAAGCAGAACTTGGAAGAGCGAATCCGCAAGCTCGGCAAGGAGGACCTGTTCGGTCCCATTCTGGTCCCCTCCGAGACGGTCGTCGAGATGGTCAAGGGGAAGAAAAAAGAAGCCCGGCGCAAGTTCTTCCCGGGCTACATCTTGGTCAACGTCGAGCTCAACGAGGAGACCTGGTATATCGTCAAGAACACGCCCAAGATCACCGGATTTGTCGGCGGCACCACGTCCCCGACCCCGATCCCGGAGGAAGAGGTCAACCGGATCACCCAGCAGATCGCGGACGGATCCCTGAAGCCCAAGCCCAAGACGGTCTTCGAAAAGGGAGAGGCCGTCCGGATCATAGACGGGCCCTTCAGCAGCTTCAACGGCATCGTGGAGGAAGTGAAGCCCGACAAGGGAAAGCTGCGTGTTTCGGTGAGCATTTTCGGTAGGCCGACACCGGTGGAACTGGATTTCATGCAAGTGGAAAAAAGCTGACGGCCCGTCCGGGGCGGCACGGGTCCTCCACTCCAGGAACAGGCGAAAAGGTTCGAAACCATGGCAAAGAAGGTCATCGCATCGGTCAAGCTCCTCGTGCCCGCTGGGCAAGCGAACCCCGCTCCTCCGGTCGGCCCTGCGCTCGGCCAGCACGGGCTGAACATCATGGAGTTCTGCAAGGCCTTCAACGCCAAGACGAAGGACCAGGAGGGAATGCTCATCCCGGTCGTCGTCACGGTTTACGCAGACCGGTCGTTTACATTTGTCACCAAGACGCCTCCGGCCTCCGTCCTGCTGAAGAAGGCCGCGGGCATCGCCAAAGGAGCAAACGCACCGGGCCGCGAAAGCGTCGGGACCGTCACCAGAGCCCAGGTGGCCGAGATCGCGAGACAGAAACTCCAGGATCTCAATGCGGTCGACCTGGATCAGGCATACCGCATCATCGAGGGCACGGCCAAGAGCATGGGTCTCAAAATCGTAGAGGCGGAAGGGTAAGCACCCGATCCCCCGAAAGAGGTTGTCGCAAAGGGCCATGGCGAAGCGAGGCAAGAAGTACAGGGAAGTCAAGAGCAAGTACGATTCGTCCAGAAGGCATACCGTGGAAGAAGCCCTGGAATGGATCCCTCGTCTGAGGTATGCCAACTTCGACGAGTCGGTGGACGTGGCCACCCGTCTGGGGGTCGATCCGAGGCGGGCCGACCAGATGGTCCGGGGCACGGTTCTCCTTCCCCACGGCATCGGAAAATCCGTGCGGGTCGTGGTTTTCGCCAAAGGAGAAAAAGCCAAGGAAGCCCAGGAGGCCGGCGCAGACTTCGTCGGGGGGGAAGAGCTCGTCAAGAAGATCGCCGAAGAAAATTGGCTTGAGTTCGACAAAGCCATCGCGACCCCCGACATGATGTCTGTCGTGGGCAAGATCGGAAAGATCTTGGGCCCGCGGGGCCTCATGCCGAACCCGAAGGTCGGAACGGTCACGTTCGATCTGAACAAAGCCATTCGAGAGATCAAGGCCGGAAAGACCGAATTCAAGGTCGACAAGGGCGGCAACGTGCACGTGACCATCGGGAAGGCCTCCTTCGGCCCCGAAAAACTCCGGGACAATCTTCTGGCCTTTCTCGAGGCGATCGTCCGTGCAAAGCCTGCTTCGAGCAAGGGCACCTATCTGAAAACCATTGCCGTTTCCTGCACGATGGGGCCCTCCATCAAGATCGATCCTGCCAGCGTCCGGACCCTGGTCCGATGATTCGCCCGGATATTCCGCAGCAGAGGTGAAACCTTGAAGCGATCAGAAAAAGTAGAGAAAACAGAGGCTCTTGCAAAGGCGCTCGCGCAGGCCAAGCTTCTTTGCCTGGCGGATTTTCAAGGCCTGAACGTCGAAGAGATCACCGCCCTCCGGCGCACCCTGCGCGCTTCGAAGGCCGAGATCCACGTCGTGAAGAACACGCTGGCCAGGCGGGCCATCCGGGGCACGCCTCTGGAGGCCATGGACGCCCACTTCGCTGGCCCCACAGCCGTGGCCTACACGTCGATGGACCCCGTGGAGCCGGCGAAGGCCCTCGTTCGGTTCGCGAAGGAGAACCCGAAGCTCAAACTGAAAGCGGGTTTCCTGGAAGGCAGGATCCTCTCAGCGGAGGGAGTCGAAGACCTCTCCAAGCTGCCACCCCGCGAGGTTTTGCTCGCATCGCTGCTCGGAACGCTGAAGAGTCCCCCCACGGCTTTGGTGAACGTCTTGAGCGGGGTCCTCAGAAAACTGTTGTGGGCTCTCCGTGCTATCGAGGAGAGGAAAAGCAAAACGGCAGATGTTTGATCATCCAGGAAGAGGAGGTAAACCACGATGCCAGAACTCACGCGGGAAGACGTCGTTCAATTCATCGAAAACATGACGGTCCTGGAGTTGTCCCAGCTCATCTCGGACCTGGAAAAGCGTTTCGGCGTTTCAGCGGCAGCGCCCGTCGCGTCTTTCGGTGTTGCTGCCGCTCCGGCCGCCAAGCCAGAGGCCCAGGCGGAGGAAAAAACCGAGTTTGACGTGATTCTCAAGGACTTCGGCGCACAAAAGATCCAGGTCATCAAGGTCGTCCGCGCGATCACCGGCTTCGGCCTCAAGGAAGCCAAGGACCTGGTGGAGGGCGTGCCCAAGCCGGTGAAGGAAGGCGTGTCCAAGGAAGAGGCAGAAGACATCAAGAAGAAGTTGGAAGAGGTCGGAGCCACTGTGGAGGTCAAATAGATTGCCACATCCCCGGTCCCCGTCCCCTGACCTGCATCCGTCTTGTTCTGCCCGATCCCAACCGAGCGATGAGCCGACCGCGATGACACGGGGATCCTGCCGCTCCACACGTCCCTTTCCAAGGCGCGTGGAGAGGAGTCTTGAGAGCCTTTGCGAAAAACCCGCTTCCCCGCTGTTCGGGGTAGCGACGGATCGTCCGCGGAATGGGAGAATCGCATGCATCCCCTGAACCTGCACCGGAAACGCTTCCGCAGGAGTTTCAACAAAATCGAGCGGATTGTGGAAATCCCCAATCTGATCGATATTCAGAAGAGTTCTTATGAGAACTTCCTTCAGATGCAGGTTCCTCCTGACAAACGGAAGCCCGTCGGTCTCGAAGGCGTGTTTCGAAGCGTCTTTCCGATTCGGGATTTCAACGACAGCTGTTCCCTGGAATTCGTGAAGTACACGCTGGGCAAGCCCAAGTACGACGTGGAGGAATGCACCCAGAGAGGGATGACCTATTCGATTCCCATCAAGATCACCGTCCAGCTGGTGAAGTGGGACAAGGATCCGGAAACCGGAGCGCAGAGTATCCGGGACGTGAAGGAACAAGAGGTCTACTTCGGCGAAATTCCCCTTATGACCGAGAACGGCACCTTCATCATCAACGGGACCGAGCGCGTGATCGTCAGCCAATTGCATCGCTCTCCAGGCGTGTTCTTCGATCACGACAAGGGAAAAACCCATAGCGGGAAGGTTCTCTACTCGGCGAGAGTCATCCCGTACAGAGGGTCCTGGCTCGACTTCGAATTCGACACGAAAGACATCCTGTACGTGCGCATCGATCGCAGAAGGAAGATCCCCGCCACGGTTCTGCTCAAGGCCCTGGGCTACACGACCGAAGAGCTCTTGCAGTCTTTCTACCGGACCGAGGAGATCCACGTCCAGGAAGGAAAGAAACTGGCCAAGAAGATGGACCCTTCGGTCTTGGAAGACCAGCCCATCACCCGCGATGTCCGCCATCCAGAGACCGGGGAAGTCCTGGCGAAGAAACTCAAGAGATTCGACAAAGGCACGCTCAAGAAGCTCAAGGCCGCCAAGATCGACAAAATCCCGATTCGAAATGAAGACGTCGTGGGGCGATACGCCGCCCACGACATAGTGGATCTTCGCACGGGAGAGATCCTGGTCGAGTACAACGAAAAAATCACCGAAGAAAAGCTGGAGGCGATTTTCGAGCGCGGGATCTCTTCCTTTTCCGTTTTGTATATCGACGACCACGTCATCGGCCCCGCTCTGCAGGAAACGCTCCTCATGGACAAGATCGGTTCCCAGGAGGAAGCGATCCTCGAGATTTACCGCCGCCTCCGACCCGGAGACCCGCCGACTCTGGAAACGGCCAGCGTCTTTTTCGAGAACCTCTTCTTCAATCCGGACCGTTATGATCTCTCGAAGGTCGGCCGCCTCAAACTCAACTACAAATTGGGGCTCGACGTGCCCCTGGATCTTCAAATCCTCCGCAAGGAGGACATCCTGGAGGTCATCCGATATCTGTTGAAGCTCCGCAACGGCCACGGGACCATCGACGACATCGATCACCTGGGCAACCGAAGAGTCCGTTCCGTGGGAGAGCTGCTGGAAAACCAGTACCGGATCGGCCTCGTACGCATGGAAAAAGCGATCAAGGAGCGCCTCAGTCTCCAGGAAGTGGAGACGCTCATGCCCCACGATCTGATCAACGCGAAACCTGTATCGGCCGTGGTCAAGGAGTTTTTCGGGTCCAGCCAGCTTTCCCAATTCATGGACCAAACGAATCCCCTCAGCGAAATCACGCACAAGAGGCGCCTCAGCGCTCTGGGCCCTGGAGGTCTCACCCGGGAGAGGGCCGGCTTTGAGGTGCGCGACGTTCATCCGACCCACTACGGCCGCATCTGCCCGGTCGAAACCCCAGAAGGTCCGAATATCGGTCTGATCTCTTCTCTGAGCACCTACGCGAGAATCAATGAGTTCGGGTTCATCGAAACGCCCTATCGGGTCGTACAGAAGGGAAAGGTGACCAAGGAAATCCGGTACCTCTCCGCCATGGAGGAGGAAAAATACAAGATCGCCCAGGCGAACGCTCCCCTCGACGCCGAAGGCCGCTTTCAGAGCGATCTCATCTCGGCCCGCTCGGGCGGAGAATTCACCATGGTCCCGCCCCTCGAGATCGAATACATGGACGTCTCCCCGACCCAGCTCGTCAGCGTGGCCGCATCGCTCATTCCGTTCCTGGAACACGATGACGCCAACCGGGCCCTCATGGGCTCGAACATGCAGCGCCAGGCGGTGCCCCTCCTCCGGACCGAGGCTCCCCTCGTGGGAACCGGCATGGAAGAAGTCGTGGCCAAGGACAGCGGGGTCACGGTTGTGGCCAAACGAGACGGCATCGTCGAAAGCGTGGATGCGACCCGAATTGTGGTCAAAGCCACGCCGTCTCCGACTGCCAAGGACGATCCGGGCGTTGACATCTACAACCTGATCAAGTTCCGCAGGTCGAATCAGAACACCTGCATCCATCAGAGACCCGTCGTCCGGATCGGGGACAAGGTCAAACGGGGCGAAGTGCTCGCCGACGGCCCGGCAACCCATCTGGGCGAGCTGGCCCTTGGTCGCAACGTCATCGTGGCCTTCATGCCCTGGGGAGGATACAACTTCGAGGATTCCATCCTCATCAGCGAAAGGCTCGTGAAAGAAGACGCCTTCACCTCCATTCACATCGAGGAATTCGAGGCGGCCGCGCGCGACACCAAGCTCGGAAAGGAGGAAATTACGCGGGACATCCCCAACGTCGGCGAGGAGGCCCTGAAGGACCTGGACGACAGCGGCATCGTCCGCATCGGCGCGGAAGTCAAGCCCGGGGACATCCTGATCGGCAAGATCACTCCGAAGGGGGAAACGCAGTTGAGCCCCGAAGAAAAGCTCCTGCGGGCCATCTTCGGGGAGAAAGCCGGAGACGTCCGGGATACGTCTTTCCGGGTCCCACCGGGCGTGGAGGGAACCGTGATCAATGCGCGAGTCTTCTCTCGCAAGGGCGTGGAAAAAGACGGCCGCACGAAGATGATCGAGGACAAAGAAGTCGCCCGTCTGACGAAAGACATGGAAGACGAAATCAAGATCCTTCGTGAGAGCGCTCACGAAAGAGTCAAACGACTTCTGCTGGGCAAGAAGACCTCGGCCGCTGTCGCGGATCGCCACAAGAACACCGTCCTGCTCCCCAAGGGCAAAGTCATCCAGGAATCGGACCTCGAGGCCCTTCCTCCCTCCTACTGGAAAGACATTTCTTTGAAGGACGGCGAGGCGACGGAAGCCGAAATCCGACAGATCCTGGACAATCTCGACGAACAAATCGACCTGATTCAGCTCGTTTTTCAGGAAAAGATCAACCGCTTGAAGAAGGGGGACGAACTGCCGCCCGGCGTCATCAAGATGGTCAAGGTGGACGTAGCCATCAAGAGGCGGCTCTCCGTGGGAGACAAAATGGCCGGCCGACACGGCAACAAGGGCGTCCTTTCCCGGATCCTGCCGGAAGAGGACATGCCGTACCTGGAGGACGGAACGCCCGTCGACGTCGTGCTGAATCCTTTGGGTGTCCCCTCTCGAATGAACGTCGGTCAGATTCTCGAGGCCCATCTCGGTTGGGCGTCGAAGGGACTGGGCAGCAAGATCGGAGCGCTTCTGGACAAGGCCGTCCAGTCCTCCGCCCTCCGCAAGGCTTTGAAGGAGGCCTACGGCCAGGCCAGGTGGATCGACAATCTGTCGGACAGGGAGTTGCAGGAGCTCGCCCATCTCGCCCGCAGGGGGATCCACATGGCTTCCCCTGTCTTCGACGGGGCGACGGAAGCCGAAATCAAGGCCCTCCTGGAAAACGCGGGGCTGTCCGTGACCGGCCAGGTTCGCCTTTTTGACGGCAGGACGGGCGAACCGTTCGACCAAAAGATCACAGTCGGCATCATGTACCTCATGAAACTCCACCACCTGGTCGACGACAAGATTCACGCTCGATCCATCGGCCCCTACTCGCTCGTCACCCAGCAACCCTTGGGAGGCAAGGCTCAGTTCGGCGGCCAAAGGCTCGGCGAAATGGAGGTGTGGGCGATGGAAGCGTATGGAGCCGCCCACAGCCTGCAGGAATTCCTGACGGTAAAGTCCGACGACGTGGCCGGCCGGACCCGGACGTACGAAGCCATCGTGAAAGGCGAGAATGTGCTGGAACCGGGTCTGCCCGAATCCTTCAATGTCCTGGTGAAGGAGCTCCAGGCGCTCGCGCTCGACGTGGAATTTCTCGACCTCGAAGAGTCGTCCTGACGGCGCTTGCGGCGGCTCGGCGCCCGCTTCCTGGACGAAGGGTCGTCCCAAAGAAGGGAGGTTTTTCCGTTGAAAGACCTATTCAATTTCTACGGCGGCAAGCAAAAGGATCCGCTGCGGTTCAACGCAGTCAAAATCTCCATCGCTTCGCCGGAGAAGATTCGGTCCTGGTCCCACGGCGAAGTCAAGAAGCCGGAAACCATCAACTACCGGACCTTCAAGCCCGAACGGGACGGCCTCTTCTGCGCGAAAATCTTCGGGCCCACCAAAGACTACGAGTGTAACTGCGGCAAGTACAAGCGCATGCGGCACCGGGGGGTCGTCTGCGAAAAATGCGGCGTCGAGGTCATCCAATCCAAGGTCCGGCGGGAGCGCATGGGCCACATCAACCTCGCGGCCCCGGTGGCGCATATTTGGTTCCTCAAAAGCCTCCCCAGCCGGATCGGCGCGCTTCTCGGCATGACCTTGAAAGATCTCGAGAAGGTCCTCTACTTCGAAACGTACATCGTTCTGGATCCCGGAGACAGCGACTTCAAGAAGGGGGAAATCCTGACCGAGGACAAGTACCGCAAGGCCCTCGAGAAACACGGAAGTTCCCTGCGGGTCGGCATGGGCGCCGAAGCCATCCACGAGCTGCTCAAGCAAATCGACCTGGAAAAGGAATGCCAATCCCTTCGCGCCGAGATGAAGGATTCCTCCTCGGAAGCGAAGCGCAAGAAAATCGCCAAACGGCTGAAGGTCATGGAGGCCTTTCGGAACTCCAACAACAAGCCCGAATGGCTCATTCTGACCGTGATCCCGGTCCTTCCGCCCGACCTTCGACCGCTCGTCCCGCTCGACGGAGGCCGTTTTGCCACCTCGGACTTGAACGATCTGTATCGCAGGGTCATCAACCGCAACAACCGCCTGAAACGCCTCCTGGAGCTCAACGCGCCCGAGATCATCATCCGAAACGAGAAGCGCATGCTTCAGGAAGCCGTCGACGCTCTGTTCGACAACGGGCGGAGAGGACGGATCATCACGGGTTCGAACCGCCGGCCCCTGAAATCCCTGAGCGACATGCTGAAGGGCAAGGGAGGACGGTTCCGGCAGAACCTGCTCGGAAAGCGCGTGGACTATTCCGGCAGAAGCGTCATCGTGGTCGGCCCCGAACTCAAGCTCCATCAGTGCGGCCTGCCGAAGAAAATGGCCCTGGAGCTGTTCAAGCCCTTCATTTACAACCGCCTCGAGCGCCAGGAACTCGCCCCGACCATCAAGTCCGCCAAGAAGATGGTGGAGAAGGAAAAGCCGGAAATCTGGGACATCCTCGCCGAAGTCATTCAGCAACACCCCATCCTGCTCAACCGAGCCCCCACGCTGCACCGGCTGGGCATTCAGGCTTTTGAGCCTCTGCTCATCGAGGGCAAGGCCATCCAGCTCCATCCGTTGGTCTGCACGGCCTTCAACGCGGATTTCGACGGTGACCAGATGGCGGTCCACGTTCCGCTTTCCCTAGAGGCTCAGATCGAAGCCCGCGTCCTGATGATGTCCACAAACAACATCCTCTCTCCCGCCTACGGCAAACCCATCATCGTTCCCACCCAGGACATCGTTCTGGGTCTCTATTACTTGACCCGCGAGAGAGCCGGGGCGGCCGGAGAAGACAAGGTGTTCGCCAACCCGGATGAGGTCCGCATCGCTTACGACGCCGGGCAGGTCGACCTCCATGCCTCCATTCGGGTCCGGATCGATAGGGAACTTGTCCAGACCACCGTGGGCCGCGTGCTGCTTCGCGAAATCATCCCGGAAGAAATTCCCTTTGACATGTACAACCGCGTCTTGGGAAAGAAGGAGGTTTCCGAGCTCATCGACACGTGCGTGCGAACCTGCGGAAACAAGCAAACGGTCCTCCTCGCCGACCGCCTCAAGAACATAGGGTTCTATTACGCCACCAAGGCCGGGATCTCCATCTGTATCGACGACATGCTCATCCCCAAATGCAAGGAAGAACTTCTGGAAAAAGCCTACGAGGAAGTCAAAGAGGTCGAGCAGCAGTACAACGAGGGCCACATCACGGACGGAGAACGATACAACAAGGTGATCGATATCTGGGCCCAGACCACGGAAAACATCGGCAAAGAGATGCTTTCCTCTCTCGGGACGCAAATCGTCCAGGACCGGGAAGGAAAGCAGAAGCAGATGAAGAGCTTCAACTCCATTTTCATGATGGCCGATTCCGGGGCACGGGGAAGCGCGCAGCAGATCCGGCAGCTTGCGGGCATGCGGGGTCTCATGGCCAAGCCGTCGGGAGAAATCATCGAGACCCCGATCACCAGCAACTTCCGAGAGGGTCTTTCGGTCCTCCAGTACTTCATCTCCACCCACGGCGCCCGGAAAGGGCTGGCCGACACGGCCCTCAAGACGGCGAATTCGGGCTATCTCACCCGCCGCCTCGTCGACGTCGCGCAGGATACCATCATCACGGAGGAAGACTGCCAGACGCTGGACGGCATCTACGTCACGAGCCTCATGGAAAGCGGCGAAATCATCGAGCGCCTTGGGGACCGCATCCTGGGCCGCGTGGCCCTCGAAGACATTCGGAGCCCGATCGACAACCGCCTTCTGGTGAAGGCCAACCAGGAAATCGACGAAACCCTGGCCCGCGAAATCGAGCGGTCCGGCATCGAGCGGGTCAAGATCCGCTCCGTCCTGACCTGCCAGGCCAAGAGAGGAATCTGCGCCCGCTGTTACGGGAGGGACCTCGCCCGCGGCAGGCCGGTTTGCAAAGGAGAGGCCGTTGGGGTCATTGCGGCACAATCCATCGGCGAGCCGGGAACCCAGCTGACCATGAGGACGTTCCACATCGGAGGTACCGCGAGCCGAAGCGCCGAGCAGACGACCCTCGAGGCGCACAACGACGGAACCGTGCACTTCCTCAATGTCAAGTACATCGAGCGCCAGGGAGATCCTCCCGATCTTGTGGTCATGAACCGCAACGCGGAAATCGCCATTCGGGATCGCCAGGGCCACGATCGAGAAAAATACCCCATCAACTACGGCGCCGTGCTTCGCGTCCGCCCCGGCCAAACCGTCAAAGCAGGCCAGGTCCTGGCGGAGTGGGATCCCTATTCCACCCCCATCCTCACGGACGTGGCCGGAATCGTGAAGTTCGGGGATATTCTGGAAGGCGTCACGATGGTGGAAAAGGTGGACGAGGTGACGGGTCTCAGCCGCAAGGTCGTCATCGAATCCAAGAACGTCGACCATCGTCCCCGCATTTCCATCAAGGACAAGGAAGGGAAAACCCTGAAGATTCCCAACTCGAAGAACCCGGCGACGTATCTGCTGCCCGTGGGAGCCAATTTGCTCGTCAACGATGGAGACGAAGTCCCGGCCGGCCATACCCTCGCCAACATCCCCCGAGAGACCATGAAGACGAAGGACATCACGGGCGGCCTCCCCCGCGTGGCGGAGCTGTTCGAAGCCCGCAGGCCCAAGGAGATTGCCTTGATCTCCGAAATCGACGGCGTTCTCCAGTTCGGCAAGGATGCCAAAGGGAAACGCAAAATCTGCATCAAGCCCGAAAAAGGGCAGGAAAGGGAATATCTCGTACCAAAAGGGAAGCACATTTTGTATAACGAGGGGGATTTTGTGAAAGCGGGACAGGCGCTCATGGACGGGTCCGCCAACCCCCACGATATCCTTCGCGTCCGGGGCGAGAAGGAGCTCGCCAAGTTTCTCGTGGACGAAATTCAGGAAGTCTACCGCGTACAGGGCGTACGCATCAACGACAAACACATCGAGATCATCGTGCGCCAGATGCTCAGGCGCGTCCGCATCAAGGAAGTCGGAGACACGGATTTTCTCATCGGCGAGGAAGTCGAAAAGCACGTCTTCGAGGAAGTCAACGAAAAGGTCGTGGCTCAAGGAGGACGGCCGGCCATCGCGGATCCTCTGCTGCTGGGAATCACCAAGGCTTCCCTGACGACGGAAAGCTTCATCTCGGCTGCGTCGTTCCAGGAAACCACGAGGGTGCTCACCGAGGCGTCCATCGCGGGCAAGATCGACTACCTGAGAGGGCTCAAGGAAAACGTCATCATGGGCAGGCTGATTCCGGCCGGTACGGGCTTCCGGGAATACAGCACGCAAGGCATCCGGGTCAAGAGCGAAGGACTGGTCCCGGCCAAGGGAGGATCGTCCGCCGCGGGG
>FWPU01009518.1_pt1 | contig 11937 bp, 11 predicted proteins | sample 2228361 | NCBI WGS metagenome assembly FWPU01 (sample SAMEA103939777, study PRJEB20133) | metagenome | reverse complement strand
AGATGCGCTCTGTCTCTGTCATCGGTATCCTCCTGCCTTAGGAGGATACCGCAAAATCCCGTTTTCGTCATCTCAAGGTGCGGAATGTCGGTTACAAACGCCTCCATCAGGCGATTGACCGGGGGGGCTGGGTGATTGATTACTGCCATTGCCCCCTGCCGGGCAAGCCCATTCATCCCTGGAAGGATTGCACGGTGGAGCAACTTGCCGAGCGGTTCGCAACAGTGCGGCGTGTCGGCGGTGATGAGGTCTGGCTTGCGGAACCGAACGAAGTCGTCAACTACCTCCTCAGCGAAAGGAAAAGTTTGAAATGAAAGAGAGAAGAGAAAGAGCAAAGTATGGCGCGGCGGCTTTCGCAGACGCACCGGGCGCTCTGCTGAATCCGTTCCCGCGCACCATGGGACCCAACGCGCTCAAGTATTTGCAGGAAGTTGTAGAAAGCGGTCTGACCAGTAATATGGTCGGACGCTTTGAGCAAGCGTTTGCGCGAGAGATGGGCGTCAAGCACTGCATCGCCACCCCCGGCTGCACCCCTGCGCTCGCCGCGCTCGCCGCTGCCTTGGAATTTGAGCCGGGCGATGAAATCATCGTCAGCCCCATCACCGACTACGGCACGATTCAAGGATTGATTCGGGAAAACTACATCCCCGTCTTTGCCGACACGGAGCCGGGCACGGTCAACATCAGCGCGGACACCATCGCGCCCTGCATCACCGACCGCACGCGGGCGATCCTCGTCGTTCACAAAACCGGTCTCGTCTGCGACATGGACCCGATTAACACGCTGGCGGAGAAGCACGGACTCATCGTTTACGAGGACGTCTGCCAGGCGGTGTTCGGCGAATACAAGGGACGACTCGCGGGCACGCTGTCGAAGGCGGCGGCGTTCTCTTTCGACGCCGAGAAAACGATGGGGTCCGATGTCGGCGGGTGCCTCGTGACAAACGATGACGAACTGGCGGAGCGTATCCGCTTCATCGGTCAGAGTCGCGGCGCGGAGATGGAGCCGGGCTTCGGGCGCAAGCACATCGCGCCCGGCTACGCTTATCGCATGACGCTATGCACTGCCGCTCTCTGTTTGGCTCAACTTGAAATCATCCGCGAGCAGGTGCGTCACCGCGACCGCATGGTGCGGTTGCTGACGGAACTCATCGCCGAGATACCGGGTGTCACGCCGCTGCCGATTCCCGACTTCGTGAACGTCTACTCCTGCTGGATGTTCGGCATGAGCATTGACCCCGCCGCGTTCCACTGCGACGCGGAAGAATTCGCCCGGCAACTCGCGCAAGCGGGCATCCCCGGCGCAGGAACGGGCAAGTATTACCTGATGCCCGCCGCTTGCACGTTTCTTCAGGAGAACGCGGCGGCAAAGCGTTATCCTTACTCGCAGCCCCCCGCGTCGCGTGAGTATTCTTACGGCGCGGGCGCCTGCCCCAACGCGCGGGACTTTCTGGAGAACTTCATCCGCTGGTCCACGTTCTGCGAGAAATATCAACCCGAACACTGCGCGCTCGCCGCCCGCATCGTTCGTCAGGTGGCTGAAAGGAACCGGAAGGAATGAACCCCGCTCCACCTCATGGCATGGGCGCGGCGGGTTACTGCAACTTTAAGCAACACAACCTCGATGAAACCTCTCTGGACGCCAAAGCCGCCGCCGTGTTTGACTGGCTGCTGACGTTTGGTGGAACGAGGGCAGTGACTTTCGCAACCGTTACAGCAGTCCCAAGCACGACGCCATAGAGTGCGCGAACTCTGATGACAACTTCCCTATCGGACGCGGGCTGATGGGCTATCATACGGTCGCGGGGCGTCCCGTCGCCGCTTGCTTTTGGCACTCAGAGCCTATCCGAAAAATGTAGTCCATCGCTCCGCGACGGGTTCCGCGACGGAGTCGCGGGCTACTTTTCGGATAGGCTCTCATTGCACGATGGGTTGACCGTTTCGGGTGATGAAAACCTCTTCTCCTCCGAAAATGTGGCGTTTTGTAGGGGCGAAGCATTGTGAGGGTTGTTCGACGAACAACCCTCACAATGCTTCGCCCCTACACCGGAACGACACACGGTTATGAATTTGAAATGATTGCTGGTCTATACCCCTCTTTTTGTTGCCTCCTATCATAGCAATTTTTCCTGGTGGGGTCAACAGTTTCTCCCTCGAAAATCGTCGGCATAGGATGCCGAACTGGTCTATCGCCCCCCTGCCCCCGTTGACGGGGGCTGTCCAGCCCATGCCATCATTTTCCTGCGGCGGGGTGCGCCAACGGCGCATGGGCGATTCCTTCGAAAATAACCGCCCCCGCGGGAGGGCGACGCTCCGGCGGAGTCCCGACGAGTCGGGATTCGGCGGGAGCCTTCCCCTCCCGGTCCGCGATTTTCCTGCGGCGTGGGGCGTCAACGACGTAGGAGGGACTCCTCTGCAAACCGCTCCTGCTTCTGTCACCCGCCGCAGCGTCCTTGTTGGCTTGGCGGGCGTTGTCTTGCTCTCCCTCGCCACCCCTTACACTGACCTCGTGCTGCAAGGCTCGCGCCTCTGCGCGGCGCATTTGCCCATCGGTTCGTTGCTGATTTTCACGTTGGGGCTGCTGACGTGGAACGCTTTCGCTTGCCGGGTTGCGCCGCGACTTGCGCTCGCGCCGCAGGAACTTCTCGTCGCTTACAGCATGATGCTGTTCTGCGCGGCGATTCCCTCGGCAGGGTTAGCGGGGTTTCTCTTTTCCGTGATGGCTGCGCCGTTTTACTTCGCCGACCACGCGAACGATTACGAGCGACTGTTCTGGCATCACATCCCCAACTGGTTCGCGCCGCACGACCGGCAGTTAGCGACGGCGTTTTACGTCGGTTTGAAATCGGGTCAATCCTTAAACTGGCTGCCGTGGCTCGTGCCGACGCTGGTGTGGACGGGCTTCGCTGTCGTCTATTTCTTCTCCGTCTTCTGTCTCGGCGTGCTGCTGCGGCGGCAGTGGGCGGAGGCGGAGAAACTGACGTTCCCCCTCGCGCAAGTCCCGCTGAACATGGTGGGGATTGAAAGCGGGAAGAAGAGTGAACGCGTGGGAGAGTGGGAGAATGGGGGAGGTCGCCCACTCGCCCACTCGCTCGCTCCCCCACTCTCTCACTCATTCTTTCTCAACCGCCTTCTCTGGGCGGGCTTCGCGCTGCCGCTTCTCGTTCACAGCCTCAACAGCCTGCATCATTACAATCCGGCGTTTCCTGCGATTCAGTTCCTTCGCCTGCCCATCGGTCAATCGCTCACCGAGCCGCCGCTGGACGCTCTGGCGGATTTGAAACTCATCTTCCACTTCTCCATCATCGGCATCGGTTTTCTCATCTCATCCGAAGTCACGCTGAGTTTCTGGGTGTTTGAAATCATTTATCTCATTCAACTCATTGCCTTCCGCGTTTACGGATTGTCTGGCGGCAGCATCACGCCCGCGTCCGTCCTCGCCCTCACTCGCGCCGAAGAAATGGGCGCGTTTCTCGTTTTGGCAACGCTGTATTTCAAGCCTGTCATAAGGCAGATTCGGCTGTTGTTCACTCAGAGCTGGCAGCGACGCGCCGCCTCTACGTCTGAAATCCGAAATCCGAAATCCGAAATGGAAGAACCCCTTCCCCCCCGCCTCGCCGCTTTGGGATTCATCGGTGGCACCCTGCTGCTCTGCGGCTTTCTCGTCGCGGCAGGGATGAATCCCGTCTGGGCAGTCGCGCTGTTCGTGATTTGGTATTCCGTTCTCATCGTCCTGTCGCGGTTGGTCAGCGCGGGCGGAGTTTTAATGGTCGAGTGTTCGTTCATGCCGTGGGATGTGATGATGCGCACCGTTGGTTTTCACGGCGTCGGCGTGCGCAACCTGACGCTGATGGGCTTCCCGCAGCAGATGTTCATGTTCGACCAAGACGTAATTCCTTTGCCCTACACGCTCGATGCTTTCAAAATCATGTCCTCGGCAAACGTCTCGCCGCGTCAGTTTACTCGCGCCCTGTGGACGGGCTTCGGCGTCGCGCTCATCGTTTCGCTGGTGACGACGTTCGTCCTCGTCCACCGACACGGCGCAATCAACCTGAGCAAGTGGTTTATGACCGACGAACCCGGTTGGCCCCAGCGCAAAATCGCGGGTTGGCTGGTGCAACCGTTTAGCACCGATTGGACGTCGCTTCAATTCATGACCGTCGGCGGACTCGTCACCTTCATTCTCTATCAGTTGCACCGCCGCTTTCTCTGGTTTCCGCTCAACCCGCTGGGATTCGTCATGGCAAGCACCAGCACGCTGCGCGAGATGTGGTTTTCGCTCTTCATCGGCTGGCTGTTTCACATCGTCGTCTTGCGCTACTTCGGGCACAAAGCGTATCGTCTCCTGCGCCCCTTCTTCTTGGGTCTCATCCTTGGCGAGTTCCTCACGGCTGGACTGTGGCTCATCGTTGATGCTATAATGGGAGTGCAGGGACACAGTATTTTTCCGGCGTGAGGAGTGATGGAGTGATGGAGCATTGGAGTGATGGGGTGTTGGGGAGTATCTGAAAGGAGATGATGAAGTGATGAAGTATGGCTCGGAGCGGAGGAATAAGAATCGGGGGTATCAGCAACTTCACGTATGGCAGGATGCCATTGAGTTGTATCGGCTGGTGTGCGAGGGATTTCGTCCCTTCCCTTATGAACTGAAGAAAGTTGCCTCACAAAACATTGCGTCTGTGGACTCAGTTCACTGCAACGTCGCTGAAGGCTACTGTCGCCGCTCTATCAAAGAATACATTCAGCATCTTTATATGCGCTTGGTTCGTTAGGCGAATCCGTCTCAGGGTTTATTGCGTGCCACACCGCTCAACAACTCTCTGACGAGAACTTCGAACGACTGGATGCTCTCGCCTTCAAGATAGAAAACGGCACGTTGAAACTCATCGCCAGTCTTGAAGAGAAGCGTAAATCGGATAACTGGATTGACACACTCATATTGAAGGAGTCAAATGCAGTGTACGAAGTGGAGTAATAGGGGGATGGAGTATTAGAGTAGTGGACTCAACACTCCACCGCTCCAATACTCCACCACTCCATCACTCCATCACTCCATGAGAAGAGCCACTCTCGCTTTCATCGGTCTGAAGCACCCGCACAGTTCGATGTTTCTGACGACGCTGAAGTCGTTGGATAACGTAGAACGGATTGCGCTCGTTGAGCCTGATGTGTCTGCGGTGCAAGCCGCGAACGTAGAGACGGTTTACGCTGACGTTGCCGCGATGCTGGAAAAAGAAAAACCCGATGCGACTTTCATCATGCTGCCGACGGATGAAGTTGAACCCGTCGCGTTGCAGTGCATCGCAGCGGGCAGCCATATCTTTATCGAGAAGCACGTCACGAACTCCGCCGCGTCGTGTCGTCGTATTGTCGAGGCGTCGCGCCAAGCGGGGCTGACTTTTTCGACGGGCTATCTGTGGCGGGCGCACCCGATTGCGCGGGATATGAAACGACTCCTCGCCGAAGGCGTGATTGGAACACCGTGGGCGTGGGAGTTTCGCATGGTGACGACTGCGGTTTCCGCTCGCATCGCCGGAACGCCGTGGCTGTTTGAAAAGTCGCGCAGCGGCGGTGGAATTCTCATCTGGCTCGCGTGTCACTACATTGACCTGATGCGTTATCTTCTCGCCGCGGAGGTGACGGAAGTTTCTGCGATGACGGCGACGCAAACGAGCGAAACGACGGAGGTGGAAGACGTTGCGTCTGTCTCGCTGAAAATGTCCAACGGCATGATTGGCACGATTCACGCGGGCTACGTCATGCCCAAGGGGTTGAGGGAAACTTACGACACTTACATCGCCCTTCGCGGCAGCGATGGCGACCTGCGCTGGGAACCCGCGACGGAACAAACGCTCAAAGTTCGCAGCGTCGCCCCCGCGTGGCACGCGACGCCCGAAGCGTCCATCAGTTACACCCTGCGCGACGCGCCCGGCTACGGCGGCGCGCACGGACAGAGTTTCTTCCGCGCTTACGTTGACTGCGTGCTTCAAGGCAAGAACCATATCGTCACGGGCGAAGACGCGCTGAAGGTGCTGGAGATTTGCGAAGCCGCCTACGAATCGGCGCGGATGGGACGGCACGTGCATCTTGCCAATGAATGAAAAGTTCCAACGGATAACGACTTTAAGAGCTGTCGTATTCGCTGGAGCATTTCATCTGTTGGAGAAAAATCAGAAAGCGGTTATACTGTCAGATGAACGGGAAAGGACGGATACTCAGCGGAGGTGACGCCCTTGCTTGGTGAGTTGGAGAGTCAAGTGTTAGACATCGTGTGGCGCATGAGGTCAGCGACGGTGCGCGAGGTGAAGGAACAACTGACGCGCAAACGCCCCGTCGCTTACACGACGGTGATGACAACGATGGACCGTCTGCACGAGAAAGGTTTTCTGGTGCGCACCAAACGTGGCAAGGGCTACGTCTATGCGCCGCGCGTGTCGCGGCAGGAGGTTGGCAAGTCCGTGATGAAGAAATGGCTGCGCAACATGCTGCGCGCGTTCGGCGAGCCTTCGATGTCCTGCCTCGTCGAAGCCATCCGCGAAGTCGACAGCCGCCGCTTGGACGAACTGGCGCGGCTCATTGAGGAAGAGCGGAGGAGGACGAAGGAGTAATGGAGTGATGGAGTGACGATGTGCTCCAATACTCCAACACTCCAATACTCCATCTGAAGTTTATGCACACCATCGCTCTTTTGGTGGCGGGCACAACCTGTTTCTTCGCGCTGTGGCTGATGGGCTGCGCATTGAGTGGCGGCGCGGTGCGGCTGTGGTTCGCGCTGAATCCGGCGTTATCGGCAGCGCGTCAGGCGCGCGCTCTGTTGACGGCGATTGTTCTCCCGCTGCTTCTCGCGGGGCTGCTATCGGCGCACGCGACGTGGACGGCGGCGACGTGCTCGCTGGTCGAACAGGAGCGCAGTCTCGTCGGTCCGTGCGTCCATGCGACGCGGCACCTGTGCGCGCACGTCTCTGACGCGATGACGCGGCTCACGCAAGGTGCGTCGTGGGGGGGAATTGCGCTCGCGGTTTTGCTGGTGGGCGTCGTTGCTCTCATCGTCGTCTGTTCCATCGTTCAATCGCGTCGCCGTCGGGGACGCTGGACGGAAATTCCACCGTCGCGCAAATTGCGAAAAGCGATGACGCAGACATCGGAACGGCACGGCGTCCGTTCCCTACCATTTTTTGAAACCTCGGATGACGTCCCCGGCGCGGTGTTGGTCGGCTGGTTCAACCTTCGCTGTCTCGTTGCAAAATCGCTGGTGAAAGCCGCAACCCCTGCTGAGTTGCGCGCGGTGCTTCGGCACGAACTCGCTCACGCAGCGCGGCGCGACAATCTCGCTCGCGTCGTGGTCAACCTCTGTCGCAAACTCCTGTTCTTCTTCCCGCCTGCGCGGTGGCTCTGCCACGAGTGGGAGAAATGCGTTGAATTCGCCTGTGATGACGCGGCTGTGCAAACGCCGCAGGACGCGCTCCATCTCGCCTCCGCTTTGGTCAAAGCCTGTCGTTCGTCGGCTCGCGTCGCTGCCGCCACGGCTCTCATCGGCGAATGGTCAACCGTCGAGCAGCGCGTGCGGCGGCTCCTTGTGGGAAATCCGAAATCTGAAATCCGAAATCTGAAATCTGAAATCCCTTTGCTTCTCTTCGCGGCGGCTTCGTTCGTTGTTCTCACATGGACGGTTGCCGCCTCGTTTGACCTCTCTCTGCACTGCGCGGTCGAAACGCTGGCGCGTTTCGTGTTGTAACCTCATTTTCCTTCCTACTATTGACCTCGTAGCAAATTCCAATATCATCATACCCAACATCTGCGAAGGAGGGACGCATGGTTCGCTTAACGGGATGGGCAGTCGCATTCGTATGGATGATTTCTTCTCTTCCAGCAACGGCGGACGAGGCGAAAAAGTCAGCCGAAGACAAAAGCACGCAGGATACATCCGTTGACAAACGCATCGCGGAATTGGAGGCGCTGGTCAAGCAGCAGCAGGCGACGATTGAGGAGTTGAAGAAGCAGAAGGGAAGTTCATCGGAGGAAACCGCCGCGCTCAAAAAGCGCATTGACGAGTTGGAAAACCTCATCAAGAAGTTGCAGGAGGTTATCGAGACTTTGCCGAAGCAGCCGCCCGAAAAGCCGACGGAAACTCCCTCAGAGCCGCTGCCGCCTGCGCCGATGGCCCCACAAACGCTCAACCCCGATATCAGCGTCATCGGCGACTTCACCCTGATGCGCACGTCGCCCGTCAGCGCGCGCCGCCGCCGCCCCACGCCGTCGAAGTCAAGGGCGTCGCTGCGCGAGGCAGAAATAGCCTTCCAACAGGTGGTGGACCCCTTCGGGCGGGCGGACTTATTCATTTCCTTCCCGGATGGAGAGTCGCCCGAACTGGAGGAGGGCTACCTGACGCTGACCGACCCCAGCGTGCTCCATCTCCCACAATGGCTGCTCATCAAAGCGGGCAAGATGAAACTGCCCTTTGGCAAACTGAACATGACCCACCTTCCCAACGAGGGACCGCAGGTGGACACGCCCAGCGCCCTCACCAACTTCTTCGGCGAGGAGGGCATCGCGGAATTCGGCGTGCTGGCGAGCGCGCTGCTGCCGACGAAGCACTACACGGAAGTTTTCGCCGGGCGGTTCAACGCCGATAACGAACAGAGTTTCACCGGGGGCAAGGTCAACAAGGGGCTCTACCTCGCCGGGGTGAAATCCTCCTTTGACCTGACCGAAGCCGCCAACCTCGAAGTGGGCGTGACGGGCTTGTTCGGGAGGAACGAGGGAGGGCGCAAAACGACCCTGCAAAGCGCACACGCCGTCTACCGTTGGCGTCCGCTGCGCGAGGGACATTCCAAGTCATTCACCTTCTGGAACGAAGTCTTCCTGAGTCAGCGACAGGAGCCAACGCACACGGTTCACAGTTACGGCTACTTCTCGTTTGCAGAGCATCAACTGAAGCGCAACCTCTATGTGGGCGGGCGCTACGACTGGTCCAAGTTCCCGACCGATGCGGGGGCGCATGAGTCCGCCGTGTCCGCCTACCTAACCTTCTTCTCCAGTGAGTTCACGCGCTACCGCTTGCAGTTCAAGCGCACCAGCCTGCCCGGCGGCGCGCACCGCAACGACCTATTTTTGCAGGCGACGTTCACAATTGGCGTGCACCGCCCGCATCCGTTCTGAACGACAGGAGAAAGAAAGGAAGGAGAAGCACTTTTCCATAAAGTTAATGCTATTGCTGGGAGGAGGAAAGAGAATGAAACTACACAACTGGTTGTTCGCGTTCGCGTGTTGCTGGCTTTTGAGTTTCGCTGCGCAAGCCAACGCGAAAGTAGACGTTGTCACGACGACGTCCGACCTCGCCGCGCTGACGAAAGCCGTTGGGGGCGACCTCGTCAACGTGACGAGTATTGCCAAAGGCTACCAGAACCCGCACCTCGTGGACGCCAAACCGTCGTTCATCCTGCAACTGCAGAAGGCGGAACTGTTTGTGCAGGTGGGGTTGGACTTAGAGGTGTGGATGCAGCCGCTGCTGGACAGTGCCCGCAACCCGCGTATCCGCCCCGGCGGGGAGGGGTACGTCAACGCCGCCGTTGGCGTGCCGATTCTCGAAGTGCCCCGCGAAAAATTAGACCGCTCGCGCGGCGACATTCATATTTACGGGAACCCCCACTACTGGACGGACCCCGAAAATGCCAAAATCATCGTCAACAACATCACAGCGGGGTTGAAGCGCGTGGACGCGGCGCACGCAGACGATTACGAAAAGAACCGCAAGGCTTACCTGAGCAAGTTGAATGACCTGCTCGACCGCACGCTGGCGAAGATGAAGCCCTACAAAGGCGCGAAGGTGGTCGCCTATCACAACAGTTGGCCCTACTTCGCCCGGCGTTACGGGTTGGATGTCGTCGGCTTCGTCGAACCCAAGCCCGGCATCGCGCCCACGCCCACCCATGTCGCGGAACTGATTCAGACGATGAAGCGTGAGAGCGTCAAAATCATCATTAAAGAACCTTACTTTTCGGACACGGTTCCCAACTCCATCGCCAAGCAAACGGGCGCAATCGTCGTGCAACTCTCGCCCAGCGTCGGCGGCGAGAAAGAAGCGAACGACTACATTTCGCTCATCGAGCATAACATCAACAAGCTGGTGGCAGCGCTGCAACGCTCCTCGTAATGTTTGATGGTTAATGGTTGATGACTTCGTTGAGCCATTAATCATTGACCATCAACCATTAACCATTAACCATTAACCCTTGTCTTCTCCTCTCATCGAATTTCAAAGCGTTACTCTCGGCTACGGGCACCGCGTTGTTCTGAGCGACTTGAACTTCACGGTCAATGAAGGTGACTTTTTAGGCATCGTCGGACCCAACGGCGCGGGCAAGACGACAGTGCTCAAAGCCATCTTAGGCATTCTCAAGCCCCGGTCAGGGAAGGTCGTCTTCCATCACAACGGGCAGAAGGGTTTCAAAATCGGCTACGTGCCGCAGCGCGACGCGCCCGACGAGATGTTCCCGCTGACTGCCTTCGACATCGTGCTGATGGCGCGCTACGCGGAGGTCGGCGTGCTGCGCCGTCTACGAAAAGAGGATGAGGACATCGCGCGGCGGAGCCTCGAAGAGGTGGGCATGAGCGAGATGGCGCGGCAGCCGTTTCGCGCTCTGTCAGGAGGGCAGAAGCAGCGCGTTCTCATTGCCCGCGCCTTAGCGACGCGATCGAGGCTGCTTCTGCTGGACGAACCGACCAACGGGATGGATTTGGCGAGCGAAGCGACGCTCATGGACTTGATTGCCCGCCTGCACCGCCAGCACAACCTGACGGTGCTGCTCGTAACTCATCTTCTCAACCTCGTCGCCAACTACGCCCATCGCATTGCTATTTTGAGCGAAGGCAAGTTTGAAATCGGCGAGACGAACGACATGCTGACGCCCGCTCATTTGCAGCGACTCTACAACATCCCGGCGGCGGTGGTTGAAGTCAACGGGCAGAAAGTGGTGATAGTGAAAGAATGAGCCTTCACGACATGTGGCAGCAGGCGTTCTTTCGGCAGGCGCTTTATGCCAGCGTCATGGTCGGGTTGCTGTGTTCCTTCTTGGGCGTTTACGTCGTTCTGCGGCGCATCGTGTTCGTTGGCATGGCGCTGGCGCAATTAGGCGCGGCAGGCACGGCACTGGCGACCTTTCTCGACAGTGCGCACACGATTGCTTTTTCTCTGGCGACCATTTTCGGAGGCGTCACGCTGTTCTCTCTCGCCCCGCGCAGCCGCCGTATCTCGCCGGAGAGCATCATCGGCATCGCATACGCCTTCGCGGCTGCGTTCTCCATTCTCATCATCTCTAAAAGTCCACACGGAGAGGAACACGACTTGGTGTGGCATGGCGACCCGATTGTGGTCTCTGGCAATCCCGCGCTGTTTTGGTCGCTGGTGGGGTTGTTCGTTGTGGTGTTGCTCATCCATCTCGCTTTCTTCAAAGAATTCGTCTTCACTGCCTTCGACCCGGAAATGGCGGCAACCGTCGGCATTAAAGTCACTATCTTCAACGTTCTCTTCTACCTGACGCTGGGCGCGGTCATTGCTCTCAGCATCCAAGCTGTCGGTGTGATGATGGTTTTCTCCATGCTTGTCATGCCCGCCGCCGCTGGCTTGCTCACCTCGCGCCGCATGATGACGGCGTTTCTCATCTCTACCCTCTCAGGTGCTACTTGTAGCATCTTGGGACTTTACTTCGCCTACCGCTTCGACGTCACCGCCGGTCCCACCATTGCTGCCACTTGCCTCGTGCCGTTGGCACTCGCGCTGCTGTGGCGGGCAACGCGGCGCTAAATTTGTCCGCCCGCACTCAAAAAGACAGGGAGCAGGGCGATGCCGTCCGGGGGCATTTCAAACTTGTTGGTAGTGAGGCGATTTATCGCCGTCCATGACGCGCAATGAATTGCGCTACTACCAACGCAAATGAA
>FWPU01011851.1_pt1 | contig 11942 bp, 10 predicted proteins | sample 2228361 | NCBI WGS metagenome assembly FWPU01 (sample SAMEA103939777, study PRJEB20133) | metagenome | reverse complement strand
CGAAGCCATGGTAATTATTTCAAAAATACTCTTTTTTTGTTCCTTCACCGCCTGACGCATTTCTGGATCAAATTTAATAGAAAAATTTGTTCAGAATTATCATAGTCAAAAGGGCACGCACAGATTTCCAGTATATTTCTGGTAAAGGGACAAATCAACTTTCGAATAGATTTTATCCGAAGGAGTAGGACTATAAACAGTCTGAGGATTGGCCGATGATCTCTATAGAAATTTTACTATTAGGATCCTCCATCCTACTATTACTCAGCATACTTGCCAGCAAGGCCTCGGACAAAATAGGTGTTCCGGCCTTGCTGCTCTTTCTCATAGTAGGAATGCTTGCTGGTTCGGAGGGACCGGGAGGAATAGAGTTTGATAATCCCTGGCTGGCTCAATCCCTGGGTGTTACGGCTTTGTCTTTCATACTCTTTGCCGGCGGGCTCGATACGGATTGGTCGAGCATTCGCCCGGTGCTATGGAGAGGGCTTTCGCTATCAACACTGGGCGTACTAATCACTTCGTTTCTGGTCGGATGCTTTGCCATTTTAGTATTAGATTTTTCTTTACTCGAGGGCTTACTGCTGGGGGCGATTGTATCCTCGACGGACGCTGCCGCCGTCTTTGCCGTACTTCGGTCAAGGAACGTCGGTCTCAAGGGAGAACTCAAACGTCTGCTGGAGCTGGAATCAGGAAGTAACGACCCGATGGCCGTTTTTTTGACGATCGGTTTAATTAGCCTTTTAGTTAATCCAGGTCTATCTGCTCCGTCTTTAGTCCCGATGTTCATAAAACAGATGGCCTTGGGCGCGCTCATGGGTTACGCGATCGGTAAAGGGATAGTCCTCATCACCAACTACCTCAGATTACAGTATGAGGGCCTTTACCCGGTACTGACGCTCTCGCTGGTTCTTTTCACTTACGGGGCAACTGCTTCCCTCGGAGGTAACGGCTTCCTGGCCGTATACATCGCCGGATTGCTCACCGGCAACAGCAACTTCATTCATAAAAGAAGCCTGATACGGTTTCATGACGGGCTCGCCTGGCTTATGCAGATTACCATGTTCCTTACACTGGGTTTATTGGTGTTCCCGTCGCACCTTGTTCCGGTTATAGGAGTGGGAATCCTAGTCTCGGCCTTCCTTATGCTTCTGGCCCGGCCAATCAGCGTTTATCTGACATTGTTGTTTGCTAAAATTAATTTCAGGGAAAAGACCATGGTATCTTGGGTCGGTCTTCGCGGAGCAGCCCCTATTATTCTGGCTACCTTTCCTCTAGTTTACGGGGTTTCCCAGGCTGAGATGATTTTCAACCTGGTTTTCTTCATCGTGCTTACATCCGCTCTCATTCAAGGCACATCCATACCACTTGTGGCCAGACTACTTAGGGTAGACGAACCAATTCCGGAGAAGCCCAAATACCCGATTGAGTTTGAGCCAGCGGAGAATATTAAAACCGAGATGGTGGAGTTGGAGATTCCAGATGATTCGACAGCCATAGGTAAACAAATTGTAGAATTAGGCCTGCCCCCGAACACGCTGATTATGTTGATTAACCGAAAGGACGAATTCATCGTCCCCGGCGGGGGGACGGTTATCGAACCGGGTGACAGGATGCTCTTGCTGGTGGATAAAAATACTCTCGAGGAAGTAAGGTCTATACTGAAATCCGATAAGTCAAAAGAGGTTGCCTGACTCGACAAATATAAGACTTTGATTGGGTTGCTATCGACCGATTCTAAAGGAGGATTCTAAAAAACGGATAACTTCAAAGTTGTCCAAAATATGAGATTGCTTCGCAGTAAAAAGAAAGCATAGAATTTCTTGAGGAGTTCGCCCTTCGACTAAGCCTGTAGTGAGCTTGTCGAACTACTCAGGACGAACGGTTCTTTTATTCTTGATTAATAGCGGATGCGTGCATCCGCTCATTCCTTCCCCGATTTAATCGGGGATCGACTCAGGACAAGCTCTGATCCCGTCGAAGGATGTCGAGACGACCCCTTTTCTAAAAACCAATGTTATTAGGACTTACATAGCTTTGAAAGAATGCGATTTGGACGGCATTTACATAACAAACATAAAAGAAGGCAACCCGATTTGAAATTAGCCTTTTTATCTGTCTAAAAGCATTATTTTACAGTATGGATTTTTCGATTTCTGATTATTTTCGACAGTAGTGAGATAACTTGATTTTTACCCGGGACGTCTAATTTTATGTGAGCACTCCCTTTCTATGCTTCCAGTAAATCACAAAGGCACTGGCCACGAATATTGAGGAATAGGTGCCGACAATTACACCTACAATGAGCGTGAACGCAAAATCATGGATTACTGCGCCTCCCAGCAGGAAGAGAGCGGCTAGGACAAGGAAAACGGTTAATCCGGTCAAGATGGTCCTGGACAAGGTCTGACTGACCGCTTCGTTCACGAGCTGTCTAAATCCAATCTTCGTGGCTTTTCTCAGATTCTCCCTGATTCGGTCGAAGATGATGATCGTGTCGTTCACCGAATAGCCGATCACCGTCAGGAGCGCGGCGACAATAGCCAGGGTAAACTCCTTATCCATTATGGAGATTGCCCCCAGGGTTATCAATACATCGTGAACGATCGCAATAACCGCGCCCAATGCATATTCAAACTCAAACCTGATCATGAGGTATAAAAGTATCCCCACACAACCTAGCAAGACCGATATTATTGCCTTCTGTATAAGCTCCCTGCCGACATTTGGACCAATGTAATCTATCCTAAGAATGCTGGCTCCTTGAAATTCAGGAACGTTCTTAATCAGGTCTTCCAGCTTGTTCTGCAGTTCCTGAATCTTATCGAAAGCTACCACCTTGGGAGAAAACCTTATGAGATAATCGTTATCCTGGGGCAACCCCAGTTGCTGGACAGCTTCAGCCGAATAGCCGGCCGAACTGAGTATATCTCTTATCTGGTCCGATTTTATTTCCTTAGCAAATTGTATATGTACCTCCGTCCCCCCGACAAATTCCACTCCCCAGTTCGGGCCTTTATGATAAACGAATGAGATAACACCTATCAGAATCAATCCCCACGAGATAAAAACCGCCTTCTTCATCTTCCCCACAAAATCAATGTACGTACCGGGTTTGATTATGTCCAAATTACTAAAACCTCCTAGTTAATAAGCTCCAAACGATCAAACCACAATTCCCAAACAAATCCAAAATCCCAAATTCAAATATTTTGTTAGAACCTTAGGCCAGATATTGGTAATTGTTTGTGATTTGTTGCTTGCGATTTGATATTTGTAATTTCATCATATACTCAGTGCCTCCACCTTTCTCTCTCCGTAGATCAGGTCGGATATCACCCGTGCCACGATCACGTTGCTGAAGACGGTGGAAATTATTCCTATACAAAGAGTTGCAGCAAAACCCTTTATAGGTCCGGTGCCAAACCAAAATAGTATGATTCCGGTGAGAAGGGTAGTTATGTTCGAATCTAACACCGTCCAGAGGGAGCGGCTGTATCCTGCCTCGATGGCTGCCAAGGGGGACTTTCCCACTCTCAGTTCCTCCTTGATTCTCTCGAAAATGATTATGTTTCCGTCTACAGCCATCCCCATGGTCAGGACCAGACCAGCAATACCGGGAAGGGTGAGCGTTACTCCAAAAGAGGAGAGAAATCCGAGTATAAACAACATGTTAAGGATAAGGGCGGTATCCGCCACTACTCCCTGAAGCCTGTAGAATACAATCATGAACAGTAGGACAGCAGCACCCCCTACGATCATAGATAGCTTTCCCTTCTCGATCGAATCCCTACCCAGCGAGGGGCCAACCGTTTGCTCTTGTTCGACATCCACCGGTACAGGCAGCGCCCCGGAGCGAAGCACTAGAGCCAAATCCTTTGCCTCGTCAACGGAGAAGTTCCCGGTAATTCTTCCCTGAGACGAGATCCTCTCCTGAATGACCGGGGCCGACTTGATCGTTCCGTCTAGCACGATAGCCAGCCTCTGCCCCACGTTTTCCCCGGTGAGTTGCCCGAACCGGCTGGCTCCTTCTCCCCTAAAGCTGAATCCTACAGCCGGCCGTCCAAACTCGTCGAATATCAGTCTGGCGTCGGATAGATACTGCCCGGTTACCTGAGCCTCGCTCTCGGTTATGAAGAATTCTTCGTTCTCCTGACCAGTATCGCCCGGATGAAGCTGGAGCCCTTGAGAAGCAAGCTCTTCAGGGGTAGTAACGTTGTACTTGGCAAGAAGGGTTTCCTCGGTCGGGCCTGCATCCTTTACGATCTTGAATTCGAGCACAGCGGCGCGTTTTATTATGTTTATAATCCTTTCCCGGTCTGCGGCGGAGGCTCCGGGGACTTGAATTAAGATTCTATCGGCACCTGCTCGCTGTATGATCGGCTCGACTAAACCAAACTCCAGCACCCGGTTTTCTATCGTTTCCTTCACCTGGTCGATGGCTCTTCTCTGCAACTCGGTAATGTATCTATCTTTGAGCGTGAGACTGAGAGATAGGTTATTCTCGCTAATATCGGCAATATCCTTGTAGTTAGACTCTATAACCCTTCCTTTCTCCAGGTCGTCCTTAGAGAAAAAACTGATAGTGAGCGTCCTATCATGGTTGTCGAATCCCTTAACCAGGACCTGTTCTTTATTCAGCTCATCGGTTATAGACTCTTTCATGTTCGAGAGCTCATGCTCCACCGCTTTATCGGCCTGCACGCCGAGGAGTAGAAAAACCCCTCCTTTTAAATCGAGCCCTAGCCTGATTCCGCGGTCGGGGAAAATCTTACCCCACCAGCTAGGTAGCTTGTCACCCAAGAAAGTGGGCATCATAAAAATTATGGAGAGAAAAGTTATTACCAGTATGACGGTGATCCATCCTCTAGAGGCCCTTCTCATTTCTCGGATTTTTCCTCCTTTCCCTTTTTCTCTTCTTCATCTTGAGCGGCCAAGCCCGATACACCGGCGCGGGAGAGTCGCACGTTAACCCCCTTAGCAATCTCGAGCGTGATGACGTCTCCGGTGATATTCAGAATCCTCCCATATATGCCGCCAGAGGTAATTACTGTATCTCCCCTCTTCAGGTTCTTGAGCATCTCTTGCCTTTCCCGGCCCTGTTTCTGCTGGGGTCTAAGGATCAAGAAATAAAACAGCACGAAGATTAAGACGAACGGAAGGATAGCAGCGATAGGAGAACCGGCAGCGCCTCCTTCCCCTCCCTGAGGCATCGGACACCCTACCAAAAATACCAAGACCGGTAGAATTAAAATTATGATTCGCAAGATTATTCTGAACCCCCCTTAGAATGGAGTATTGATTTAAAACCGGAGAACTCACCCCTCATCAAAGCTTCCCTTATCCCTCTCATCAACCATCCGTAATAGTGCAGGTTATGAAGGGTAAGAAGACGCGAGGCCAGTATCTCCTTAGCCTGATATAGATGCCTGAGATACGCCCGGGAAAACGTCCTGCACGTGTAGCATTGGCAATCTCGGTCAACAGGAGCCTCGTCCTCTCCGTACTGGGCATTTTTTATAACCATTTTTCCGTGGTTTGTAAAGAGAGCGCCGTTTCTAGCATTCCTGGTAGGTAGGACACAATCAAATAGGTCAACCCCCATCGACACTGCTTCCACGATATCCTCGGGCATCCCCAGCCCCATGAGGTACCGGGGCTTATCCAAAGGGAGATGGGACAAGGTTTTATAAGCGATTTCATATGTTTCCTCCTTAGATTCGCCTATGCCCAAACCTCCCACGGCATAGCCATCAAAGCCGATCTCCAATAGCTCATAAGCCGATCTCTCTCGGAGCGATGAGTAAACGCCCCCCTGAATGATTCCGAAGAGCGCCCTCTCCGGGTTCTTCCTCGCCTCTTTACAGAGCCTGGCCCAGCGCGTAGTCAGTTCGACCGAATTTTCCATATATTCGTAAGACGAGGGAAACGGAGGACATTCGTCCAAACACATCATGATATCGGTTCCCAGGGCTTCCTGTATCTCCACGCATTTACCCGGGCTCAGGAAACGCTCGCTGCCGTCCAGATGAGAACGAAAGAGTATACCGTCTTCCCTGATTTTCCTGACTTTAGAGAGACTAAGCGCCTGAAACCCACCGCTATCGGTCAGAATGGAACGATTCCATCCCATGAATCGGTGTATCCCCCCCAGCTCCTCCACCTTCTTATGACCGGGTCTCAAGTACATATGATAGGCATTAACCACCAGCAGCTCGAACCCCATGTCCTCAATCTCATCCGGCGTCATCGCCTTTACCGACCCCTGAGTGGCCACGGGCATGAATGCCGGGGTCTCCACCGTGCCGTGAGGGGTATGAATCCTTCCTGCCCTTGCACCCGTATCTTTATCCTTCTTTAAAATCTCGAATTTGAACATGATAGATGAAATATTGAGCCACAGATGGGGAAGAAACTAATTGACTGAGCCCACGACGACGCCTTGCATCCTTTTTATATTCATTTGTGCCCATACGCGTTAATTCGTGGCTAATCTAGATCCCCAGAACGTCTCTCATGGTGTAAATTCCGGGAGGTTTGCCCACAACCCACCTTACTGCTCGGATTGCTCCTCTGGCAAAATTGTCTCGGCTAGTTGCCCTGTGGGTGAGCTCGATTCTTTCACCATTTCCCAAAAAAAAGACCGTATGCTCCCCAATTACATCCCCTCCGCGCACGGCTTGTATCCCTATCTCTTCCCTTTTTCTCTCCCCGGCCTGGCCATACCTCTCGAACCGGGCTACCTTTTTAAAATCCCTCCCCAGAGCCTCGGCAATCTCCTCTCCTAGCCTGATTGCAGTGCCGCTAGGTGAATCAACCTTATGCCTATGATGAACCTCGGTTATCTCCACATCAAATTCGTCCCCAAGATAAGCGGCAACCCTTTTTGAGACCTCGAACAGGACGTTGATTCCAACACTCATGTTGGGAGAAATTACACAAGGAAAACTGCGGGCAAGTTTCTCGATCTCGCCTCTTTCATCCTGACTCAAGCCAGTAGTACCTATGACCATCGGCTTTCCACTCTTTGAAGCATACCGGGCGTGCTCAAGCGTCGCTCCCGGGCTGGTGAAATCGATAACGGCGTCCGCTTCATCGGCGGCGCTCTCTATACTATCGGAAATAAGCAAATTGAGTTTACCTACTCCAAGTACCACTCCAGCGTCTTTTCCCAGGTCCGGATGTCCTTTTTTTTCGGTTACTCCCACTACCTCTATCCCTTCTTCTAGTCGAAGTAAGGAGAATATTCTCCCTCCCATTCTTCCGGCAACACCGGTAATAGCCACCTTTATCATTTATTTAAACTCTAAGCTCTTAAAGTTGCCGGGCACGAGACCTTGGCTGGTCGCATCATCCAGCGCCTGGCAGTTTGAGATGCAGCTATCAGAGGTAATCTTCCACTTATTATCCAAGGCAGCCAGGACGTACTGAATTTCTATCTTTCTTTGAACCTGATTATCCGAGTTAAGAGGTGTGAATTGCACTCCAAGCTCCGCAACCACAAAAGCCTGGCTCCCCACTATTCTAACCCCCTTGATCTCAAAATCTAGCAAGCTCCAATTGTATTTCTTTACCAGCCCTTGCTCCATGTTTATCCGGTAGCTCTCCTTGTCTAAATTGCCGGCATAGGCCGGGGATATGAAATCATAGGTTTTTACAAAATCCGCTTTTTCGAGGGCGCCTAGATAACCATCAACAACCTTGGCCGGGGATGTGGAAGGTAGTTTTAAGCTCGATGGAGACTTAGAAGTCCCAGCGCAGGCGCATAATCCCAGGACGAAAACAAGAGTCAAGATAGCAACCGGCTTATTAGCTAATGCTCGATTATTCGTTTCTTTCGCCATAAAACTCGGCAAATAGGATAAGTGTAATTAGGTCAAATTTCAAGGAAACATATTAACCGGTCTGGGGCGTCCGGTTATTTCTTGACAAAGTATGTGTATAGTTGATGCTTTTTACGGTATGAGTGAGCTTCAAGAACCGCGCCCGGTTAAGCTTATCATCGGTCTTATATACAGCCAGAATGCTAAAATTGATGAATGCATAGAAAGACTCAGGGACAGCTTCGGCGACATCGACTTCATCAGTGACCGGTTGCCTTTTCAATTTACCTCATACTACGAAGAGGAGATGGGAAAAGACCTTTCCAGAAAAATCATCAGCTTCAGAAAGCTGATAAAGCGGGATGAGTTAGCGGACATAAAGGTATTCACTACTAAGCTCGAAAGAACCTTTTCCATGACCGGCAAGAGGACAATAAACATAGACCCCGGGTACATAGCCTACGAGCACTTGATTCTTGCGACGGGAAAGGGATACTATCACCGCCCCTATCTGGGCAAGGGAGTTTATGCAGACTTAACCCTCGTATTCAGGAATAAAGAGTTTCAGACACTGGAATGGACCTATCCCGATTATGGAGGTGAAGACTTGAGAAGGTTATTCAAAGAGTTAAGGGAAAGCTATGCCCTGCAACTGGCGAAGGAGCTAGGCGAATGAAAAGCATGACCGGGTTTGGAAAAAGTGAAGAGGAGAGCAGCCTGGGGAGAATAGTAATCGAGGCCAGGGCGGAAAACCATAGATTCCTGGACCTCAATTTCCAGTGCCCTGACACAATCTCGCCGATTGAATCCGACCTAGCCCAGATAGTGAAGAAATCCATAGTACGGGGAAAAGTCCGGGTAACTATTGCCGCGGAATCATCGAGGAATAAGCTTACGGTCATAAACACAGGCCTGGCAAAGGAATCACTGAAAACACTCGAAAACTTGAAGCAAGAGCTGGGGATAGAGGAGGAAACGAAGCTTCACCACCTCCTCATGATAAAAGAATTCTTTTCCTCCGAGGTAAAACCCGCAGCCAACAAAGAAGACTACTCCAGGATAAAAGAGGCGCTAACCAGGGCTATTGAGAATCTCGACGGGACTAGGGTGTCGGAGGGTAAGAAACTGGAGAGGGACCTTAGACAAAGAATCGGAAAAGTGGAGAAGCTAATCGAACAAGTAAGGAGAAGAAGAAAGAACAACACTAAAGAGGTTCAGGTCAAACTGAAGGAGCGCTTGAAAAAACTCTTAGAGGACACCCCAATTGATGAGACCCGTTTATACCAAGAGGCCGCTTTACTGGCGGAACGAAGCGATATCACCGAAGAGATAGTCAGGCTCAAGGCGCACATCGGTAAGTTCAAGGAAATTCTGAAAAAACAAGGGTCCATTGGGAGGGAGCTCGATTTCCTGCTCCAGGAGATGAATCGTGAAGCCGGTACCATTTCCGCAAAATCCAAGGATGCGGAAATCTCGCACTTCATAATAGAATTTCGCTCCGAGCTCGAAAAGATGAGAGAGCAGGTGCAAAACGTGGAGTAGGCCCGAATAAGACAAACTCCAAACCACAAACACCAAATGACAAACAAACTCAAAATCGCAATGACCAAATTAAAAACATCTAGGTTTGGAATTTGGGACTTGTTTGAAATTTGTGATTTGAGATTTGGTTATTATTTTCTTGGCGTCTTAGAGTCTTAGTGGCAGTAATAGGAATTTGGCATTACTTGACTTCTTTCTCCTTCACTTCACCATCGGCCGTGAATACCCTTACCTTCCCTTGAACCACGGTCTCAAGATGTACCGGCCTTGTCCAGATCTTACCTATCTGATTCAGCACATCCTTTGCCCAGTCTAGCTTCAAATCTACCCCCTCATGCCGGTGAACCAGGTAGATTTCTCCTCGATTCATGTAATTGCCATCTACTACCTCAATGATTGGCCTGCCGCAATTGGTGAGAAGAAATAATAGTTTCTCTTTTATTTTTTTAAAATCCCGGCTTTCAATCTCATACATGCTGGTAGAGCGGTTGTAAGCGTAGGTAAAAAGCCCGTGCTCACGACAGAAATCCTCGGTGAGAAATTCGTCGATAAAGGTAATATCACTATAAAGCCGTCTTACCTCAAAGATCTTTTCTCTCCCCAAGCCCAGCTTTTTGTCCCAGCTTCTTTTCTCTTCGATATCATCGCAGTCTTCGTAGTCCTTCCCAAATTTGCCCTTGTCCCATCTGTCTTCGATATCCCTGAATAGCTCCACCCCCAGCTTGTAGGGATTAATGGCCCCAGGGCTGGTAGCCAGGGTTCCGGAATGGTGGTCGGCATAGTCTATTATCTCTTTATCGGTAACGACCCTCTCCGTTAATAGCCTGGAATGCCAGTAGGAAGCCCATCCCTCGTTCATAATCTTTGTTTGTATCTGCGGGGCGTAGTAATAACTCTCCTCCCTGACCATGGAAAGCACGTCTCTTTGCCACTCCGGGAGCGGGGCATTCTCCAGGAGGAAAAGAAGCAAATCCCTTTCCGGGGACTCCGGAAAATTTCTCTTCCTGGCTTTTTCCTCCTCGGCTTTTCCTATCTGCCATTCGATAAAATCGGCCGGGTTTATGTAGTCTTCCAGATATTCACTCGGACTTCGAAGCTTCGGGGAACTCTTTCTTTCCGATTCATCCTCTTCCAGGACGCTTTTTTTTCCGCTCCTCCGGTTTATGAAGGTTGAATGAATGTCGATCAGGTCTTCAATCGATAGGCACGCATCTATGAAGCTCTCTACCTCTCCGTATCCGTACTTATCGATGTATCGGCGGATTCTTACGGCGTGGTTGGCCATCTCGTCTAACATTTTTCTGTTGGTACCGGAAAAACAGAAATTGTTCTTGAAGAAATCGGAGTGTCCGTAGACATGGGCTATGACCAGCTTCTGGTCGATATCGGTATTACCCTTGAGCAGATAAGCATAACAAGGGTCGTTGTTTATGACCATCTCATAGATGCGGTGTAAGCCGTAGGAGTAGCTCTTTGAGATCCTCTCGTACTCCATGCCAAAACGCCAGTGGGGGTATCTAACCGGAAACCCACCGTAGGAGGCGAGCATGTTCATCTCCTCGAAATCAATCACCTCGAAAATGACCTCGAAGAAATCAAGCCCGTATTCGAGGGCATGTTGCTTTATGACATCTACGTATTTTTGTAGTTCGGAAGAAAGCATTATCTGCCCTTTCCCAGGAATTGTTTTATGGAATCGTATATCGCTTCTTTGTCCGGAATCTTCGATAAAACTAGGTTCTCCTTCTGGCCCAGGTTATCTTCCAAGTCATAGTAGAATTGACCACTCCCATAGGGGCTTTCCACCTGTCCATAGCAGAAAAGATTGACCGAGGGCAAAAAGGCTTCTTCCAGTATCTCGATACATTCGTGTGTATCATCGCGTGACCAATTGTCCCCGTCTGAAAAATGAAATATATATATATTCCACTCATCAGGGGGATAGTGCTCGTCGATGATCTTGCGGCAGAGCTTGTACGCCGAGGAAATTATGGTCCCGCCGCTTTCCCGGATACGGAAAAAGACATCACGATCAACCTCATGCGCCACGGCGTCGTGGACGATATACCTGGTATCCACGCCCTTATACTGGTGTTTGAGCCAGGTATCTATCCAGAAGGATTCAACCCGCACTATCTCCTTCTGCTCACTACCCATCGAGCCGCTCACATCCATCATATAGATTACTGCAGCGTTGAAAGCGGGCTCTTCCACTGGCTCTCTCGACTTATAGCGCTTGTCCTCGGAGGTGGGAATTATGACCGGGTTCTCCGGGTCGTAGGAGCCGGCTATGATCTGGCGTTTAAGGGCCTCTTTAAAGGTACGCTTCAAATGTTTTAGGGACTCGGGGCCAGTAGTGTGGATATTGGTGTACCGCCCGGTATAGCTCTTTATGTTTCTCCTACCACGCGGCTCCACATTCGGTAGCTCTAGCTCCTCCCCCAAAATCCTGGCGATTTCATCTAGGGTGAGTTCGACCTCGAGTATATGCGCCCCCGGTTGATTCCCGGCATGCCTGTCTCCATCCGTCTCGCCGATAGCGACGGGAGTCCCCTCCTCCCCTTCCCCCTGCCCCTCCCC
>FWPU01004106.1_pt1 | contig 11944 bp, 7 predicted proteins | sample 2228361 | NCBI WGS metagenome assembly FWPU01 (sample SAMEA103939777, study PRJEB20133) | metagenome | reverse complement strand
GAACTCAAAAAAAGGTGAAAGAACTAAATCTACCTGCTCATATTCTTATAAACAAATATAAAAAAGGTGATTTTCTCCCAAGTCAATTAATTGAAAGTTCAATAAAAAAAATAAAAGAAAAAGACAAAGACATAAATTCCTTTATAAAAGTTTTTGAAAATCAGGCAATAGAAAGAGCGAAAACCCTTGATAAAAAAATAAAGAAAAAAGAAAAAATAGGTGCTCTCTTTGGAATTTCTGTGGCTGTTAAGGATAACATACTAGTAAAAGATAGTGAAACAACATGTGCCTCAAAGATATTAAAAGGCTACATTGCAACCTATAATGCAACAGTAGTGGAAAAACTACTTTCAGAAGATGCAATAATAATAGGTAAAACCAATATGGATGAATTTGGAATGGGTTCAAGTAATGAATTTTCCGCCTTTGGTCCTGTTCATAATCCTTTAAAAAGAGGATATGTTCCAGGGGGCTCATCAGGAGGAAGTGCTGCTGCAGTGGCTGCAGGTTTTGCGACCTGTGCTATTGGCTCTGATACAGGTGGTTCTGTAAGACAGCCAGCAGCTTTTTGTGGTGTTGTAGGGTTCAAACCCACCTATGGAAGAGTTTCCAGATACGGTCTTGTTGCGTTTGCCTCTTCCTGTGACCAGATAGGTCCAATAACAAAGGATGTGATGGATTCCTGGATAATTTTTAAAATAATAGCTGGTTTTGATGAAAAAGACAAAACAACTCTAAATGTACCGATTCCTGAGATTCCCAGAGATAAAATAAAATTTAGAATTGGTTTCCCTGAAAAACTTCTTGAACAGGGTGTAGAAGAAGAGATAAAACTGAGAATTGCTGAAGTTCTGAGTGAATTTGCAAAGTTAAAAGACTATAAATTAAAAAATATTGAGATGAAAAGTTTTAAATATGCAATACCTGTGTATCACATAATAACCAGTGCAGAAGCATCGTCAAATCTTGCAAGATTTGACGGTATAAGATACGGTTTAAGACAGGAAGGCAAAGAATTAGAGGAGGTTTATAGAAAAACAAGAGGATATGGTTTTGGAGAGGAAGTTCTAAGAAGAATAATAATGGGTGGATTTGCTTTAAGAAGTGGATATTACGAAGAATATTATTTAAAGGCACAAAAAGCAAGGTCAATAATTCTCGCAGAATTCATTAGTAATTTCGAAAAAGTGGATTTTATAGTAACCCCTACTTCTCCTTTCTCTGCTTTTAAAATAGGTGAAAATGTGGAAGACCCAATAAAACTTTATCTCTCAGACATTTTTACAGTGTCAGTAAATCTTGCGGGAATTCCAGCAATTTCAATACCCTGTGGAAAGACAAGAAAAGGGCTCCCCATAGGAATTCAAATCATGGCAAAATCTCTGGATGAAGCAAGATTGTTTAAACTCTCACTCCAGCTTGAGGATTTCATTAAACATAAATATGGAGATTAAGATAGGTCTTGAAATACATGTTGAACTTTCTACAAAAACTAAAATGTTTTGCTCCTGCAAAAATGAATATGGAGGTGAACCAAATACGAGAATATGTCCTGTATGCATAGGCGAGCCAGGAACACTCCCCTCCCCAAACCTTGAATCTGTGAAAAAAGCAATAAAAGTGGGAATTGCTCTAAATTCAAAAATCAACAACTTTTCAGTTTTCACGAGAAAAAACTATTTCTATCCTGATCTACCAAAAGGCTATCAAATAACTCAATATGGGATATCCATTGCACAAGGTGGTTCAGTGAGCACAAAAAACAGTGAGGTATATCTTGATAGAATTAATATTGAAGAAGAAACTGCAAAATCAATTTATACTGAAAGCGGAGAGGTTTTACTTGATTTTAACAGATGTGGAATACCTTTGCTTGAAATAGTAACACTCCCTTTTATAAAATCTCCTGAAAAGGCAGTGGAATTTTTAAAAGAATTAAGAAGAATAATAAGATATCTCAGTGTATCCGAATGTGATATGGAAAAAGGAATGTTCAGGGTTGATTCCAATGTATCTGTATCAGAAAAAGGTAGAACAGAGCTTAAAAATCTAAACTCTTTAAAAGCTGTTTATGAAGGTCTTTCCTACGAAATAGAAAGACAGAAAAAAATAGTTGAGAAAGGAGAGAAAGTAAAAAGAGAGACGAGGCTCTGGGATGAATTTAAAAAAGAAACGCGTGTAATGAGGATAAAAGAAGAAGAGCTTGATTACAGATATTTTCCTGAACCCGATTTACCTCCTCTTGAAATACCTGTCGAACTGATTGAGCAAATAAAAAAGGAAATGCCGGAACTCCCCTATGAGAAAAAACAAAGATTTATTAAGGAATATTTCATTAATGAAAAAGATGCAGAAATTCTTGTTTCTGAGAAAGAACTTGCAGATTATTTTGAAGAAATACTTAAATTTTATAAAAATCCAAAGGATGTTTCAAACTGGATTATAATAGAACTGCTTGCTTATACAGAACCTGAAAATATAAGGAACCTTGGGCTTTTAGCATCAGAAATTGCAAAACTCGTAAAAAGTGTTAATGAAAACAAAATAACCAGGAATATTGGAAAGGAAATTCTAAAAAGGTGTATCTCAGAGAAAATGTCCATTTCAGAATTAATTAAAAAAGAGGAAAAATCTATAATAAAGGGATCTGACGTAATTGAAAGTGTAGTAAAAGAAGTTCTGGAAGAAAATTCAGATGTTGTTAACAAGTATATAAAAGGGAAAAAGGGTGTTTTAGGGTCTTTGATAGGTCAAAATATGAAAAAATTTGAAGGTAAGGCGGATCCAAAGACTATAAAAAAAACAATACTTGAAAAAATAAAAAAAGACTAACTCCCTTTTTCATCGTAAAATCCAACTTTGTTTAGAAAAGATAAAAATACGGTATATAGTAGGTTGGGGTCAATTTTTTTTATACCTTCTATTTTAAAAGAAAATTTCAGTTAAATTTTTGATGAGACAACTCGTTATTTGTTAAACCCTTTAATACCCTTTATAATTAGCTTCTTAAAAAAGGAGGTTTTCATGCTTACAGATATTGAAATTGCACAAAAAGCAAAAATGTTTCCAATATATGAAATTGCAGATAAAATAGGAATAAAGGAGAAAGAACTTATTTCTTACGGTAAGTATAAAGCTAAGGTCTCATTGAGCATTATGGAGAAACTAAAAGATAGGGCAAACGGGAAACTTGTTCTTGTAACTGCAATGACACCAACTCCTTATGGAGAAGGAAAAACCACTATAAGTATAGGACTTACTCAAGCTTTCTGGAGAATAGGTCATAAATCAATTGTTGCCTTAAGAGAACCTTCACTGGGACCTGTATTTGGAATAAAAGGAGGTGCCACAGGAGGAGGATACTCACAGGTAGTTCCCATGGAAGATATAAATCTTCACTTCACAGGCGATTTTCACGCAATTGACTCAGCCCATAATCTTCTATCAGCAATGATAGATGCCCATATTCATCATGGAAATGCAGTTGGACTTGATACAAGGCAAGTGCAATGGCCAAGATCAATGGATATGAATGACAGAGCATTAAGAAAGGTCGTTGTGGGACTGGGAGGGAGAACAAACGGTCCACCCAGAGAGGATGGATTTGTAATAACACCTGCCTCTGAGATAATGGCAATCCTCGGATTATCAAGAGATTATAAAGATTTAAAAGAAAGGCTTGGAAATATTTTAATAGGATTCAAAAGGACAAAAGAACCTGTATTTGCAAGAGATATCGGAGCAAACGGGGCAATGGCTGCTCTTTTAAAAGAAGCATTATTGCCGAACCTTGTTCAGACTATTGAAAATACACCAGCGTTAATTCATACAGGACCTTTCGGTAACATAGCTCATGGAACATGCTCTCTAACTTCTATCCTTTTATCTCTGAAGTTATCAGATATTGCAGTTGTAGAGGCAGGATTTGGTTCTGACCTTGGAGCAGAAAAATTCCTGAATATAGTGTGTCAGATTGGAGGATTCTCTCCTGATGCCACAGTAATTGTGGGCACCATAAGAGCAATGAAATATCATGGAGGAGTTAAAAAGAAGGAATTAACAAATGAGAATGTATCAGCGGTTGAAAAAGGTTTTGAAAACTTGAAGGCACATATAGAAAATATAAGGGATAATTTTGGAATACCTCCTGTTGTTGCATTAAATCTTTTCCCCCATGATACTGAAAATGAGAAGATGAAAGTTAAAGACCTGTTAGAGAAAGAAGGTGTTGAGTATGCTTTTTGCGAGGTATGGGCAAAAGGTGGAGAGGGTGCAATAGAATTAGCCCGAAAAGTGTTATCCGCGTTTAACCTGCCAAAAAATTACTCTCCCCTTTACATTCCTGAAACTCCTTTGAAAGAAAAAATAGAAAGAGTTGCAACAAAAGTCTACGGGGCTGATGGAGTGGATTACTCACCTTCGGCAAACAGAGCTCTTAAAAGATTTGAAGAAATAGGATTTAAAAATGCCTTTATATGTCTTGCAAAAACACAGGCTTCACTTTCAGACAATTCAAAACTTATAGGAAGACCAAAGGGTTTCAGAGTTAAAATTGACGATGTTAGAATAAAGGCAGGAGCAAACTTTGTTGTTCCCCTTGCAGGTGACATAATGGAGATGCCCGGGCTACCAAAAGAGCCGGCTGCATTAAAAGTTGACCTAAAAGAAGACGGAACAATTACAGGACTCTTTTAAAATGCACGAATATTCTCTGACCTTAAGCCTTATTGAGACTGTAGAGGGGGAAGGATTAAAAAGAAATGCAAAAAAAATAAAAAGAATTGTTTTAAAAGTTGGAAAATTTTCAGGAGTTGAACCGATTTTACTCTCTCACTCCTTTGAAATTTTAAAAAAAGAAAAAGATCAATTTAAAAATACGACTCTTGAAATAGATATTGAAAATCCTAAGATGGAATGCAAAAACTGCAGCAGGATTTTTGAATCCGATGATTTCCCATTTATATGTCCTGAATGCGGAAATCCATTCACAGATATGGTAAAAGGCTCAGATATAATCATAGAAAAAATAGAGATGGAGGTTTGAATGGGTGAGATAAAAGCAGAAGGTTTTTCAATACCCCTTTTAAAAGCAAATGAAGCAATTGCAAAAAGCCTTCGAGAAAAATGGAACAAAGAAAAAACATTTGTTATAAACACACTTTCTTCACCCGGTGCAGGAAAAACAACCCTTTTAGAAAGATTACTCCCATATTTCAAAAACTTAAAAACAATTGTATTTGTTGGTGATGTTGAAACAGAAAGAGATGCAAAGAGAATACAGGAAGCAGGATTTAAATCAATCCAGATAATAACAGGTGGGGCATGTCATCTTGAAGCTGTGATGATTGAACAGATTACAAATAAATTAAATGAAAGATACGATTTAATTTTTATAGAAAATGTTGGAAATCTTGTCTGTCCTGCTGTTTATAATCTCGGAGAAAATCTGAGATTTACACTACTTTCAACTCCTGAAGGCGATGATAAACCCAAAAAATATCCAAAAACTTTTTTAACATCTCATGCCTTTGTAATCACAAAGATAGATTTACTTCCCCACCTTCCTTTTGATATTGAAAAAGTTAAAAAAGAGGCAAAGGAGATAAACCCTGATATTAAAATATTTGAGACTTCTGCCCTGAAAAAACAGGGAATAGATGAGCTTGCAGATTTTATAAAAAAAGAACGAGAGAAGTGGATAAAAGAATAACTTGAATATTCGAAAGCTTAAAGTAGAAATAGAGGGAAATGTTCAGGGGGTAGGTTTTAGACCTTTTGTTTACAGGATCGCTAAGTCTCTAAACCTAAAAGGATTTATAAAAAATACAACAAGGGGTATTCTAATTGAAGTTGAGGGTGAAAGAAAAAATCTTGAAAATTTTTTGAAAAATTTAAAGGAACAGAAACCTCCCTTAGCAAGTTATCATTTTTTCGATTTCTATTTTCTTGACCCGGAAGGTTTTAAAAAATTCGAAATTTTAAAATCTGATGAAAAAGGAGAAATAGTGTCATCTGTTCTACCTGATATTGCAACATGTGAAGATTGTTTGAAAGAAATCTTTGATAAAAAAGATAAAAGATATTTATATCCATTTACAAACTGCACAAACTGTGGTCCCAGATTTTCAATAATAGAAAAGGTGCCCTATGATAGAAAAAATACAACAATGAAGATATTTAAAATGTGTGATGGGTGTGAAGAAGAATATGAAAATCCTGAAAACCGAAGATTTCATGCACAACCAAATGCCTGTCCTTTATGTGGTCCAAAAGTTTATTTAAAAGACAGGAGAAAAGATATAGTGGCAGAAGATTTTAACGCAATTCAAAAATCCGCTGAACTGATAAAAAAGGGATGTGTGATAGCACTTAAAGGAATTGGGGGGTATCAGCTTTTATGCAATGCCCTTGATGATAATGCTGTTAAACTTCTCAGGGAAAGAAAAAAAAGGGAAGAAAAACCCTTTGCTTTGATGTTTCCTGATCTGAATTCTTTAAAAGAATATGTTTATCTTGATAAAATTTCTGAAATAATCTTAAAATCACCCGGGTCCCCGATTTTACTCTTAAAAAAGAGGAATAAAAAGGTCTCCGAGTATGTTGCCCCCCTCAATCCCTTTCTTGGAGTTATGATACCCTATACTCCACTCCATCATATATTAATGCAAGAATTAAAAATACCCGTTGTCTGCACCTCGGGAAACATAACCGATGAACCTATAGCCTTTGAAGATGGAATCGCTTTTAAAAAATTAAAGGAAATTGCTGATTATTTTTTAATCCATACAAGACCCATTAAAAGATATGTTGACGATTCTGTTGTAAGGGTTATTCTTGGAAAAGAATACATAATAAGAAGAGCAAGAGGCTATGCGCCATCTCCTTTCATATTTAAAGAAAATTTACCCCAATTGCTTGCTGTGGGAGGACATTTAAAGAATACAATAGCAATTTCAAAGGGTAAAAAAATTTTTATTTCACAACACATAGGAGACTTAGAAAAAGAGGAAAGCTATAGATGTTTTATAAGGACAGTTGAAGATTTCAAAAAACTTTTTGAACTTGAACCTGAATATATAGTTCATGACGCTCATCCTGAATATCTATCAACAAAGTATGCGAAAGAAACGAATAAACCAAGAATTGCGGTATATCATCATCACGCCCATATTGTATCCTGTATGATTGACAATGAAATAGACGACAGGGTTTTAGGAGTATCATGGGATGGAACAGGATATGGTAAGGACGGCAGAATATGGGGTGGAGAATTTTTAATATGTGATTACAAAAATTTTGAAAGAATTTCGACTTTCAGAGAGTTTAAATTAATAGTAGGTGATAAAGCAATAAAAGAGCCAAGGAGAAGCGCTATTGGTGTTCTTTATGAAATCTTTGGAGAAAAAGCTTTTGAAATGGATTTGGAACCAATAGGGTCCCTGAATGAAAAAGAAAAAGAAAATTTCAGAATAATGCTTCAAAAAAATATAAATATATTCTGGACAACATCTTCAGGAAGACTATTTGATGCGGTATCCTCAATTATTGGAATAAAACAAAAAATAAGTTATGAAGGTCAGGCTGCAATGATGCTGGAATGGATATTGGATGAAAATGTTCGAGAACTTTATAACTTTGAAATAGAAGAGAAGAACGGAATTTTAACATTTCAATGGGAACCTTTGATAAAAGAAATAATAAAAGATTTAAAAAAGGGAGTTAAAAAAGAAATAATTTCATCAAAATTTCATAACACACTCGTAGAGTTAATTTATGAAATAGCAAGAAGAATAAAAATCAAAAAAATACTTTTATCAGGGGGAGTTTTCCAGAATAAAGTTTTAACAGAGAAAACATATAAAAAACTTTCAGTGTTTATACTCACCAGAGAATTCCAACAAATGATAATGGAATTTCCCCTGGTCAGATAATAATAGGAGCACAAAATATAAAATAAATTTAACAATATATTTGGCTAAATTTTTAATAAAAGAACATGGATATTTGAAAAGTCATAAATTTTTATATTATAATAGCAATAATAAATAAAAAGTAAGGAGGTGGTTTAAATGCTAAAAAAAGTATGGGTGGTTATGGTGCTGATAACAATGAGCAGTAGCATATCTTACTCTGCTCAGAGAGTAATGGTTGCTGAAGAGTTTACAGCAACCTGGTGCACATACTGTCCTGGTGCTGCAAGAGGTCTTGATGAACTTTATGAAAGGGTATATGACTCTGTGGTTGTAATTGCATATCATTCTTCCACATCTGACCCTTTTTATACAGAAGAATCGGACCAGAGGGCAAGCTATTACAGCTTAAGTGGTTATCCTACAACATGGTTTGATGGTATTATTGAGGAAGTTGGAGGGCTTCATACAGGAACAATGTTTCCCTTTTATCTAAGGGATTTTAATCAGAGAAAAAACATTCCTTCTAACTTAAACATTACTGTTTCTTCAAACTATGATTCTATTTCAAACACAGGAACAGTAACAGCAGTTATACAGAATACTTCTTCTTCAAATATATCAGGGACACTACATTTTGTAATAGTAGAAAATAACATTCCATACAACTGGCAGGGTATGACAGAACTTGATTTTGTTGTAAGGGATATGCTTCCTGATGCAAACGGTGAAACAGTTACAATACCTGCAAATGTTACAATAATAAGGTCAAGAAATTATACAATCAATTCCTCATGGAAAGAAAAAGATTGTCATATAGTTGTTTTTGTTCAGGCATCAAATAGGGAAATATATCAAGGAGGAGAAACAGGTGTGATTCCAGAACCAAAACCTTTCTGGTATGATTATACTTTAAATGAAGTATCGGGTAACAATAACGGTTTTGCGGAACCTGGTGAACTCGTGGGACTGAAAGTTTTTGCAAAGAATATGGGGACAGGAGTTTATCCTGGAGGAGGAACGGTCTCTATAAATGACCCCTATGTTTCAATTACAGGTGCAGGCACTTATTCTATTCCTATCCCTTCAGGAGATGTTGATACAATTTTGTATTTTACATTTTACATATCTCCAAACTGCCCGAATAATCACATTGCAGAATTTGAAATCACAGCAGAAGAGATAATTGATACAATTCCATTTATGATAACAACCAATCCCGGATTCTCTGATAATATGGAATCAGGTATAAACGGATGGACACACTCCGGGATAAATGACAACTGGCACCAGACAACCCACAGGTATAATTCAGCAACCCATTCCTGGTACTCTGGTGTTGAAGGAAGCTGGCAGTATACAAACGAAAATGCCACAAGGCTTGTATCACCTTACTTTGTCACAACTCCAGGAGAAAATCTATACTATTATACCTATTATTCCCTTGAACAGAACTGGGATTTCGGACATTTGGAAGTAAACAATGGTTCCCATTTTTGGTGGATTCTTGACATCTATACAGGAAATCAAACATCATGGACCCAGAAAATCTACCCAGTGGATAACTTTCATGGCAAAACAACGCGCGCAGGATTCAGATTCATAAGTGATTATTCTGTAACACAGGAGGGATGGTATGTGGACGATGTATATGTCCCATTCTATTTAAGCGCTTCTGAAAAACCTGTATCAATCGCAACACCTCTTTTTAGCATATACCCGCGCATTTTCAGGGATAAGACAATTATATCTTTCAGCGGAATAAAGGATAAAAATGCAACTCTTAAAATATACAATTCATCAGGTCAGATTGTGAATGTTTATAAACTCAATTCATCAGGCAAGATTTTCTGGAAAGGGGAAGATAGATACGGCAAAAAACTCCCTTCAGGAATTTATTTTATAAAACTTGATGCAAAAGGAGTGAGGAAAAACACAAATATAATTCTTCTAAAGTAAAATTAGAACAAAATTTTAAAGAAAATAAAAATCGGACCGGTTACAAGTATAAAATTTTCTTGCTTTTTGTGTTTTTTGCGTCTTTAAATGCAAATAACACAATTAATTTAATGAGCGTGATAAATGCGATTTAAAAAGCATATGAACATTTTTTACAGAAACTTTATTAACTCCTCTACCCCTTTCAACCTTGCCTTCTTAGAAGAATAAAATACCGCCTTTTCACATGCTTTAACAGGGTCTTTTGTTTTTAAATAAAAGGCAAAGAACACTGCACCGAACACATCACCACATCCCGTAACATCACCTTCATAAATTTCTGGAGGTATAAATTCTTTTTTTGCAAAATTATCGGTTTTTTTTAAGAAAATCACTGCACCTTCTCTTCCGAGTGTAAGATTTAAAATTCGTGGTCCTGAATTTAAAATCGAAAGGGCAATTAAATCAATACCTTTTGAAGTGTCAAGTCCTGTAAAGTATTTCATCTCCTCAAGGTTCATCTGGATTATATCACAAGAGGAAGAATATTCCTTCCATCCTGAAAGATAATAGGGGGTTAAATTACCTTTAATTTCTTTTCTTATAAGACTGTGGACATCCATATAAATTGGTCCATTAAAGTTTTTTCTCAATTTCTTTAAATCCGAAATGGAAATATCTACAGGAGATATAAAATTTACAAAAAAGGCTTTTGAATCAAAGTGTTCTCTCACCTTTTCATATTCAATTTCTTTTACATAAAATTCAATTTTCTCTTTTCTTTCATCAGGATCGTAGTATTTGAGCACATTCCTTGTAGTCTTTTCTATTTCTTTTACATACTCAGTTCTGATATTTTTAAACTTTGTTAATATTCTCAGAAATTCTTCCTTCTCTTTTTTTCCTATATTTGTAATTGGTATTATTTCATAATCGGGTAAAAATTTTGCAAGGGTTAAAATTGTATATGTAACTCCTCCGAATGATGAAAAGTGCTTTTCTTTAAAAGGGTAAATTACATCATAATTTACAGAGCCTATAACAGATATTTTTTTCACACAAGCTCTATACTCATCCCTACCGCGCCACCTCCACCAAGACAAAGGGATGCAAGCCCCTTTTTAAGATCCCTATCTTTCAATGCATACATAAGTGTTACAACAATTCTTGCACCCGATGCACCTATAGGATGTCCAAGAGCAACAGCTCCTCCATTCACATTCAACTTATTTATATCTATTTCAAGTTCCTTTACATCTGCAAGAACCTGTGCTGAAAACGCTTCATTAATCTCTATCAAATCAAAATCATTCGGGTAAGTTAAACCTGATTTTTCAGTCACCTTTCTCACAGCACCTATCGGTGCAAAAAACAAATCCTTTGGTTCAACAAAATTTGACTCATAAGCTATTATCTTTGCAAAGGGTTTTAAGTTTTTCTCTTTAACAAAATTTTCTGAGGCAATAACAACCGCTGCTCCGCCATCAAAGATTCCAGGAGCATTTCCTGCTGTAACTGTCCCATCCTTAACAAAGGCGGGTCTGAGCTTTGCAAGTTTTTCAAGTGATGTGTCAGGTCTAGGACCTTCATCTTTATCAACAATAATAGTTTCTTTTTTTGTTTTTACTTCAAGAGGAATAATCTCATCTTTAAACTTGCCTTCATTTGTTGCCTTAACAGATTTCATATGAGAGTTATATGCAAATTCATCCTGCATTTCTCTTGTTATTCCTGCTTTTTCAGCAGTGTATTCAGCAAGGTTACCCATATGCTGGTCATTAAAGTAACACCAGAGACCATCGTATATCATATGGTCAATAAACTTTACGTCACCAAATTTTGTTCCTGCTCTTAAAAAAGACATATGAGGTGCATTTGTCATTGATTCCATACCACCAGCAACTATAACATCAGCATCACCCAATCTTATGGACTGAACACCCAGTATTATTGCTTTCATCGCAGAACCGCAAACTTTATTCACAGTAAAAGCAGGAACATTTGATGGAATGCCACCTTTTATTGCAGCAATTCTTGCGGGTCCTTGCCCCACTCCTGCCTGTAATACACAACCCATTATGACCTCATTCACATCC
>FWPU01011850.1_pt1 | contig 11945 bp, 12 predicted proteins | sample 2228361 | NCBI WGS metagenome assembly FWPU01 (sample SAMEA103939777, study PRJEB20133) | metagenome | reverse complement strand
CAGATACCGACGTTGAGATCGGCTACACGCTGCCTGCCGATGGCCTGTACACCGTGCGCGTCGACTTGTGGGTTCCGGGCGGCTACACCATTACGATCTCGGCTTCACCCTGACCCGCTATCCGCCTCGTGGGAGATGACAGCGTGCAAACATATTGTTGGGCAGCACCATGGAACACATTATGACGATCAAATGCTCAATCTACTGCGGGGCAAGCTTGGATGGCTTCATCGCGAGACCGGATGGCGACATCGAGTGGCTCCATCGGCCTGAATACGCTACTGCCGAAGCGACAGGGTTAACCTACGAAGAGTTTATCTCCTCTGTGGACGCGCTCGTTATGGGCCGTCACACGTTCGAGAAGGTGTTGACCTTCCGCGATTGGCCGTACGAAGTGCCCGTGGTTGTCTTATCTACGACCTTGCAAGATCTGCCCGACCATCTGCAGGGCAAAGTCACACTGAAGGCCGGCTCGCCGAAAGACATCGTTCAAGAGCTTGCCAATCACGGGTATCAACACCTGTACATTGATGGCGGGGTCACCATCCAACGCTTCCTGCAAGAGCGCTTGATTCACGAGATCACCGTGACCTTTCTGCCCATCTTGCTTGGCGCAGGTATCTCCCTCTTTGGGGCCATTAACGTGGAGATGCCGCTGAAGCTTCTCCAAGCAACGTCATCAAGCAACGGCTTCGTTCAAGTCAGATACCGAGTCGAGAATGCTGCCCGACAAGTCGTTCCAGCCGACGCCGCTTAGCGGCGCGGCTGAATTCGATCGATCTTTCCTGAGAGCATTAGGGAGAACAACCGCAATGAAGAAGACGCACCGCAGTATAGGGATGGTCGGGTTGGGCGCGCTGGGGCTGGCCGTGCTGGCCTGCACCTGCGGCCCGCTGGCCAACCTGACCGGCCAGGTGGCGGCCACCGTCGAGTCGGCGGCTACCGTGGCCGTTGAACAGGTCGCTACGGCAGCGGTCGAAGTGGCCACCGCTGCCCCGGAGATCGTGGAGGAGCAGCCCACCGAAGCGCGAGCTTTTGATCCCAGCCTACCCGTCTATGACGGCGGCGACGGGTACGAGACGACCCTCCTTGAGAGGCTGGCACCCGACCAGCCCGCCAGCGCCGATATGGCAACCGTCTTCGAGGCGCATAACTGGGTGTTTGAGGGCACGGCGGGCCAGACGGCGACCGTCTCGGTCGTCGGCGGTAGTGATGAGGTCGATATGCGGCTGAGGCTGTTTGACCCTGATGGGAACGTGCTGGCCGAAAACGACGACGCGGAGGGCTACAACCCCTTAATCGTCCAACTGTTGCCCGCCGACGGGCTTTACACCGCCCGTGTAGATGCGTTCACCGAAGGCCCGTACACAATCAGCGTCACCTTTGCAGAGGCGGGCGGCGAGGCGCAGTCTGGGGAGACGCTCAGCCAGTGGGCGGTCAGCGCCTGGGCCAGCAGCGAGTACTCTAACCCCGCCTGGAGCGCTGCCCAGGCTACCGGGGCGCCGGATACCGACCAGTGCGGCGATATCGAGACCGCCTGGGCAAGCGAAAACTCGGACGGTGCGGATTTCCTGGCGCTGGAGTATGCTGTGCCGGTGATCCCGACCGAGATCAACATCTACGAGACGTATAACCCTGGCGCTGTGGTGCGGGTGGATGTTACCGATGTGCCCGGCAACACAGTCACAATCTACGAAGCCGATCCGGTCGTCGAAGAGACGTGCCCGCTGGTCCTGTCGATCTCAGTGACGGGCATCGACTACCCGGTTGTGGGTGTCACCGTGTATGTGGATCAGACCAACCATCCGGGCTGGAACGAGATCGACGCGGTGGAGCTGGTTGGCACCGTACCATAGCGGGCGGCGGGCCTCGACCCGAACAGGGGCGATGGGTATTAATTCCTATTGACTTGGCGGCGATCTCCCCCATACCCTGAGTATTAGGGTATGGATGCTGCCGCGCAATGGGAGGCCAGCAGAACCGTCTGGTGAGGTGTCAAAGTGGCGCGGGAGGCACCAGACCGGGGGCTTTGGGGTGATTGCGTTGGCGTGCCCGCCGCTTGGGAGCGCCCTCGATCCACACCCAGTTTGTAGTCGCTCGGACCTGCTTGGCTGCACGGCAACCGTCATCCATCCTTCGTACCGGGATCGAGCGGGCGGTCGCCCAGCGCCCCCCTCTGGAATATCTACCGAGGCCCCGGCTCAGGCCGGGGTCTTGTGTTTCTCCAGCCGGGAGACAGCGGACTGAGGTAGCAGGGCAATTTATGGGATCAAGGCGGACTGAAGGCCCCTTGACTTTCAGAGAAACGCAAAGTGCGGTCTAATTAGACGTGGTGAAACATGCGAGTCAACCCTCGTGCGAGGGGCGAAATGCTCGATGGAATCGACCTGCCCGACCTGTCACACATCCCGGGCGGTCATAGTTATCTGGCCGCGGTCATTCAGTTCCTCAACGCTGATCACTGGGAGCGGTCGCGGCGCGTGCTAGCCCGGCACCCAGAGCTGTTGACGGACGGGGCCGCTGCTGTGCTGGAAAAGCTGATCGAGGCCGCTACCGGGCAGGGTGACGACGAGGCGGCGCGCTACCTGACTCTGCACCGTGACCTGCTTGCGCTGTGCCGCCAGGTGGGTGTGGAGGAGGCCTTCCGGCGGCTGGGCAGCGAGATGCCCCGCCTCGGTGAGGATATCGCCGTAGACGTGCTGGAGGTCATCGCTTTCAATACCGTTGCGGTCATAGTGGATATCCCTGAGCGGTTGGGCGAGTGGCTTGACTCGCTCCGGGAGATCGAGCAGCAGGCGCTTGACTACGGGGACGACCCCATGGTTACGCTCGTGCAGGCGATCCGCGCCCTGCTGCGCGGGGCCAAGCCGGGGTCGCTTGCCCCCCCGCTTTCCGGGCCATACCGCGCCTGCTGGGAGAGCATCGTGAAGGGGCTAGAAGAGCGCCGCAGCCGCGCGGTGGGCGTGGACATGTTCGACTTCATGGCCAGCACCGTGCTCGCGGCGGCGCGCGGCGAGCCAAAGGCCGGCGTGGATTGGCTGGCCTTCTACCGTGACCTGCACCGTGTGGCGGAGGACCTTGACGACACCCCGCTGGCGGCGCTGACAGCGGCGACGGTCAGGCTGCTGGAGAGCGGTGAGCTTCCGCCTGATCCCGGCTTGGACGGCAGCTACGGGGCCTGCTGGGAGCGTATCGCTGCCGGGCTGAGGCGCAGCGTCTAGCGGCTTGCGCGCCCTGCGCCGCCCTGCGCTTCAGGCAAGTTCCGACTCAACCCGGCCGTTCCGGGCGGGCGGCCAAACCGGAGGATTCCCGTGCCCGACAGCCCGTTTGCAGATGAACTGCTCAACCCGGACGATCTCGACGAACTAGCTCACCTCCTGCACGAGTTCATCACCGCGCCGACCTTCTACGCCAAGCAGCGGCTGGTCGAGGGCAATGCACGTCTGCTGTTAAGCCGCGCCGCCGACTCGGCGCTGGCCGGGCTGCGCCTGAGCTACGACGGCGACCCCAGCGTGCAGGAGGCGCTCGACCAGCACCGCAGGCTGCTGCGCCGCTGCCGCGAGATCGGCGTGCGGGATGCCTTCCTGGAACTGCGCCGCCTGCTCGGCGAGCGGCCCTCGGCAAGCGCTGCGCCCGGCGGGGAACTGGACGAGGCTGAAGCTCTGGCGCTGGTGGACGTGATCGGCGAGTTCATCACCGCCACTGATTGGTCCGATTCGCGTCGCGTGCTGGACGCCCACCCTGAGCTGCTCTCGTCCGGCGCCGATGCGGTTTTCGAGCGCCTGATCCGCACCCACGAGGCCCGTCGCGAGCTGAACGTGGTGCGCCAGCTGATCGTGCACCGCGACCTGCTGCGCCGCTGCCGGGAAGTGGGCAGCGATGCTGCCTTTGAGCGGATGGCTGATCCCCCTCATGAGCTGGACATCATTGCCGAGAACACCATCGCTGTGCTGACCGGCCAGCATGGCGAGCGGGCCGACTGGCAGGAAGCGGTGCGCCAGTCACGCATCCGGGCGGCTGAACTGGGCGACGGGCCGATGCTCTCCCTGCTCCAGGCCGTCAGCCGCCTGCTGGCGGGCGAGGCCCCGGACGTGATCAAGCCCGAGCTGGACGGCCCGTATGCGGCGTGTTGGGCGCGCATCTTGGCCGGGCTGTGAGCGTCTGCCGCGCCAGCGTGCATGATAAAATCGGGCTATAATGCTACTGGCATTTGGTTTACCCGGCTTACATGGGCAGCCCCTGCGTATGCCCTGATGAAATCGGCGCAACAGCATGCAGCATCTGATGCCACAGCCCAAGCGACGTCGCTCCGTCCCCCGCCAGGTGCAACGACTCATCTCGTATGCCTGGATCATCACCTCGCTTGCCCTGCCGGTGATCGGCGTGGCGCTGGTGGCAGGTGGCGAGCTGGCTCCGGTCGATACCGCAACGACGACGCATACCGTCCGCGCCGGTGACACACTGAGTGCCATCGCCCGCCGCTATGGCGTGACGGTGGACGAGATCGTGCAGTCCAACGGACTGAACAACCCCGACCTGATTTACGTGGGGCAGGTGCTGACCATCCCACTGCGTGCGCCGCAGGCGCCGGAGGGGGCGGCGGTCGAGTCATACACCGTCCAGCGGGGCGACACGCTGAGCGCCATTGCCCGCCGCTACGGCGTGACGGTAGACGCCATTGCCCAGGCCAACGGGCTGGCCAACCGTAACAGCATCTACGCCGGACAGAAGCTTGCCATTCCCGGCGTCTCGGTAGTCGAGGTCACGTCGCCTGAGACGCTGGGCATGTCCTACACCCTCCAGCGAGGAGACTCGCTCTACCGTCTGAGCCTGATCTACGGCGTATCGGTGGACGCGCTGCTGGCGGCCAACGACCTCGCCAGCCCGAACGCGATCTACCCGGGGCTTGAGATCCGCATCCCCGATCCCCGGTCGGCGGTTGCTCAGGCTGGGGAGTCAGCTCCCCCGGCAGGCCTGGTGGCCGGGGAGGAGGGGCCGCGCACCTACACCGTCCAGTGGGGGGACACGCTGGCCCGCATCGCGCTGCGCTATGATGTGACAGTAGACGGGCTGGTGGCGGCCAACGGCCTGACCCGCCCTGACCGCATTTACGTTGGGCAGATGCTCAACATCCCCGCACCGGGCGCCAGCGCGCGTCCCGCACCCGCCCAGACAGCCACCTCGCACGTGGTGCGGGCGGGGGAGACGCTTTCGCAGATTGCGCTGCGCTACGGTGTGACGCTGCACTCGCTGGCCGTTGCCAACGGCATTCAGGATGTCGCCCGCATCTATGTGGGCATGATCCTCACCATCCCCTCGGCGCAGGCCGGTTCAAACAGCGTGCGCTATGCCAGCGTGGGGCAGGGGCTGTGCCCGGACGTCGAGCCGCGCCGGTCGGGCACAGGCTATTTCATCCGGCCCACGCGCAATTACATCCTCACCCAGCGCTACCACCCCTGGCATCCGGGTGTGGACCTGGCGCTTGACATCGGCAACGACGTGTATGCTGCTGACGGCGGCACAGTGGTCTTCTCCGGCTGGAACCCGGTTGGCTATGGCAACCTGGTCGTGCTGGATCACGGCAATGGATGGCGCACCTATTACGCGCACCTGAGCGCGGTAAACGTCGGCTGCGGTGAGTGGGTCCCGCGTGGGGCTATCCTGGGCCAGGTCGGCAGCACCGGCAACAGCACCGGCCCGCATCTTCACTTCGAGATGCTGCGCTTTGGCATCGCCGTTGATCCGGCGGGGTATATCCGGTTCTAAGTGTTTCGCCAGAGTGGTGGAACTTGAGGTTTTCCTCTTTTGGGGGGAACACTTGGCCGGTCCCATTCCCCGGCGGAATGGCTCCCGCCCCCTGACTGGCGGCCTGCAGATGTGATAAAGTTAGGAGAGGAGGAGTGGCACACCAGATGAGATGAGGGATATAAGGCGATGAGCGCCCGTGAGATGACCGGTATGGTGTTGGAGAAGACCTACCAGCCGCCTCCGCTGGCTCCACCGGAGTACTGGTGCTACCTCACTGTCGAGACGGACACAGGCAAACGGCTCAGGTTCCGGCTGCACCGCCGTCAGCTCCGCCAGGTCAAGGTTGGTGACCGCATCCGGTTTTCCAGGCCGCTGACCCGGCTCAGCGTGATCAGAGTTGAAGTGCTGGAGCGTGATTCTTAGGTGATGCTGGTAGGTGATGCTGATGAGCAGCCAGATGGACAGCCCACCCCCGGCGGCCCTTCCCCTCGACACCATCCTGCATGGCGACTGCGTCGAGGTGCTGGCTGGGTTCCCTGAAGGGGCCATTGACCTGATCTTTGCCGACCCACCCTACAACCTTCAGCTTAACCAGGAGCTATGGCGGCCCAACATGACCCGCGTGGACGCCGTCGATGACGACTGGGACCGGTTCGGTAGCTTCGCCGCCTACGACATGTTCACGCGGGCTTGGCTGGCCGCCTGCCGCCGCGTGCTCAAAGACACCGGCACGCTGTGGGTGATCGGCACCTATCACAACATCTTCCGCGTCGGCGCGATCCTGATGGACCTGGGGTACTGGATTCTCAACGATGTGGTGTGGGTCAAGAGTAACCCAACCCCCAACTTCAAGGGCACGCGCTTCACGAACGCTCACGAGACGCTGATCTGGGCGCAGAAGCACCGGGGTGCGAAGTACACGTTTAACTACCACGCCATGAAGGCGCTCAACGGCGGCAAGCAGATGCGCTCCGACTGGCAACTGCCGATCTGTTCTGGGTTGGAGCGGCTGAAGGTGAACGGCAAGAAGGCGCACTCAACGCAGAAGCCCGAAGCGCTACTCTACCGCATCATCCTCTCAAGCTCCAACCCCGGTGATGTGGTGCTCGACCCCTTCTTCGGCACGGGGACGACCGGCGCTGTCGCCCGGCGGCTGCACCGTCACTGGATCGGCATCGAGCGCGATGCCGACTATGTGCGGCTGGCAAAGGCGCGCATCGAGGCTGTGGAGCCAGCGCCGTTCTCCCCGGAGGCCTTCGTCACCCCCGACCCGCGCCGCGCGCCCCGCGTGCCGTTCCGCCTGCTCGTCGAGCGCGGGCTGGTGCAGCCGGGCCATAGGCTCTACTTTCGCGGCCAGGAGGGCCTGGCCGCGACCGTGCTGGCCGATGGGCGCATCCGGCACGGCGACCTGACTGGGTCGATCCATCAGGTCGCCGGGTCGATCCAGGGTGCGCCCTGCAACGGCTGGCAGCACTGGCATGTAGACGATCCGCACAGCGGCAGCCGGATTGTGCTCGACCGGCTGCGTGCTATAATCCGCGCTGAGATGGCCGCTGGCGCCAACCGCTGACTGCTCCAAACTAAGGAGAAGCCATCATGCTCACCCACCTGCGCACCCAGCACCGCGCGATTGAAAAAGGCATCAGGGCAATCAATGAGTATTTAGGCCGGGTCAGTCAGGGCGCGGCGCTCGACGATCAGGGCCGCTGCCGCATCCAGTTTGAGAACGTCGGACTGCACGTTCTGGTGAGGCCCGAGCACAACATGGTAATCTTCAAAACCTTTATCAACTTCCTGCCCGACCCGGAGAGCGGCAAGATTCTACCCCTCTACTACCACCTGCTCGATATGAGCGACGAACCGGAGACAGGTATGGCCTACTTCGCCATCGTGGCCTCGGAGCAGATCGGCTCGGAGCGGGATGCGATCAGCGTGGAGACCAAGCGCCCTATCGCTGATATGAGCTATGAGGAGTTCGTCAGCTGCCTGCGGATCGTGGGTGAGGTGGCGAACCTCTGGATGGATCGCCTGGAGGCCGAGTTTGGCGCGCCGCGCATCCCCTGATGCGCCGCGTTTCCTGGCTTCGGCGGTTGCATGAAGCGTCTGCGTGTCAAGCCTTACCCTGACGAATCGACTCGCTGGCCAGAGCAGGGCCACGTGATCCTGGCCCAGTACGACGCGGAGACGGTCGTCGTCTATCAGGCATACAGCCGTGCAACCGGGCACTGGGTGGCACAGCGGGGGCGGTTGGGCGGCCCTGGCTTCAGCCTGGACCGGATGAGCTGGCTCAAGACCAGCTTTCTGTGGCTGATGCACCGCAGCGCCTGGGGCACCGCGCCGGGGCAGGAAGCCGTGTTTGCCATCTGGCTGCGCCGGGATGCATTCGATGCGCTCCTGGCCCAGGCCGTGCCCAGCCGCTATATCGCGGAGGTCTACGCCAGCCGCGAGGCGTGGCAGGCCGCTGTCGATGCGTCGGATGTACGGGCGCAGTGGGACCCGGACTACCCGCCTCACGGCCCGAAGCTGCGGCGGCGGGCCATCCAGCTTGGGCTGCGAGGCGAGGCGCTGCGTTGCTTCGTCGAGGAATGGACGGTGCAGGTGGAGGATATCAGCGGCTTTGTGCGCCAGCAGGCCAGGTATGCTCGCCGCCCTGAGCTGCTCTTTGTGCCTGCCCAGCGCGTCTACCCGGTGCGCGATCCGGAGGTGGCCCGTCGTCTGGACCTGGATAAGAGTGTGCCGGATTGACGGCAGACAGGATGCGGAACGTCCGGCTGATGGCAAATAGCTTGTGGCCTATGGCTCAGGGTGGCTGCGCTTGCCCCGTCGAGTTCGCGGCGTGAGTTCTCTGGGAATCTAGCAGCCCTCAATAGCTATAAGCCGTCAAGCACGCGAGCTATTGGCCGTATGCCGATAGAAAAATGCAGCCATGAAGATCGTCCAACCCGACCTCTCAACCCGGCCCGGCCCGGAATGGCGGCAGCATACGCTGCCCGGCAGCCGCATCGAACCGACTGGCTCAAGCTGGCGCTTTGTGAATGAGTCTGCTGACGGCAGCCGCTACACCAACGCCCAGGTGGACGACTACACGGGCCTTCCGCGCCGGGATTTCCGCTGGCGGGCGCCGCTCACGCTAACCGTGCGCGCCCGCTTCTCGCACCCGGTCGGCGAGCTGCGCGGCACAGCCGGGTTTGGCTTCTGGAATGACCCCTTCCTGATGACCGAGGCACGCCCGCCTGCGCTGCCGCGTGCGGTTTGGTTCTTCCACGCCTCCGAGCCGTCCAACATGAAGCTGGCGCTTGATGTACCCGGCTGGGGCTGGAAGGCGGCCACCATCGACGCGCTCCGGCTGCCGTTTTTCCTGCTCGCGCCGACCGCGCCGCTGGCCGTGCCGCTCATGAACATCCCGGCGGTCTACCGGGCGCTGTGGCCGCTTGCCCAGCGGGCGATAGGCGTCCGCGAGGCGCTGGTCGAGGCCAGCATGACCGCCTGGCACACCTATACGCTCGAATGGGGCGAAGGCCGGGCGCGCTTTGCGGTAGACGGTCAGACCGTCCTGGACGCGGACGCATCCCCGCGCGGGCGGCTCGGCTTTGTGATGTGGATCGACAACCAGGCGATGGTCGCCACGCCCTGGGGGCGCTTCGGCTGGCGCACGCTGCCCCTGCCGCGCCAGCAGTGGATGGAGGTCGGGGCGCTGCGCATTGAGCCGGGCGCAGCCGTGGCCTGATCGCCTGAGGCGGCGGTGGGGGGCCGCACCGCCGCGCTCCTCATGCTCATCTCGCTGTGGCAGGCCGTCAGTCGATCAGCTCCCACTCGTGTGATACGTCAATCGAGACCTCGTACTGCTCCCAATAGGTATCGCCATCGCAGGCCAACGCGCGCAGGTCCCATGTGCCGCTGGCAATGTAGACTGTGTACTGCTGGCCCGGCGCGACCTGTTCGCCCTCGCCGATCCGGTTGATGCCCCACACGCCGTCAAACAGCGGCGAGACGTACAGCTCGCACACGGTGTAGCTGCTGTGGTTGACCATCGTCAGCGTTGAGTTCGGATCATACACCGACCAGGTGAAGGACGGCGGGGCCAGGTCCACGCCGTAGTGTTCGTCCAGCACGTTCTGATCGCAGTCCAGCGCCTGAAAGTCGTAGTTCCCTGCCGGGATGTCCTCCAGTGTGAAGCTGTCGCCGCTGTTGATGACGGTGTTCTGCCCCAGCTGATCTTCGCCCCATGAGTCGCTCTCGCGCGGGGAGACGTACACGTAGCAGATCGTGGTGCTGCTCTGGTTATCGATGACAAGCGAGGTGGTTCCGGTCAGGTTGCCGCCCCCCGGGGTGACATCAAGGCGTGGCTGCTCCTCGACGGGCGTGGGCACAATGGCCGCCGGCTTGAGCGTCTCGGTCGGCACGACCGGCGGCGGCGTGCTGGTCGGCGGCGGAGGGGTGGGCGTGGCCGGGCTGAACATCGCCGGGCCGCCGAGCAGGAAGAACCCTCCCGCACACAGAGCGGCCAGCACTACCGCTCCCCCGGCGATGGCTGCCCATAGCCCCCAGCGACACCCGCCCCTCTCCCTGGGCTTGGGCGGCAGCGTGGGGCGCGGCGCGGCACCCGGCGGGGGTGGGGGAGCCTCCTGCACCGTCTGCCATTCGTCGATGGATGGTGGTGAGGGGGGATACCGCGGCGTGGCCTGCGGCTCGGTCACCGGTGCGGTGGGCGGCGGGGTGGGCGGGATGGAGGTCGGCTCACCTACCCCGCGCAGTGCGGTCTCGTCGGCGGCAGGCTGGGCGCCCGCTTCAACAGCCGCCCGGAGGGCGCGCGCCAGCTCCGTCGCGCTCTGGAAGCGCTGAGCGGGGTCCTTGGCCATCGCCCTGCGGACCACCTCGGCCACAGCCGGGGGCAGGTCAGGGCGCTCTTCACGCACGTCCGGGATGGGCTTGGTGGCGTGGGCCATCATCACGCTGAGCGGCGTATCACCCTTGAAGGGGTGCTTGCCGGTTAGCATCTGGTAAAGTGTGACGCCCATCGCGTAGATGTCCACCAGCGGCGTGACGACGCCTTCCCGGCCCATCTCGGGGGCCATATAAGCCGGGGTACCGACGATCCCCGTCCCGGTGAGCTGCACCGTTGCCTCGCTGATCTTGGCAATGCCGAAGTCCGCCAGGTAGGCATTGCCCTGCTGGTCGAGCAGCACGTTGCTGGGCTTGAAGTCGCGGTGGACGACGCCCCGCCGGTGGGCATGGTCGAGGCCCTCCGCGATCTGCTCGATTAGCCGGACCACTTCGTTGAGCGGCATTGGCCCCTGCTGGAGACGGTCGGCGAGCGTGCCGCCCGCCATGTAAGCCATCACGATGTAAGGCCGCCCGCCGATCTGCCCGTAGTCGTGGACGGGCAACACGCGCGGATGCTGGAGGTCGGCGCTGACCTTCACCTCCCGCTCGAAGCGCTGCATGAAGGTGGGGTCGTGCATGAAGTGGGGGGGCAGCACCTTGATAGCAACCGTGCGCCCGATTGACGTTTGCTCGGCCAGATACACGGAGGCCATGCCCCCTTCGCCCAGCTTGCGGCGGATCTCGTACTGGCCCAGAGTCTGCCCGATGAGCGCGTCTTCTTGCTTAGAGGGGTTCTCCGACGACATAGAATAGCTGTCCTTTGAATAACCTGCCCGGCGTACTGGGATCGTCTCGCTATCGCGGGTAGTTTGCACCAGTCGGCGGGATGGCGCAAGTCGGCGTGCGTCGGGCCTTCGCGGGCGGCGGCTGCCCGCCGCTTCCCCGGCGGAAGCCTGACCCGCCTGCCGCGCGAGTTGAATTCAGCTGCCGCGCACAGTAGACTCCGGGACAGCCTCTGGTCGAGGGGTTTGGATGAGCAATATTTCACTAAAACGGCAGATGGGGTAGAGGAGGGATAGGATGACGCTGGTTGAAGTTCTGGCGGTAGCAGCAGGCGTGGCGGTTATCTCAGGGCTGCTTATGGAGCTGCGCACCCGGTCGCGCCCGGCTCCGCAGCCGGTGCCCGTGCCGGTCGAGGTCGAGACGAAAACGAAGCCGCGTTCCCGCTAGGCACGCGGCCAGCCAACGAGGGACAAGGCAGGAGGGCTGCTCATCTGGGCAGCCCTCTTCCGATTCCCGCTCTGTGCCGGTCGGCGCGGGAAGTGCAGCAGCGCCGCGTCCTATTTTCCGATGCTCCCGATGACCCCGTAGAC
>FWPU01011848.1_pt1 | contig 11951 bp, 18 predicted proteins | sample 2228361 | NCBI WGS metagenome assembly FWPU01 (sample SAMEA103939777, study PRJEB20133) | metagenome | reverse complement strand
TTCTGAACGAAGTGAAGAATCTCAACGGCGAGATTTCCCGACTCGTCGAGGATCCCGATGTATCGGGACTTCGCTCCGCTCAGAATGACAATCGAGTTTTGTGAGGCGCTCTAAGGATTAATGCCGGAGATTGAATTTGCCCGTGCCACGTTAATTCGTGTGCAGGCGTTGCTGCTGTTGGGCATTCAGGACGAGTGGATGTTTCGGATGATGCTGGGGCGTCTCTATTACGCGGGGCATTATCTGGGGCGGGTGCTTTTGCGTCAGGCAGGCTTGCAGCCAGAACAGTGGCGGCAGGACGTGCATCGCCGTGTCCTCCGCGAGTTGCGGCGGCGCTACGTGCTGACGGGGAGGATGAACCCGGTGGCGCCAAACTGGTTGAGAGACCTGCGCAATTTGCGACGTGGGGCAGATTATAAACTTGCTCCGCGGATACGTCTGCGGGACGTGCGTCGGGCGATGGACCTGCTCAACCGTTTCTTTGACGAGTGCCGCAACATTCTGGGGGTGACCTAAAGGTGAAGCCGAAAGTAAAGTCGAAGGTGGACCGCAAGACAAAAGTAAAGCAGTTCACGCTGAAACTCCTCAGGAGGGAATTCGGGGATTCGCTGGTCAGGGTGGAGTGGAGGGGACCTTACGAAGGCGAAGACATAGATGCGACCGTCTTCCTGAAAGAGGAACCGGCGGACTTAGATATGCGGTCCTACCGCATCCATGAGCAATTAGACGACGCTGGCTGGGACGTGGGCATCATCTGGGACTGGCCAGAGGAGACAGCCGAGAACGACAAAGGTGAAGGGTTGAGGGTTAAGGGCTGGCTGAACTTGCCCCCTTAACCCTAACCCCTTAACCCTCCCCCCGCAGATGTTCTGCACCAACCATCCCACCGTCGAGACGCTCGTGACCTGCGGCAAGTGCGGCAAGCCGATTTGCCCGCGCTGCCTGGTGGACACGCCCGTCGGTCAGCGCTGCCGCGAGTGCGGGTTACAGAAGTCGCCGCTGTATCAAGTCCCGCTACCCTTGCTGATGGTCGGGATTGTGGTCGGTGTCATCGGCGGCATCATCGGCGGGATGATTGGCTCGCGCCTCCAGTTCTTCGTGTTCTTCTTAGCCCCCGTCATTGGAACGTTCGTCGGCGAAGCCGTCAGCCGCGCCATCAAGCGCAAGCACAGCCCCGCCCTCGCGCTGGTGACGGCAATTGCCATTGGCTTAGGCGCGCTGGCTGGACCTCTGCGCCTCGCCCTCCTTCACTTTCCACCCTCTGACCCTGAATCATTGATGACCTTCTCCCGCTACTTTTTCAACCCGTGGGCGTGGCTCTTCATCCTCTTAGCCGCGCCGTCTGCCTACTGGCGATTGAGGTAGCAGATATAGTCACACAATTTGAAAGTGTAGCGCAGGCATCCTGCCTGCCCGCGTGAAAATGTCAAGTTGCAGGGGATCATCCATTTCTCAATTCATCCTCACTATGCCTTTATCTCTCCAAGCAAAGAAACTGTCTAAGAACTTTGAAAATACTCGAGGAGCGGCTTTGAGGTTGGCTTCAGTTGAACCTCTCAACTTAATCAGGTATAATGGTGTGCAACAGACTGAACAAAGGACGTGAGGTGAACATGAAGAAGTCCGTTGCCATCATCGGTGCCACCGGTCTGGCGGGACAGCAGTTCATTCCCGCCTTGCAGCATCATCCGTGGTTTGAAATCAAAACGCTCGCGGCGTCTGAACGCAGCGCGGGCAAAACTTACAAAGACGCCCTGCGCGAACCCAGCGGTTCGGTCGGCTGGTGGGCGGAAGGGTTCCCGTCGCCCGAAGTGCAAAACATGACGGTCATCAATTCCGACGACTTCGACCCGACGACGGTGGACGTTGTGTTCACGGCGGCGGAAGTCGAAAAGGAGGGCATGAGCAAGCGCGAGGCGACACAAGCATTCGAAGCCCGCTTCGCCCAAGCGCGCCCGACCATCAGCACGACCTCGGCATTCCGCTACGAAAGCGACGTGCCCATTCTCATCCCCGGCGTCAACAACGCGCACGCGGCGTTGGTCAAGCAGCAAAGTCAGCGCGGCTGGAAAGGGTTCGTTGTGCCGATTCCGAACTGCACGACAACGGGCATGGCGATTACGCTCAAGCCGCTTTACGACGCCTTCGGCATCAACTTCGTGATTATGACTTCACTGCAAGCCCTCAGCGGCGCGGGGCGGCGGGGCGGCGTGTTGGGCTTGGACATTTTAGACAACGTGATTCCTTACATCGTCGGCGAGGAGGAAAAGGTGCAGCGCGAGACGCAGAAGATTTTGGGCGCGTTCGACGGGGACAAAGTGACGCCCGCCGCTTTCAAAGTCAGTTGCATCTGCACCCGCGTCAACGTGCAGGACGGGCACACGGAGGCAGTGTTTGTATCCCTTGCCTCTCCTGCCTCCCTTGACGACGTGAAGCGCGCCATGAGCGAGTGTGGGCGCGACATCGCCGACCTGCCCTCCGCCCCGCCGCAGATGATCGTCGTCCACGACGACCCGTTCCATCCACAGCCCAAGCGCGACCGCGACCTGCACGACGGCATGGCGACCGTCGTCGGCAGACTGCGCGAGGACCCCGCGCTGCCCCACGGCGTCAAATACGTCCTCCTCTCCCACAACACCAAAATGGGCGCGGCCAAAGGCGCAGTGCTGGTGGCGGAGTTGATGGTGAAAGAGGGGCTTATCTGATGAAGCAAGCAGCCTCACGTTCGGCGTCAAAGCAGGCAGTAAAAGTGAAATCGCGTCTCTATCCTGTGATGATTGAGCGCATGGAAGAAGGCGGCTACTATGCTGAGTGCCCCGTATTTCAAGGCTGTCACGTCGAAGGTGACACTTATGCGGAGGCGATAGAGAACATGGAGGATGCGATTCACATTTTCGTTGAATCCTATCGGGAACTGGGCAAACCACTCCCCGAAGTGCCTGTAATGGAGGGACATGTAGTGATGTCAGCAGCGATTCCTGTGGCTGTTGGGGAGTGAGATCAATGCCGCGTTTTCCAGCAGCAACCGATGTGGACGTGATTCGCGTGCTGCGGAAATTAGGTTTCGCCTTCTACCGACAGGGCAAAGGGAGTCACGAAGTTTGGAGACGGGATTCTGATGGACGACACACGACTGTTCCTCGTCATCGCGGAAAAGTCATCAAGCGCAAGACGCTGAAAAGTATCATTGAAGACATGGGGATAGATGTCGCGGAGTTTCGACGGCTTCTGAATGACCCTTGAGGTGAGTGAGAATGACGAATGAACAACGCGAAGAAAAGAGGCAGCGTTGGTTGGAGACTCTGAGGGCGGGGAGAGCGAAACGAGCGGGCGCGCTGCGGCAGTTGCCAGAATTGGCGGAGTCAGTCAAAGGGGGAATTCTGTGCCTGTGCCCGCAGTGTGACGTAGAAATCGTTTCCACTACCCCCAGCTATCTGGACGAAAGCGACGCAGTCATCGAGGTCTGGGACACTCCGCCGGAGCGATTGCGCGAACTGGAAGAGCAGTCCATCCGCCTTGTGCTGCAAGTCGAGCGGGAGCATTGGATTCACATCAGCGTTTTGTTCCATGCCGAAGGGGAGAACCGTGGACTCTACGGACGCTATCGCCACACCCGCCGTCCAGAGCAGCCAGTCGCGGAAGTGGTGTCGGTGGCAGGCTAAGGTGTGGGGCTGGTGGCGGAGTTGCCGTTTGAGGGGATCGTTGCAATAGCGATAATAAGTAGGTCGCCATAAATTCTGTCTGGGTGAGATTCTTCGCTTCGCTCAGAATGACAAAGCAGCGGGGCTGTCATCCTGAGCGAAGCGAAGAATCTCGCCGTTGATAAGGGTGACAAAATTTATGGCGACCTACTTAGGGAAGGAGGAGCCACAAGGATGGAGGATCCCAAAGTTCTTCACCATGGCGACTTGTGGGCGGTCTTCGTGGGTGTCAATGAGTATGACGACCCTGCGTGGGGAGATTTACCATACGGCGAAAAGGATGCGGCGGATGTCGCGTCCGTGTTCATGGACTCAGCGCGTGGCGGCTATCCTGCCAGCAATATCCGTTTGCTGATGGGTTCAGCGAAAAGGCGATTCGACAAGCCGACGCGACATAACGTCATGCAGGCGATAAAGCATCTCGCTATGGGTTCAGGAGACCCTGCAAAACTGCAAGGCGCGATTCAAGATCCACATTTTTGATACCTGCCCCAATGACGTTGGTGGGCGCGGGGCACAGGCAATGTCTGAGGCTTTTGCTCGCATATCGAAACGACTGGCAACTCAGGAGTGAACTATGGACCCAATCCAAGAGCATCTCCATCCGCCAATCACGCGAATCGTCACGAGGGGAATTGCTGAATTTGATTCGCGCTCATTCGCGTAGATTCGCGGATGGGGCAGGGAGGTTTGAATTATGGCGACAGCACTTTTCGGCAGTCTGGTCACTGCAATGGTCACACCGTTTGACAAGGACTTGAAGGTTGACTACCCACGGGCGGAGGAGTTGTCGAATCGGTTAATTAGCAACGGGACGGACTCCATCGTCGTGTGCGGGACGACGGGGGAGTCGCCGACGCTGACGCATGAGGAGAAGTTGGGGATGTTCCGCGCCGTCAGGAACGCGGTGGGCGACCGCGCGAAGGTCATCGCGGGGACGGGCACTTACAACACGGCGGAGTCCATCGCGCTAACGAAGGAGGCGGAGGAAATCGGTGTGGACGGCATTTTGCTGGTGACGCCCTACTACAACAAGCCGTCGCAGGAGGGGCTGTTCCAGCACTTCAAAGCCATCGCCGACAGCACCGCGCTGCCCTGCCTGCTCTACAATATCCCCGGTCGTACCAGCCGCGAGATTGAGCCGAAGACGATTTGCCGACTCGCCGAAGTGAAAAACATCGTCGGTGTCAAGTCGTCGCTGGACGCCTTCAACAAAGTCGCGCAGGTGCGCGCGGGCACGCCCGACGACTTTCTGATTTACAGCGGCGACGACTGGGCGACGCTCATCGTCCTGCTGTTCGGCGGCTGCGGCGTCGTCAGCGTGGCGAGTCACGTCGTCGGCAACGACATCAAGCGGATGATGAATCTGTTCTTTGAGGGCAACGTCGCCGAGGCGCGGCGCATCAACCTGAAACTCATGCCGCTCTTCGACGCGCTGTTTCCGCCCACCAGCCCCAACCCCTGCCCGGTCAAAGCCGCTCTGCGGCTCGTCGGGTTTGACTGCGGCAGTGTCCGTCTGCCGCTCGTTGACGTCGGTGACGCCGAGATGGATGCGCTGCGCAAGGCGTTGCAGCAGGTGGGGACAATATGAACTTGGGGAAATTGGGAAACTGGGAAATTAGGGAATTGGCGAATGAGTTTAGAAAATTCCTTAATTTTCCGATTTCCTAATTTCTTAATTTCCTACTTGACGGGGAGCGGGCGTCATGTCCATGACCATGCAGGAGAAGCAGCAACTCATGCAAGAGTTGAACGCCGAGATTCGCCAGTGCACGAAGTGCCTGCTGCACCAAGGTCGCACCCACGCGGTGCCGGGCGAAGGACCGCTCAACGCCAAAGTCATGTTCATCGGCGAAGGTCCGGGCGCGATGGAGGACAGAACCGGTCGCCCGTTCGTCGGACCGGCGGGGCAGTTTCTCAATGAGTTGCTGGCGCTGGCGGGGTTGAAGCGGGAAGAGGTGTTTATTGCGAATACGGTCAAATGCTTCATCAACCCGCGCGTCCTCATTTACACCGCCGATGGCTACAAACCCATCCGGCTCATTCAGGTCGGTGATTTGGTGCTCACGCATAAAGGACGTTTTCGGCGCGTGGTCTACGTTCGCCCACACGAGATATTACCTCAAGGCAGCGAGGTCGTGCAATTGACGGTGCGCTCGTTGGACGAGGTCCATACACGCTCCCTCAATTTGACCGTTACACCGGAGCATCCGTTCTTTGTTAACAACCAATGGAAGCCCGCTCAGGCTATCCGCCTGGGCGACCGCGTGAGGGCGTTAGGTCAGCGCTGTGAGGTGCGCGGGCGCACTTACTTTGTGCGCCATTATGACTACGATAAACACCCCCCCACATGCAGTGTGAGTTGTGGCGGTCAGTATCTTCGCCGTCTGAAAGCGGGCAAGGCTATCAAAAGGGCGACTCCCGCAAGGACACGCCAACAAGGGGGCTTAAATTCCCACGTCTCCCTATTTGACGAAACGATTAGCCCCACCCTCATCCCAAAGCGCCGGTCGAAAAATCACGCAGGGGAATACACGTTCGTCGAGGTGGAGGTTGTTAGGGCAGAACGTCGTCAAACTCAGCATACGTTTCGGCTTTATAACATCGGCGTTGAAGAAGATGAGTCCTATATTGCCGCCGGTTTGGTCAGCCACAACTGTCGTCCACCGGAAAACCGCACGCCCACCGCCGATGAAATCGCCGCCTGCAACGACTACCTCGTCGCGCAAATCGCGCTCATTCAACCGAAGGTCATCTGTCTGCTGGGCAGCCCCGCGTTGAAAACGATGTTAGGCGCGGAGTATCAAATCTCCAAAGTGCATGGGCAGGTCTTTGAAAAGGAGGGGATGATATTTGTGCCGATGTTTCATCCCGCCGCCGCGCTGTATCAGGACCGTTACAAAATGCCCTTGCGAGAGGATTTCGTGAAGTTGAAAGGAATTCTGGCGAAAGAACTCAGTCGTGAAATGTGATGCAAGGAGACAGGGATACAAGGATACAAACCGCTGCCCCCCTGCCTCCCTACCTCCTTGCCTCACGTTTCACGTTTCCTATGCCAAGAAAAACGAAAACTCCCATCTTAGAAAACGCCCTCTCCATCATCCCCCTCGGTGGGGTCGGGGAGATTGGGAAAAACATGATGCTCTACGAGTTCGAGGGGCAAATCCTCATCGTCGACTGCGGCGTCATGTTCCCCGACGAGGAAACGTTAGGCGTTGACCTCATCATCCCCGACATGACCTACGTGTTCGAGAACAAAGACCGCGTGTGCGGCATCGTCATCACACATGGGCACGAAGACCACATCGGCGGCGTGCCCTACCTGCTGCGCGAGGTCACGCACGCTCCCATTTACGGCGGCAAACTCACCCTGGGTCTGCTACTGGAAAAAATCAAGGAACACAAAGTTGACGCGAAATCGTTGGCGCTGGAAACCGTGACGCCCGGTGACACGGTGCCGATGGGTCCGTTTGAAGTCGACTTCGTGCGCGTCAGCCACAGCATCCCCGACGGCATGGGGTTGGGGATTCACACGCCGGTCGGGACCATCGTGCAAACCGGCGATTTTAAGTTCGACCCCACGCCAATTGACGAGAACATGATGCACTTCTCCAAGTTCGCCGAGATGGGCAGTCAGGGCGTGCTCGCGCTGCTGTCGGACTGCACGAACGTGGAGCGACCGGGCTTCACGCCCTCGGAACGCGCCGTGCGCCCACACCTTGAAGAGGTCATCCGCAACGCGCCCAAGCGCGTCATCATCGCGACCTTCGCATCGCACGTCCACCGCGTTCAGCAAGTCATTGACATCTCCACACAATACGGGCGTAAAGTCGCCCCCACCGGGCGCAGCATGATTTCGACCATCCGCATCGCATCGGAGTTGGGCTATCTGCGCATCCCCGATGGGACGCTCATTTCGATAGAGGACATCAACGCTTACCCGCCCCACGAAGTTACGGTGCTGACGACGGGCACGCAAGGCGAGCCGATGTCGGGGCTTGCGCTCATCGCCCGGCAAGACCACCGCCGCGTGAAAATTGACGAGGGCGACATTGTTATTCTGTCCGCCAAACCCGTGCCCGGCAACGAGCATCTCGTCAATCAGGTCATCAATCACCTCTACCGTCAAGGGGCGGAGGTGCTTTACGACCCGGTGGACCCCGTTCACGTTTCGGGGCATGGGAATCAGGAGGACCTCAAGTTGATGCTCAACCTCACGCGCCCGAAGTTCGTCGTGCCCTACCACGGCGAGGCGCGGCACATGATTCGTTACGCCAAGTTAGCGGAATCGGTGGGCGTGCCGAAAGAAAACATCTTCCTGCTCAAGTTGGGCGACGTGTTGAGCATGACCGCTGACGCCGCCGCGATTACGAACAGCGTGCCCGCCGGCGACGTGATGATTGACGGCTTGGGCGTGGGCGACGTGGGCGCTGCTGTGCTGCGCGACCGACGGCATCTGGCGGAAGAGGGGATGTTGATTGTCGTCCTGTCGGTGAACCGTCAGACGGGCGCGGTGCTGTCCGGTCCCGACATCATCTCGCGTGGCTTCGTCTACGAGCCGCTGTCGGAGGAGTTCTTAGAGCGATCCAGAGAAAAAGTCGCAGCGGTTCTCGCCCACCTCTCCAAAGCGCAAGTAACGGAGTGGGGCAGCATCCACACCTCCGTGCGCGAGACGCTGTCTAAGTTCATCTACAACGAACTGCGGCGAAGACCGATGGTGGTGCCGATTGTGATGGAGGTGTAAAAGAGTCAACGGGTCAATGAGTTCATGGGTCAATGGGAAACAGACAACGTGAGCCTTATGCTATGAACCATCTGCCTGCCCCCCGCGTGGTGGAATGCCTCCTGCTCAACTTGACAAATCGCGCCCTCAAGTTGTCCGTCTCCTTGGGCGTCAATCCCGGGTCTGCGCCAACGTCTGGGCAGGGAGCGGAGCAGACTTTTGACAGCCAATCTCTCACTGTCTTGGACTGAGTGTGTGTTCGGCGGGCAATGCGCGGAACGTCCCAGCCTTGCGCAAACAATCGCACGGCTTCGACAACGCGCTCGCGTGCTGTGCGCAGGCGTTCCCCGATCTGTCGAGGGAGTCGCTCTAAGAGAACTGTTTTGCTCATCGCTTTCTTCACCACCCTCCATTATACCTGACCCTGACCATTTTGCAAAAGCCGATACTAACGAAACGTATCGCGCAAGCAACTATTTTAGCAGACACCGGGACGAAAGTCTCGTTTGCTGGGAGTCTTCCCTGTGGTAAAATCACTAACAACGGAAGCAAATAGGTGTTTGCCATTGGAGGTTGTGTGTTAATCCCCCCCCCTGAATCGAAGGCAAAGTCGAAAGAGGACATCCAGACTTCTTCGTTCTGCTTTGGCACCCCGTGCCGCGAGCGGATTTACCGCTGGGCGCGGCGCTTCGTGAGCAACCATGACGACGCGGAAGACATCAGGCAGGAAGTCTGCCTTCGCTGCCTGCTGCGGCAGGCAACGTTTCGCGGCGAGGCGCAGTTCGCCACCTGGCTGCATCGCGTCATGGTGAGCGTCTGCCAGGACTTCCTGCGAAAAAAACGACGGAGGCAAGAGGCTACTGAGACGGAGATGGGCGAGGAAGCGTTTCGGATAGCGCAAGCGGTGCAAGCGCAGATACAGGCAGCGAGTGAGGAAACAGCAGCCATCGTGGACAGGGCGCAAGCGGCGCTCGCGCAACTCATGGAGCGGCAGCGTCAACCGTTGGAATGGAAGTATGTCGAACACTGCTCGCACGCTGAAATCGCTCGGCGTTTAGGAGTGACGGAGCGAAGCGCACGGGTAATTTTGCACCACGCGCGCGCGGCGTTCAAAAAGGCGTATGAGGCGCTGTATGAAGACAGCATGTAGGGGCGGCGCGTCCCTGCCAGCCCAACCATGCAAGCGCGTGGCATAGAGATTCCCGCCGAAGGCTGAAAAAAATCCGAAGTGGGGTGTTAACGTTTTGGGGTCGGGCGACGTCTAAGCATATAGAGTGATAAGGAGGCGATTGGTATGTGGAAGCGAAGAGGTTTCATGCTGATTGCGCTGCTGGCGGTTATTACTATCATTGCCATCTTGATAACCAATCTGTTCTCTGTCTTCTCCCATGTGCGGGAGAATGCGCGCGCCGAAAGCCATCATTCCAACCCAAAGCAGGTTGGGGGGGGCGCTTGATTTGTATGAGTACATCGTCCGTTTGACGAATGTCAACATGCAGGCAGGCGTCCAACCTCAGAGATCACAAGGATCACAAACACCGACTGATTCTGTGATAATTGATCCTGAAATGATGTGGACAACCCCAGTCATCAACGTATGTAATGAGAAAACAGCTCCAAGATTCAACTGTGAGACAGTGATCATAGTTGGATGCAACTTTACTGATCGCGTGGAGTGTAAGCAAATGACACTGCCCCCAAAGTGCGACACTTCAGAGGCACAAAACTGCCAAACTAAAGGTCAGTGCACAAAACATCAAGGTTGCAAAGACGTCTCTATTGCACCGGCTTGTCGAACCTCGTCACCGAACAATCCGGATCAATGCTCAACAAGCCAGGGAGGATGTTACACGGCTGATCTTCCAAACAACGGGTGTACTTCCAAGTTAGCTTGCGAAGCAATGACCGTCTTCCCAGCGTGTTCAACAAACTTCAGGTGTCTGACTCTTTTTGGAGGATGCACAAACAATGCTTTTTGTCAGGGAGTAACTTTACCACCTAAATGTCAAACCAGCGAAAACGACCTTTGCCAGATAACTTGGAAGCAGGGTTGTCCACAAACAGCCCAGTATAATTGTTATGAATACCCAGAGCGGGTGTTACACGAATAACAACACACCACCAACCTGTGGGAGTGGTAACTGCACGAATACGCCTGCGTGCAATAACACAGCGCAGGTTCGGTGTCTCACCAAGCCAGGAAAGATCTGCCGAACGAGCATGGCGCCTGATCCTTTTGGCTCCTTTCCCGGGGCTTGCCTTTCCCTGACAGCCCTGTTCGGCGCATTGGGGCTTATGCTAAGGTCAAGTCGGAGTATCCCTGAGAGGAGGGATTTATGATGAGAAGCGTTTCACTTCTTCTCAAGGTCATGGTGGTTACAGTCGTTCTAAGCGCGCTTGTCGTTGGGAGGGCTGCCGCGCCAGGTTTCATCCCGCTGGGACAATTGCCCGACGGCGATGAGAGCGAAGCCGGTGGTGTTTCGGCAGACGGCTCGGTCGTGGTCGGCGCGGCTGTGATCGGCGTGACTCAAGATTCTACCGGTTATGCAAGGGCGTTTCGCTGGACGGCAGCGGGCGGGATGCAAGACTTGGGCACGCTCAGAGATCACCATAGCGCAGCCGCCTGTGTTTCGGCGGACGGTCAGGTCGTCATCGGTATAGATTACCCCATGACCCTCACTGGCGGTTTTCCTGTGCGGGTATTTCGCTGGACGGCGGCGGGCGGGATGCAAGACTTAGGCATTCTCCCTGACAACGATGTCCTCGTCGGTGGTGTTTCAGCCGACGGCTCGGTCGTGGTCGGCGCGGCTATGTATCCTAAAGATCCTGCGGGTAGTCAGGCGCGGGCATTTCGCTGGACAGCACGGGCCGCGATGCAAGACTTGGGCACCTTAGGGGGCGAGAATAGTCAAGCCACCGCTGTTTCAGCGGACGGCTTGGTCGTGGTCGGCACGGCTGAAGACGCCGATGGTCTATCGCGGGCGTTTCGCTGGACGGCTGGGGGCGGGATGCAAGACTTGGGCACGCTGGGAGGCAGCCAGAGCAAAGCCTTCGGTGTTTCAGGAGATGGTTCGGTCGTGGTCGGGAAGGCAGGCAACATCGATCTTGAACTGCGGGCGTTTCGCTGGACGGCGGCGGGCGGGATGGAAGACCTGAACATCACATTCGCTGATGTTATCCCTGAGGGCTGGGTGCTGGTCGAAGCGACCGCCGTCTCGTCCGACGGACGCTTCATTGTGGGCACTGGCATCAACCCCACAGGCAAACGCGAGGCGTGGTTGCTGGATACGGATTTGCGTTGAAGTGGAAAGGTCTTTCCGCGGCGACGTGAACAACAATAGAGATGTGACGACTGCTCCCACAGATGACAACCTCAACTCGTTAGAGGTTCATTCCCCAACAAAAGAGTTAGCCTGCTTGGTGGTGGGGCTGCTAGTGGACTGTTCGATAAGTTTTTTAAGATAGTCGTTGTTCATGGATAGATATGCTATACTCCTCATCCAACCCAGAGATTCAATCGAGGGGGG
>FWPU01011847.1_pt1 | contig 11952 bp, 10 predicted proteins | sample 2228361 | NCBI WGS metagenome assembly FWPU01 (sample SAMEA103939777, study PRJEB20133) | metagenome | reverse complement strand
CGGAACGCCGCAACGGGGAGGGGGGCAGGGGGGAGGGGCAAATCCCCCTCACCTGCTGGGGGGATTCCTGAGGCGAGAAGTGTGACAAGGTGATACCATTTATACTTTTAACGGACGGTTTTTCAACATAAATTAGAATTTGCCATTGTCAATGTAGTTACGAGAAACCGGGGGATTTCCCCTGACGGAGGACCGTATGGAACAGACGGTCGTCGGGATTGATGTGGGCTCCAGCAAAATCTGTACCCTGGTCGGCGAGTTCCGGGAGGATGTGGGATTGCGCATCATCGGCGTGGGCATCGTCCCCTCGCGCGGCCTGCGCAAGGGCGCTGTGGTGAACCTGACCGAGGCGACCGCGGCGATCACGGCGTCGGTGCAGGAAGCGGAGCGCTCTTCCGGCTACCGCATTGAGCGGGCGTACGTCAGCCTCAGCGGCCCGCATATCGCCTCGCTTAACAGCCGGGGGGTCGTCGCCGTCCCGCGCCGGGAGGAGGGGATCGCGGTGGAGGACGTGGACCGGGCGCTGGACGCCGCGGGCGCGGTCGCCATCCCATATAACCGGGAACTCCTTCATGTCATCCCGCGCCATTATATTGTGGACGGGCAGGAAGGGGTACGTGATCCCGTCGGGATGCATGGTTTCCGTCTGGAAGTGGAGGCCCACGTGATCACCAGTTCCTCAATGGTGATCCAGAACCTGGTCAAATGCGTCCGGGGCGCGGGGGTGGAAGTGGAAGAACTGGTGCTGGGTCCGCTGGCGGCCGGGGATGCCGTCCTCACCGAGAACGAGCGCGAGGTCGGGGTGGTACTGGTGGATATCGGCGGGGGGACCACCGACATCGCCATTTTTATTGACGGCACGGTCTGGCACACGGCATCGCTGGGAATCGGCGGCGAGTACATCACCAACGATATCGCCATCGGTCTGCGATTGCCCACCGAGGTCGCCGAACAGGTCAAAATCCAGTACGGCCATGCCCGGCCCGCCCAGATCGGACAGGACGAGCGTTTCCCGGCGGAGCCGTTCGGGGAAAGCAGTCCCCAGATGCTCCCGCGCTGGAAACTGGCGGAGATCATTGAGGCGCGGGTGGTGGAGATGCTGGAGATGGTCCAGACGGATATCAAGCGTTCCGGTTACGACGGATTGCTCCCGGCGGGCGTCGTCCTCTGTGGAGGGGTCGCTCAGTTGCCGGGCGTCCCGGAACTGGCCCGGGAGGTGCTGGGGTTGCCCGTACGTGTCGGTCGGCCGGAGGGGTTGGTGGGGCTGGTGGACCGCATCCGCGGCCCGGCCTTCGCTGTTGCCGCCGGGCTGATGGGGTGGGGAATGACCGCCGACGTCCGCCGCCCGCTCCCGAAAGGCGGCCCATCGGTGGGGAAGCGTTTTATGCAATGGTTGCGCGCGCTGCTCCCAGGATAAAAAAACAATGCAAAATGCAGAATGCAGAATGCAGAATGCAGGGGATGGTTCACAATTGGTGACACTTTCTGCAAGCGCATTCGCTCCGATGTCCGGATGGGTTGCCTCAAGAGTGCCCGAAAAGAGCAACTCCGGACAAATGCCCCCTCACCCCCCTTTGTCCCCCCTCTCCCCCTGCCCTGAAGGGCGGGGGAGACCTCACCAGAGGGGTTGGGGGAGAGGGTGAGGTTTCTCCCGCCCCGTTGCGGCTGCCGCCGCACGGGGCGGGAGAGGGGCCGGGGGTGAGGGCTTCAAATGCAGAACGTGTAGAGGTGGATGCCGGGTAAGCCAACACACCAATTCCCGGTGAAGCCGTAGACCAATTCCAGACCAGGAGGTGAGACCATGCAAAGACCCGTGGAGAACTTCGCCCGTATTCGGGTGGTCGGGGTTGGCGGCGGGGGGAGCAACGCCGTCAACCGGATGATTGAGGCGGGCATCGCCGGCGTGGACTTTATCGCCATCAACACGGACGCCCAGGCACTCGTGCTTTCCAATGCCCCCGTGCGTGTCCGCATCGGCGACAAACTGACGCGCGGCCTCGGCGTCGGCGGCAACCCCGAACTGGGGCGTAAGGCCGCGGAGGAGTCCATAGACGAACTCTACCAGGTCCTGGAGGGCTCGGACATGGTCTTCGTCACCGCCGGGATGGGCGGCGGGACGGGGACGGGGGCTTCGCCCGTGGTCGCCAAAATCGCCCGCGATATTGGTGCGCTCACCATCGGTATCGTCACCCGCCCCTTCTTCTTTGAGGGACCGAAGCGGGCGGAACTGGCTGCGGCCGGGATTGAGGCGCTCAAGGAACACGTAGATACCCTCATCGTCATCCCGAACGACCGTATCCTGGAGATTGTGGAGCGCAAGGTGAGCCTCCAGAACGCCTTCCGCCTGGCCGATGACGTCCTCCGGCAGGGCATTCAGGCCATCTCCGAAGTCATCACCATCCCCGGGCTGATCAACGTGGACTTCAACGACGTGCGGGCGGTGATGTCGGAGGGTGGTGCGGCGCTGATGGCAGTGGGCGAGGGGCGGGGCGAGAACCGCGCTTCCGAGGCGGCACATCAGGCCATCTCCAACCGTCTCCTGGATATCACCATAGACGGCGCCCAGCGCATCCTCTTCAACATCACCGGCGGGCCCGACCTCAGCCTTCACGAGGTCTACGAGGCAGCGACGGTGATCCGGGAGACCGCGCATCCCGATGTGGACCTGCGCTTCGGCGCAGTAATTGACGAGAATATGGGCGACGCGGTGCGCATCACGCTTATCGCTACCGGTTTTGATAGCGCCCCTCGTTCTTCCCGGGCGGCCCGTGCCCCGGCGCGGGAGGCTCCGGAGCGCCCGATGCCGGTCTTTGATAAAGACGACCTGGAGATCCCCGCGTTCCTGCGCCGCCGGTCTGAACGGTGATCGGATAATTGCTCGCTTCAGGTCGCAGGCTTGTCGGGCCATCCGTCAGCGGCCCCCGTTTGCCTGCGATGTATTGGAGACAGGGAGGGCAGGATGGCATCGCCACCCTCTCACAACAGTTCGGCGTCTTCCCCTGCCGGGTTAACTGCCCGCGCGTCCCTTCGGCAGGCGGTTGTGGTGTTCCAGGAGTATATGCGCGCCCGCGACTTCAGCCCGCATACCGTCCGTTCCTTCAACTCCGACCTGCATATCCTGGAACAGTACCTCGGCGCGGAGAAGCCGATCGGGGATATCGGCACGCGCGACCTGAACGAATTCGTCCGCTGGCTGACGACCGGACGGGGGGAGCCTTGCAGTCCCAAATCCCTCTCCCGGCGGATCACCACGCTGAAGGTCTTCTTTGGCTGGCTGGCGGAGACGGGCGTACTTCCGGAGGACCCGGCCGCGCCGGTGATTCACCGTCCCGTGCTGACCCCGCTCCCGCGCGTTCTGAGCGACGCGGAGGTCGCGCGGGTGCTGGAAGTGACCGAGGCGCTGCGTCGGGGCGACCCGCCCGACGCCCGTCCGCATCTCCTGGTCTCCCTTCTGCTCCATACCGGCGTCAAGAAGGGGGAGTGTATGAACATTGCGCTGGACCACATAGACCTCTCGGACCCGGCGCGCCCGATGCTGTGGATTCGCTATGCCAGCCCGCGCCGCAAACATAAGGAGCGCCGGGTCCCGCTTCCCCCGGACTGGCCCGCCGTGCTGGCCGAATACCGTGCCCAGTATGAGATTCGGGACCGTTTGTTTCCCTGGACGGAGCGCAATCTGGAGTATGTGCTGAACGAAGTGGCGGAACGGGCCGGTATTCCCGATGGCCTTTCTTTTGAGACGTTGCGCTGGACCTGTGCGGTGCGGGATTACCGATCGGGGACGTCGTCGGAAGCGCTGCGCCAGAAACTGGGGCTGACGCGCATCTCCTGGCGGGAGGTGGAGACCAGGATCGCCCGCCTGGCAGAGGGGACGGAAACGAGGACATAGAGCAACTGTTTCGCCTTCGGTTGTAGCAACCTGTTTCCCCTGCTAAAGAGGTAGAAGGTAGTGGGGGTTTTGTGGAGGGCGGCTTTGCCGCCCTCCACAAAACTCCACATCTTCCTTGCTCAAAGCCGGTTTGTGGCTGGTGTCTGAACGACATCTCATAAGCATCAATCCCTCTCCACAGTAACACAACTGTAACCCGCCGGAAACCGTCCCAGGTCCCCGAATGAAATATGATGGGGGATGATGGTCGCTGATTTACGCTCAGGACTGGTGCTGGCGGCGGTGATTGCCTGGAGGCAGATGCTCACCCTGGGCCCCTATGTTCTGGCGGGAATGGTGCTGGCGGCGCTGCTGGGTCAGTTTCACCCGCCACTTCGCGGGCTGAAGGGCCTGAACCATGCCCGGCCGACCACGGTGCTGAGCGCTGCCAGTCTGGGCTGCCTCTCCCCGCTGACCACCTTTGGGACGGTACCGACCCTCCTGCGGCTGGTGCAGGAGGGAGTCTCCCCGGGGCCCGCCCTGGCTTTCCTCTCCGCCTCCTCCATGCTGAGCCCTCAGGTTTTCCTGCTCATCCTGGGCGGATTGGGGCCCCGTCCGGCCTTCAGCCAGTTGGTCGGGATAATCCTGCTCAGCGGATTGGCTGGATGGGCAATCTCCCGTTTTCCTCCCGCCTCGGTCCTTCACCCGGCCATCTTCCCCACCGGTCCCCCAGCGGAGCGATCCCCGAGCAGGTTCTCCTGGTCGCGCCTGGGCCGCGACCTGGTAGGACTTCTGGGCTGGATCGGTTTCACTTTCCTCATCGGCGTCATCCTCTCCTCGCTTCTCCAGGTTTTTATCCCCATCCGCTGGATCACGGGACTTCTGGAATCCGGGCGCTGGACGGCAATCGTCCTGGCCGGCATAGCGGGTGTCCCCCTTTACTTCTGCGGTGGCAGTGCCGTCCCCGTACTGGCTTTCCTTCTCCAGGCCGGGATGAGCCCGGGCGCGGCAGTGGCGTTTCTCATCTCCGGCGCGGCTACCCGTGCCACTGCCCTGGCCGCGGTGGGCAGCCTGCTCAACCCCAGAGCGCTGGCCGTCTACGTGTTGTACGTCGTGGTCGGCGCGATTGCGGTGGGGCTTCTGCTGGGATAACTTTGGGGAGCGAAGCGCCCGGAAGAATAAAGGGAATGTGGGATTTGTGGGGCGGCGAAGCCGCCCCACAAATCCCACACCCCTCTCGCTCCCCATAGGGAGCGAATTGCTGCGCAAGCCTGCAATTGGCAAAGGAGGACTATGAGCAGCCGATGGCGTCTCGGGATAGCACTGGCGCTGCTGGCGGTACTGGGCGGAGCGAACCCGGCCCCGGAACGGGCCGCCGGTCCTGCCCCTCCCTCCACTCCGGCCACCGCGGCGGCCGTACAGCCCTCCCTTCCCGGTACCGCCTCTTTCCAGACCGCGACCCTGACCATCCCCACTTACCCCTACCACAGTTGCCTGCAGGAGGGATGGGATGGCCCCTACCGCTACCGCTGGCTGGACCGGGCCTGCTACGGCAACCCCACCCCCGCCCCCCAAAACTACACCGCCCTGGTGATGGAGAACGATTACCTCCGGGTGACCCTCCTCCCCGAACTGGGAGGACGGGTGTATCAACTGGTCTACAAGGCCACCGGCAACAACGAGTTGTACCAGAACCCGGTGATCAAGCCCACCTGCTGGGGGCCTCTCGGCAGGGACCGCAACTGGTGGCTGGCCGCCGGGGGCATAGAGTGGGGCTTGCCGGTGGTGGAACACGGCTACGAATGGGGCGAGCCCTGGGACTGGTTCGTCGTCACCTCCACGACCGGCGTGACCGTGACCGTGCGCGATACCCCCGCGACGGACCGGCTGCGGGCGGCGGTTGACCTCTTCCTCCCCGCCGACCGGGGCTACCTGGCGGTCACCCCCCATCTGGAGAACCCCACCCCGTCCGCCATCCCCTACAGTTTCTGGCTCAACGCACTCCTGGCCCCCGGCCCGCAGAACCGCCCCACCGCTGACCTGCAGTTCATCTTCAACGCCCACCAGATGGCCGTGCACTCCACCGGTGATTGTCGCCTGCCGGGCTGCTGGCCCACCGAGCCATCCGGCCCCCATTACCGGTTCACCTGGCCCGTGCACAACGGGGTGGACTACTCCCGTCTGGGAAACTGGACCCGCTGGCTGGGCTTCTTTGAGTACCCCCAGGCGGCGGCCGACTTTATGGGCGTCTACAGCCCCGGCGCCGGGGAGGGGGTCGCCAGAGTCTTTCCTTCCGGCGTCGCCCGGGGGGCCAAGGGATTTGCCATGGGCTGGTCGGACCCCCTGGATTGGCACGAATGGACGGATGACGGCTCCGGTTATGTGGAACTCCACGGCGGGGTGGCCCCCACCTTCTGGGATTCGGCGACGTTGACGGCGACCACGACGCTGGCCTGGACGGAGTACTGGTACCCGGTGGGGGCCATCGGCACCCTCTCCGCGACCACGGCGGAGGCGGCGCTGGGCCTGACGACGGAAGGGGGGATGTTCCGCGTGGGCGTTCACTCCACGAAATCCCGCGCCGCGGGGGAGAGTCTGCTCTACGTTTGGGACCGCGCCACCTGTGCACCGCTGGGCTTTCGGCGGATGCCCGCGCTGGACCCCGCCCACCCGCAGGTGACCCTGGTGCCGTCGGGGGGACGGGCGCCGGAACAGGTGGCGGTGGCCTATCTGGACGACGCGGGAAACCTCCTGGCGGCGGTGAACCCCACCGACTGCCTGCCGCCCCGCGCCTGGGTAGAACCCCTGCCGCTCTGGGTGCCGACCCCTACCTTCACCGTCACCTGGGCAGGGGAGGACATCTGGACCGGCGTCGCCGCCTACGATGTCCAGGTACGCGATGGTTACGAGGGGGCCTGGACCGACTGGCTCACCGGTACGGCGGCGACCTCAGCTCCCTTCGGCGGGGTGCACGGCCACACCTATTTCTTCTGCGCCCGGGCGCACGACCGGGCCGGCAACCGGGGAGGTTATACCGACGAAGAGTGGGGGCAGGCCTTCACCACCGTCCTGACCGAACCGGCCCCGGTGCTGGTTACCTCGCACAAGACGGCGACGCCCGCGCTCTTCTCGCCGGATCAGCAGGTATCCTGCACGGTTCTCATCCACAACACCGGGAATCTGACGGCGACGGTGGTCCTCACCGACACCCCACCGGTGGAGATGGTCGTCCTGACCGATACCCTCTCCGCCACTTCTGGCCCCCCACCCCTCCATGCGGACGGGGCCATCCGGTGGGCGAGGGAAGTTCCCGCCGACGGCGCGGTGCAGGTGACATACGTCCTTTCTCCGACGGCGGAGACGCCGCTGATGGTACCGATGACCAACACAGCGGAGATTTCCGGGAGCGTTCTGGGGCCGCTGGTGCGTCGGTACGCCGTGACCCAGGCGCGTCTCCTCTGGCTACCTCTGGTCGGCCGCGGGTGGATTCCTTAAGGGCCCAGGAGGGTGTTGCGGTGACTTCAATGTTACTCCGACTATCCTCTGCCGGAGGGTGCTGAATTTGGGGGCTTTAAATCCTCCGCCTCCCCCACTCCGCTCTGGGAAAAGGGGTTTGGCGCTGGCGGCCTTTGGCCGCCAGCGCCAAACGCCTGCAAGTCTCAGGCCCGACGTCTCCTCCCAATCCACCAGACCATGCGGAGGAATCGGAGCGTATCCTTCACAGGGTGGAAATAACTGCGCTTACCGATGCCGTAGATGGTACGGATGGGAACCCAACCGATGGCCAATCCCAGCCTGATCGCTTCTGCGATCATCTCCACTTCCATCTCAAATCCGTCGCTGGTCAGTTGAAGGGACTCCAGGGCGCGGCGGGTAATCAGCCGATAGCCGCTCTGGTTATCGGGGATGTAGCGGCCCAGGGCCAGCGAGAGCAGGACCGTCCCCAGCGGTGTGGACCACCAGCGCGGCCAGGGCATTTTAGAGAACTGCCGCTTGCCGATAATCAGGTCTCCTGCCCCGGCATCCAGCGCGGCCAGGAACCTGGGGATTTCGCGGGGGTCGTGCTGGCCATCGGCATCCAGGGTGAGGACGGCGTCGTAACCATGGGCGAGGGCCCAAGCGAAGCCGGTCTTCAGCGCCGCACCCTTGCCGCGGTTCCGGGGATGTCGGACGACCGTCGCGCCAGCCTTTTCGGCCACCTCCGCCGTGCCGTCGGTGGAACCGTCATCCACGACCAGGACGGGGAGATAGGCCCGCGCCCCCTCCACTATGCGCCCGACTCGCGGCGCCTCGTTCCAGGCCGGGATCAGAGCCAGTACCCGATACTTGCTCGTCGGAAACTGTGCCTCACCGGTCGCGTGTTCCACGGGGTTCCTTTCTGTTGCCATACTTTTGCTTCTATTGTACCTGACAAAAATCATCCCGCAAGCCAGGGGCCTGCGGGATGATTCGGGATCAGGCGCGCCCCAGTCGTCCCTCCCGGAACGCCTTCGTGTACTGCCGGCAGAAGCGGTCCCGCCCCAGCACCACTTCGGTCGCCAGTAGCGTATCCATCACCCCGCGGTCCAGCGGGTCCATAATCGCTGCGTCCAGCCCCATATAGAGGGCCAGCGTCAGGAAGGCCCGGTTGATGAGCGAGCGCATCGGCAGACCGAAGGAGATGTTACTGAGACCGACGCTGAAGCACACGGAGGGGTACTCGGCCCGCAACCGGTGCATTGTCTCCAGAGCGACCAGCGCGCCGTCCTGCTGAGTGGCGACTGCCAGCACCAGCGGGTCTATATAGACCTGGTCATCGGGGACGCCAGCGGCGCGGGTGCGCTCCATCACTTTATGGGCTACCCGCAGACGGCTCTCTACATCTTTGGGGATCCCCGCGTCGTCTATGAGGACCGCGATTACCCCGGCGGTCCGTCCGGGGATCAGGGGCAGGATTCCGCCCAGCCGGGATTCCTCGCCGCTGATGGAGTTGATGAGCGGGGGGCGTCGGGTACGTTCCAGCGCTGCCGTCAGTGCCTCCGGATTGGCGCTATCCAGGCAGAGGGGAACATCCGTCACCGCCTGGACGGTCTCCACCAGCCAGACCAGGTCTTCCGGCTCGCGGGTAGCGGGAGTGCCCGCGTTGACGTCTATGTAGTGGGCGCCTGCCTCCACCTGGCGAAGGGCCAGGTTCTGAATGAACGCCGCGTCCCGCGCGATCACGGCCTCGCCGACTTTCTTGAGGGTACCGTTAATTTTCTCACCGATGATGAGCATACTGTGAGCCTCCTTAAAAGAGTCCATGTAATTTTACCACGGGGAGGCCGAAACCCCAACTTGTGTGCAAAGATGATCGGTTTTCGGGTAGGATGGTTACGCCCCTCCTGCCCCCTTCCCGCTACGGCTTCGCAGCGTGAAGGATTTGGGCACACGACCATGCGCCTTTACCCTTAGGGATTTCGGGGCAAGCGGTTTCGCTGCACACCCTCCCCATTTGATTGAGTTACGACGCCGGAGACGCTTCGGCAACTGCCTTTTGGCTCGGCATCTCGGCACCAATGGCAATTCCGGGGACGGTCGGGATGAGCAGACAGGACATTCCCATCGTCACCGCGCCGATCCAGAAGATGGTGCGGAGGCCGCTCTCCAGAGAACTACGGATAGCGGTGGATTGCTGGTTGGACGGATCAGGCGAAAGCGGAGTTTGCGACATGGCTGTCTCTGGTGGCGAAGCGTCAAAAAAGCGGCCTCCCGCGACCGAAAAACCTGCGGGAGGCCGCTGGGGGAGGGGGATCAGTATTTTCCGTATTCCCGCGCGGCGCGGAGGAAGGCGTGCAAGTTCTCCGGACGCGCGTGGTCCAGCACGATGCCGGGGGCGAGGAAGAAGCCACCGTCTCGCCCGACCGTTTCTACCAGGCCCCGGACGTAATCTTCCATCTCCTGGGGCGTGCCGGCGTAGAAGAGGGCGCCGGGGACATTGCCACCGAAGCAGGCCCATCTGCCGAAGAACTTCTTGACGTTCTGCATATCCGTCCGGTCAAAGAGCCACATCGTTGTACCAGCTGGCAGGCCTGACTCGGCGATGAGGTCCAGCCGTTCGTCGTAACTGCCCTCCACGAAGAGGAAGGGCACTGCACCGCCCTCAATCAGTCCGAGTATTGTCGCTTTGAGCGTGGGCCAGTAGAACTTTATGAACTGCTCGCGGGACATAAAGCCGTCAGCGCCCTTATGGAGAGGGATGAAGACAATGGGGTGTTGACCGAGCGCAGAGGCCTGGAGCCCCATCCGGATGGCGACCGGCGTCAATCGCTCCACCGCTGCCAGTACCTTGGTAGGCCAGCGGTGCAGGTCCAGCATCACGCCGCGAGTCCCCCGCAGGGTATCGCCCAGGAAGTCAAAGGGGGCTTTCGTAAAACCGCCGAAGAAACCGGGGATGCCGTATTGGGTTACCAATTGGTCAGTGGCCCGCCCATAGGCGGTCAGACACTCGCCGGTCAGTTGGACGGCTTCCAGAAAGGCCTGAAATGCTTGTTGGACCGGTGGCGCGCCGGATACGCCCAGCAGGAAGGTCAGGAAAGGCATCTCGGTCACGGTGTAGAAGGTGGGCAACAACTGGAACCCCTCCAGCGCCTTGCAGACGCGCGGGATAAAAACCCGCAGGCAGAAGCCCTCCGGATCGGCGATCAGGGCATCGTACTCGTCGGCGTTCATGTACTCTCCTTCCACCATCTGGAAGGAGATATGGGGCGGGAGGGCCTGAGAAGGGATGGCACTGCCCGGCCAGCGGTACAGGGCATAGCCCACCCGGTCGTAGGCCCGGCCGGGGTACGTGAGCACAACCTGGTACTCCGGCTGGAAGTCCCGATGGAATTTCAGCACCGCCTCCGGGCCCTTCACGTAGTCGTACATTATATCTGCCTGGCTGATCCCAGCATACTCCGCCATAAAAGCGCCGATGAGGAGCATAGATGGGACCTGGTCCGGCTTCTTCAGTTGGAGGATGTCCTTGATCCGCTGGACACGGCGCTGGTAGGTCTGGGCGACCTCCGGAGAAACGAAAGGCTTTCCTTCGGTGGACATCCATGCAGTGAAAAGGGCTTCCCGTTTTTCATCCGGAGTCATTCGGGTTTGTGCAGCCATGGCTACCCTCCGATCCACTGTTTGGCGAGGTTGACCGCGGCCATAGCGTCCCGCCCCCAGGCATCCGCGCCGGTGTAGGCCCGCACATGCTCGTCCACCGAGCCGCCGCCGATCATCACTTTCACCTTATCCCGCAGCCCTGCCGCCTCCAGCGCCTTGATCGTCTCCTTCATAGAATCAAACGCCAGCGTCAGGAAACCACTGAGACCCACCACCTGGGGCTGGAACTCCTTCACCGCCTCCACGAATTTCTGGACGGGCACGTCCACCCCCAGGTCCAGCACTTCAAAGCCGTTGGCATCCAGCATAAACACCACGATGTTCTTGCCGATGTCGTGGATGTCCCCGGCCACGGTGCCGATCAACACCTTCCCCTGCCGTTGGACCGCCTGGGTCTTTGCCAGCAACGGCTTGACCATCTCGGCGATCTGGCCGAGCATCTCGCCGGCCAGCAGCAGCTCGGGCAGGAAGTACTCCCCCTTCTCGTACCGCTGGCCGACGATGTCCATCGCCGCGCGGGTGGCATCCAGAATTTCCAGCGGGTCGGTGCCGCTTTCCACCATCTGCTGTGCCAGCCCGACCGCCTCTTCCTCCCGCATATCGGCGAGGGCCTGGATTAACGCTTCTTTTGTGCTCATTGTACCTCCTACGAAATTGGATTGGGGCTTATATTCAGAAGTAGTGCACCCTTCTTATGGTGGGATGCTTTCGCCCTGGGCCCCCCTTCCCCTTTCTCCCCCGAATCCTCATAGCGCACTGTCTCGCCTGGCGGCACCACAACAAACTTCGCTCCCGGCGGGTCTGGGACCCGCCGGATGCCGGTCACAGACCGGCTTTGAGCAACGAAAATCGTTATAGTCAGCAGGCAGCAGGCAGCAGGCAGCAGACAGCGGGAAGCCTGACGGCTACCGGCTTCCTGCTTCCGGCTACCGGCTTTCTGTCCAGCAGGCCGAAAAACTGCGGAA
>FWPU01011846.1_pt1 | contig 11955 bp, 9 predicted proteins | sample 2228361 | NCBI WGS metagenome assembly FWPU01 (sample SAMEA103939777, study PRJEB20133) | metagenome | reverse complement strand
GTGCCTTTCTTAATGGCTTCGTAAAACTTTCGTACAAAGCCATTGCGGCTGACTATCTGCTTGAAATCGTCCAAGTGGAAAGCTACCAACTCATTGGTGAAATGGTCGTATTCATCCACCAGCAGGAATATCTTCTCCGAAGGGTGAGCCTCCATGAATAGCAATATGCGCTCTATGACTTGGGCTGGCGTCTGCGCCGTATCGAGCATATCCCATTCCCTCTGACCGAATAACCGTGGATAGCGGTGCAGCATCGCCTGCGCAGAGGTTCGAACAGTGTCTAAGAACCAATCGTGCAGCCTATCAGGGCTTCCTGTATCTATGGCGCTGAAGTCAAACTTGAGTATCAGATACCGATTGACATTGGGCGTGGGATGCTGCCCGATGTAGTAGCGGCCAAAGAGCCGTTCGAACTTGTCGCGGTGTTCCTGACCATAGTAGTACTCCAGCACCGAAACAAACAGGCTCTTCCCAAAACGGCGCGGACGCAAAAAGAAATGGAAGCGAGACCCCTGCCGCTCCAACCGCTCGATGTACGCCGTGCGATCTACGTACAGGTAGCCCTCCTCTACCAAGGTTTCAAAATTGCTCACACCGTAGGGAAAGCGCGCTTTCGTCATAGCCTCTGTGCCTTTTGAGGACAAAGGTAGTCCTTAAGCACTGTGTGTTGAAAACCGGCAGCACTGTCTTCTTCCTAGATATTGTAGGGGGAGCATAGGAAGATTTATGTCTATTTCAGCGCCTCTGTCAACACCTGGGCAGGGTGGAGTGCCTTGCGTCCAGTGCCATCGAGAATTTGATGGCGACAGCTAGTGCCAGGCGCAGCGATAATGGCGTCTTGGGGAAGATGGCGCACAGCAGGCAAGAGCACCAACTCGCCTATTTGCATGCTGACCTCATAGTGCTCTTTTTCATACCCAAAGGAGCCGGCCATACCACAGCATCCGGACGGGATGATAGAAACAGTATAGTGTTTGGGCAATCCGAGCACCCAGGCAGAGGTCTCTATACCAGCAAGGGCCTTTTGGTGGCAATGCCCATGAAGCCATACTTGGCGAGCCTCGGTGGTGAAGTCGTCGGGGCTGATGTTGCCTTTTTGCGCTTCGCGAAAGAGAAATTCCTCCAGAAGCAAGGCATTTTCACCCAGGTATTGGGCAGCAGCCCGCATAGTCCGAGGTACAAGTCGTGGATACTCATCCCGGAAGGAAAGAATAGCCGAAGGTTCAAGCCCTACTAATGGTGTTTGTTCATTGACGAGCTCTTGGAAACATCTGACTTGGCGGATGGCAATATCGCGAGCATATACGAGCAGGCCTTTGGAAATGGCTGCCCGGCCGCTTTCAGGGTGCTTTACCATTTCCACCCGATAGCCTAAGCGCACGAGTAACTGTATGGCAGCTATACCAACGGCTACATCATGGTATTGGGAAAACTCATCGCAGAAGAGATATAGGCGCCCTTTCTCAGGTCTGCTGGGCTGAAGCACGGAGCCGTGTTTGCGCCACCACTGAAATAGTGTCGTGGAGCATAAAGTGGGCAAGCTGCGTTGAGACGCAATGCCAAGTATGCGCTTGAGCAGCGGCGCAGTGAGGCCATTTTGTAGTAGAAAATTAGTCAGGCCAGGCATTATAGCTCCCATCCGGTACAAGTCAGCGATATGAGCAAAAATGAGGGTGCGCCAGGGAATACCGTGGATCTTGTAGTATTGATGAAGGAATTCCGCCTTCATAGCAGCCATATCTATATTGGAAGGGCATTCTGAAGCGCAGCCTTTGCAGGATAGACACAAGTCCATAACCTCATGTAACTCCTCATGGCTGAAAGGATTGAGATGCTCGCTACGGGTCAGAAACTCGCGCAGAGCATTGGCACGAGCACGAGTGCTGTCTTTTTCATTACGTGTGGCGCGGTAGCTGGGGCACATGGTTCCGCCAGCGAAATCCAAACGACGGCAATCGCCGGAGCCATTGCACTTTTCCACAGCACGCAAGATGCCATCGGGAAATTCGAGGACAGTATCAAAGTGGCGGTCTTGTTGTCCTTCTTCGTAGCGCAAAGAGGTATTCATCGGCGGAGCATCTACTATTTTGCCTGGGTTAAAGAGGTTGTCAGGGTCCCAGGTGTACTTGATGTCGCGGAGTAACTCGTAGTTTTTCTGACCGAGGACGATAGGAATAAACTCCGCGCGCACGCGCCCATCGCCATGCTCGCCGCTGAGAGAACCACCGTATTTTTTGACCAAGCGGGCCATAGCCTCGCCAATTTCGCGTAATCGTTGGCGGTCTTCCGCTTTTTTCAAGTTCAGAATAGGGCGCAGGTGCAACTCGCCATCTCCAGCGTGAGCGTAGTACACAGATTTTTGACCAAATCGGGCCATGAGTTCCTCAAACTCTGCGATGTAAGCAGGCAAATCCGTTACCGCTACGGCAGTGTCTTCAATGCACGGAATGCCTTTGGCCGCCCCAGGCATATTGGAAAGCACGCCTAAGCCTGCATTGCGCAACTCCCAAACGCGCTTCGAATGCGGCGCTGAAACGATGGGAAAAGCGTAGCCAAACCCTCGAGAGCGGAAGTCTGCCACAAGAGCCTCGGCTTTTTGTTTGGCTTCTTCGAGCGTATGCCCCCGAAACTCTATCATTAGCACGGCTGCAGGGTCGCCTTCAATAAAGAAGCTATTACGTGCCTGTTCGCGGTTAGCACGAGCACATCCGAGGATGAGGTTATCCATCAGCTCGCAGGCGGTGGGGCGGTGCTGAACAGCCAACACCACGGCGCGCAGACACTCCTGCATGTCGCCAAAATGGGCACACAGTACTACATCGTAGGGGTCAGGCAATGGCACGACATTGAGGGTAATTTCTGTGCTAATAGCCAGCGTACCCTCTGAGCCGGCGAGCATGGTGCAGAAATTGAAATCAGGCCCGCCAGGTGTAAAAATGTTGGAGCGCAGTAGCAGGTCAATGGCATAGCCCGTGTTGCGGCGATGAATATCGGCCCTCGGATACTGCGCCCTGATTTCTGCCTGCACCTCAGGGCGGGATAGGGTGTCTCGAATATGCCGATAAACCCGCCCTTCTAAGCTCTCAAGGGCGCATTTCTGCTCGAATTCGCTGGGAGATACCGCATGAAAGCAGGCTTCAGAGCCATCGCTCATTACAGTTTGTAAAGCCAGCAGGTGGTCCCGCGTACTACCGTAAACCAGCGAGGTAGTACCGCATGAATTGTTGCCCACCATACCGCCCAACATGCAGCGGTTGGCCGTAGAGGTGTTGGGAGCAAAAAAAAGGCCATATGGCTTTAGGGCCAAATTGAGCTCATCGCGAATAACACCCGGTTGCACGCGTACCCAGCGCTCCTCTGGATTAATTTCCAAAATACGCGTCATATAGCGCGAGACATCCACCACAATGCCGCTCCCGACGCATTGGCCCGCCAAAGAGGTGCCTGCTGAGCGTGGGATGAGCGACAGCCCTTGCTGGCGGGCGTAATGCACCAGGGCCTGAATGTCTTCAGCATCGCGCGGATAAGCCACTCCGTAGGGCAACTCCCTGAAAATAGAGGCATCGGTAGCGTACAAGCGCCGATGTAGCTCGTCGGTGTGTATGATAGGCATATTCATAGCGCGGCAAATATCAAGCAAAGATGAGCGCAACCATCTGGCTCACGAGCGCGAGAGGCGCTCGGCTACTGCTGCAGCTTCCTTGGGCGTATTGGCGTTCATCAGTATTTCTGGACGCGGGCATTCGAGTACGCAGGCATCAGCGGCCATCAGCGCCTTGCGGGCACAGCGCTGCCCAGCATCCAAGCGTTGACAAATGATGGGAAATGCCTTTGGCTCCCAGATGGCAAACAGCGGGTCGGGCGAACCGTCGTCGAAGGCAGGCGATCGGTAGGCAGTACCGCCGCGCTCCGGGTGCCGTTGGGCTATTAAATCGCAAAGTGCCGCCTCATCGAGCAGCGGCATATCGCAGGCAACAACCAGCCAAGCAGCGTTAAGGTCTTCAGAAAAAGCCGAAAAAAGCGCACCCAATGGACCTGCATCCAGCAGTCGGTCAACAATAAGCCTGTAGCCCGCCAGCTCTTCTACTTGGTCGGGACGGCAAGAGAGGTAGGCCGGTACACCCACATTTTCCAATAGATTTACCAAGTAAATGCGCTGTGGAATGCCGTGCCACTTCAGCAGCCCTTTGTCTTGTCCCATACGCGTTGAACGACCTCCTGATAATACCAGACCCTTCAGAGGAGGAGGGTTATCTTGTAATGAAGTATCCATATTTTTCGCCCAAAAATAGCCACAATCTCTCTGCTGTGATTACTGTACAACAAGCTGACGAGCTCCTCAGGAGCCACCTGCCTCAATGGGGTACAGAACGAGTGCCTTTGGCGCGCGCTTCAGGTCTCATCTTGCACCAGGAGGTACGAGCTGACCGTGACTTTCCACCCTTTGCGCGCGTGTCTATGGATGGGGTAGCCATTCCCTACGCTGAATGGGCCGAAGGCCGGCGCACTTTTAAAATATTGGGGCAAATTCCCGCAGGAGCCCCGCCGCAACCCCTACGCGGAGAGGGCACCTGCTGGGAGGTAGCTACCGGAGGAATGCTGCCCGAAGGAGCTGACACCGTAGTGCCATACGAACAAGTTGATATTACCAAAGACCAAGCCACCATTGTAGCCAAAGAGGTGCGTTTAGGGCAAAACGTACATGCCAAAGGTAAAGACCGCCGTGCAGGAGAGGTGTTATTGATGCCAGGAGCCATTATTGGACCAGCCCAAATGGCCCTGTTGGCTACCGTGGGCTGTCATGAAGTGCGCGTATCGAGGCGGCCAAGTGTAGCAGTCATAGCTACTGGTGATGAACTGGTTGGTGTTGAAGAGACGCCTTTGCCCTGGCAAATACGGCTGTCGAATCCCTGGGCCATCGAGGCGTTGTTAGGGCCATTGGCTCGCGCCGTTGTTCGCACCCATTGCGCTGATGAGATGGAAGCCCTGCGCTCAGAACTATTGCCCGCCATGGCTGCGCATGAAGTGGTCATTGTTACAGGGGGCGTTTCGGCTGGCAAGCGCGATGCTGTACCCGCTGTGTTGCGCGAGGGCGGCGCAGAAGTGCTTTTCCACAAAGTAACCCAACGGCCTGGCAAGCCTTTCTTATTTGCCCGCACATCCCAGGGTGGCGCCGTATTTGCCCTGCCGGGCAATCCCGTCTCGGCATTTATGTGCACAGTGCGCTATGTATTGCCCTGGTTGCGTCGCACCTTGGGAGCCAGAGAGGAGCCGACACCCGGAGCTTTTTTAGCCAGAGCGCTCGAATTCAAACCCGACCTGACGTGGTTTGTGCCCGTATGGGTGGAAAATCACCAGGGCATACTGTGGGCATATCCACAACCCGGACACGGCAGCGGTGATTTGGCCAACCTACATCGCGCTAATGCCTTTTTGGAAATGCCCCGCGAACGCGATCATTTTAAAGCAGGCGAGACTTTTCCTCTGTGGCCCTACCCCTGATACATGTGGCGCATGCGCCGATATGACCAGCGCACACCGTGCTCGGCCAGGGTAGGGCTAAGGGCATTGAGTATCCATAGCGCCTTACCCAGCGCCGAGAGCACTACGCGGCGTTGGCGCTTGTGTGCCATGCGCACCAATGCCTGGGCAACCTCTTCCTGTGTTTGTTGAAGCCGACCTTCACGGGGTGCCACAGGCACCAGCCGGCCTTCGGAGTCAAACACGCGTTTGTCGGCGTCGTTACGCGTGAAGCCCACGTAAGCAATACCCACATGTACTCCCGCAGGCTCCAGCTCTATACGCAGGCTCTGAGCCAGCGCCGTAAGGGCCATTTTGCCCGCAGAGTAGGCTGCGCTGGTAGGCAGTCCTATCAGCCCTGCCAAAGAGCCAACCAGTAATAGGCTACCACGGGTCTTCATTAAAGCAGGTAGTGCTGCATGGGCAGTGTAGGCCGGGGCCAAAAGATTGGAATCGAGCACGTGGCGAAAAATTTCCGGATCAGTGTGCACAAATTCAGCGCGCTGGCTCGAGCTGGCATTGGCCACCACTACATCCAGCCGGCCGAAACTCTTCAGCGTTTGCTCCACCAGACGGCGACAGTCATCGTAGCGCTGTACGTCTGCTACACAGTAGTCTGCCTCTATCCCCTCAATGCGCAGCTGCTCACACGTGCGCTGCAGTTTCTCCTCGTTGCGGCCGTTGAGCATGACCGCCGCGCCAGCCTCCCCAAAGGCGCGCGCCGTGGCCCGCCCGATGCCACTACCACTGCCGGTAATGAGAATGGTCTTATCGGCGAAAAGCCTTTTCTTCCCTTTACTCATAGTTCCTCTGAATCAGAGCGCCAAATTACAGATGTCGGAAGCGCTCAAAACAGGCTTTTTCCAACATTTCGCGATCATCAGGATGGGCAATTTCGATAAGCGCCCGTGCGCGCTGGCGCAGGTTTTTTCCAAAAAGATAGGCTACTCCGTATTCTGTAACCACGTAATGCACGTGCGCACGCGTGGTAACGACACCCGCTCCGGTCTTCAGAAAAGGCACAATGCGCGGCACACCCTTGGCCGTCCGCGAAGTAAGGGCAATGATAGGCTTCCCTCCTTCACTTAGAGCGGCGCCACGCATGAAGTCCATCTGCCCTCCTACGCCGGAATACTGGTAAGTGCCAATGGAGTCGGCGCAGACTTGGCCGGTCAAATCCACCTCGATGGCTGAATTGATGGCCACCACGCGCGGATTGCGCCGAATGACATTAGGCTCATTCACGTAGTCAATATCCAAGAAAGCAAAAGCTGGGTTATCGTCAATGTAATCATACAATGCCCGAGAGCCAACGGCAAAACCTGTTACCGTTTTGTTGGGGTGAACGGCTTTGTACTTGTTGTTGATGATATCGCGCTCGAAAAGCGGAATAAGCCCGTCGGAGAACATCTCCGTGTGTACACCCAAATCCCTGTGATTGGTCAGGCAGCTGAGCACGGCATCTGGAATAGCGCCGATGCCCATCTGCAGCGTGCTCCTATCTTCGATGAGCGAGGCTACGTGCTCGCCCACGCGCCGCTCCTCTGGCCCCACACGCGCACCGAAGGTCGCTTCGTGCAGCGGTTCATCTATCCATACAGCACAGTGAAAACGCGAGGCGTGAATGAGACTATCGCCATGGGTACGCGGCACCTGAGGATTGATCTGGGCCACTACGCAGCGAGCCGTGTTCACGGCCGAACGAGCCACATCTACAGAAGGCCCCAAAGAACAGTACCCGTGTCGGTCAGGTGGCGATACCTGCACCAACGCCACGTCCAACGGCAAAATCCTTTGTTTGAACAACTCGGGGATTTCACTCAAAAACACCGGGATATAATCGCCATGGCCCTCATTAACGGCCTTCCGAACTGGCGCAGAAACAAACATGGCGTTCAAGTGAAACGCACCGGCACACTCAGGCTGCGCTACGGCTACCTCTCCGTAAAGGCTGATAAATACCAGCTCCACACCGTGCAGTTCATTCTGCCGAGCGGCCAAATGCCGCAACAGCGTCGTAGGCGTGCAGGCGCCACCGTGAACATACACCCGCTGGCCAGACTGAATAACCGAGAGGGCCTCTTCGGGCGATACATAAGAAAGTTCAATGCGCATGGTCAGCACTCGTCTCTTCTGAGTGCAAGGGTACGGCATACGGGCTTTAAGTGAATGTGAAAAATGTCTCAATACCTTGGCAGTATTTCTCCAAAGACGCCCAAACTCAGGTGCCTGTAGGCTTTGTTGCATGAATCCCCCTCCAGCGCTGGCTTTCCCTTTCCCGTGAGGGTCAAGCGACTTTGACGGATTTCAGGGCGGCGACCTGGACGAACTTATTCAAGACGGCAGGCAGCCGTGACAGCAGCCTCTGTTTTCTGCTTCTCAAACCCTCGTGCGTGCATTTTCTCTCCCAGTATCGTCTTCCATCGGAAAGGTGTTTTCGATTTCGCTTCAGCGGTGGTAGCCCGACTGTTTTTTCCATCCCTTTCGGTTGGCCTCATAGCCGCCCTCGTGCTGCTGCCTGCCGATACCGCGCCCCGCTTCGTACCCCTATGCGAAGCCCGGCAGCTCGAGGCCGTCATGCAGAAAGGAGGGCTTGATGAAAAAATGCACTGCCAAAACATCTACTGGGCCACTCGAACAGAACCCTCGCCGCTTTTCCCGCTGCTGTGGCAGCCGCTGGAGGTACACCTGCAGGGCGTGCAAAAGGTCTATTATGCCTCCTCGGGCTTGCTGCACCGTATCAACCTCGGTGCTATCCAGCCTGCCCACCGGGAAACCCTCTCTGACAACATGTACCTGATAACCTTGGGCAGTACCCGCCAACTCGTCATGTCGCCCACAGAACCGCAATACGTCAAGACTGCTGCCATATTCGGCGGCATTCACTATGATGTATCCCATCCCGAGATTATCGAAGCCAACAAGTCATGCTCTCTACATTATCCAACCCCGGCAGCGGCGGCTTCGCCTACACCGACAGCACCCTGCACGGCGGCGACTGGCCGTACCTGCCCGCCACCGAGACCGAAGCGACCAACATCGCCCAGCTGCTGCAAAAACACGGCTACCAGACCGATGCCTTTCTCGGTTTCGCCGCCACCAAGGAGTCCGTGCAGCACCTCGGCCGCCGCTGGGACCAGCGCTGGATGTGGTGGGAAGTGCCATACACACGCTTGACCCTGCGTTTTTTGCGGAAGTATTTCGACGGCGTGCTCCGCTGGGACTTTGAGCCGGACGAGAGCGTGCCTGAGCGGTTGGACAGCGGTGACGCTGCCCCCCCACAGTGGCGGCCGCAGCAGGCCAAGCCCGCCCGCTACGAGGCTGCCGTGACCGCCCTTGAGCAGTGCCTGACCCTGAAGAGGTACAGTTGGCGCACCATTAAGAGCTACAAGAACTGCTTCCGAGAATTTATCCGTTTTTATGACGACACGAAGCCGACCCAGTTGACCAGGAAGCACATCAACGAATACCTTACGCACCTTGTGCGCGACAAAAAGTGCAGCGCCTCGCACCAAAGCCAAGTGATGAGCGCCATCAAGATGTTCTACAGCAGCGTCGTCGAGCAAGGGTACAAGGTGGAGAACCTGTTCCAGCCAAAACAGCCGCAAAAGCTGCCGAAAGTGTTCTTGGAGGAGGAAGTAGAGGCACTGTTGCGGTCGGTGGACAACCTGAAGCACCGTTGCCTGCTGATGTTGATCTACTCCGCCGGGTTGCGGCTCGGCGAGGCAATCGGCCTTCGGTTGGAAGACCTCTAGCCTCAGCAAAACCGCCTTTTCGTGCGCAACGGGAAAGGCCAGAAAGACCGCTGTACGCTGCTGTCGCCGAAGGTGTGGGAACTGCTGCAAGCCTACATTGATCTGTACAAGCCCATAGAATGGTTGTTTGAAGGGCCGAATGGCGGGCAATACAGCGAGCGGAGCGCGCAAGAAGTGTTCTCTCAGGCAAAAAAAAAAAGGGCGATGGTGAACCCTCAGGCTACCGTGCACACGTTGCGCCACTCGTTTGCCACGCACCTGTTAGAAAAAGGGGTTGACCTGCGCTACATCCAAGAACTGCTCGGCCATGAGAGCAGCAAGACGACGGAAATCTACACGCACCTCACCAAAAAAGGCTGGGACAAACTGCGAAGCCCCATAGACGACCTAAATATTTGAAAAAAAATGCCAAAAAAAACTTGACAAATAAAAAAACGCCCGTACCTTAGTCCCGTTGCTCGGCGCACCCCGTTGTTGCCGACGGCGGCATAACTTTGAATAACGGGCTGAAAAATGCCCATCTTTGACAATTTACACGCCACGCTGAACTGACGGCTTTCCTGCGCTCAGGGCCGAAAAAGGAGTTGCGGCCTAAGGCTGCACTACCGCAATAGATGGCTAAGTAAAAGGCGCAATGCGGGATAACCGACCATTTGGGCGGATTAACGCAATGCGGGATAAGTGCTGTTTTGGGGGTGATGGCCGCAATTGCGGTAGTGTGGGAGTTCAGCGCAAAGACATCAATAAATATTGACGTTCAGCGCTTTACAATAAAACAGTTTCATTTTTCACTCTTAAAACGTTTTATTACGAACGGTTATCTCAAATTCCGATTTTTCGGACAACGGTCGAGCCGCTATGCGGTTCCCGTTTTTCTCCCCCTTATTGGAGGCTTCATCTCCTTTTTGGCCGTTGTGGGCTGCAAAAAAGAAAGTGCTGCGCACCTTCCCCAAGCGGAAAGCGGTGTGGGCGGCACTACGCTAATTCCTTCTTGCAGCGATCCCCTGCCCGCAAACACGGTGCTTGAACTGATCCGTACACCGGACGACCCCGTGAATGATCGGATTAACATGATGCTGTACCACTACGGACAGGCTCTCCGCGTAGTAACGCAAAACCCAACCGACCTGTGCTACCTCGAAACTGCAATGCTCGCAGACACAGGCGGAATTGGGGTATCCCTTTACACGCTTGCCCAGGGAAACGCGTCTTTTGCGCAGGCCCTGAATACCGCTCTGCGGCAGTCTATGGCCGATCACGAAATTTATCCCAGGGGCGAAGAGGAAGGCATTGAGTCATCCATCGCAGACCCCAGTTGGGATGCCAACGCATTTTTGCGCGGGAAAATGGAGTACGTGCCCTACAAGTATGAGCCGGTCGTTTATTTCATCAAACGCCCGGCCGAGTGCGTACCAAGCATACAACCAACTATCGTGATTGCCCAGGACGTCAACGATTGCGACGACGTGGCGGGTTGGAGGGGCGCCAACGAAGTTTTAGTAGGCGAAGACGAAGCAAACACGTCATCCGAACCGATAATTTTCGTCGGGCCGGGTTTGGGCGTTTATCAAAGTATTTCGTTCACCGGAGGTGTCAACCAGGTTATTTTAACCGAAACGGGCACGACCGAAAGCAGCATTGGCTCGGACGGATATACAGGTGCAAGTGAACGGGCCAATATCGACATTGATGCTGACCTACACCAGGTCAAAGCAGGTTACCGGTACAAAAGCGGCGCACGGTCAGAGGTCACAGGATGGCGATTAGTGTTTTCTCCTGCTTTTCTTAATCCAAGTTCACTGAGATTCTGGGAGGACTTTAACTCCCGCAAAATTCACAAAAACGACATCAATGCATCAAAGACCTTCACAGACGACTTGGATGCCTTCCAAATTGGCATGGCTGAGTTCACAGCGGGTAGGTTTATCTTCTATGGCGCCTGGGAAAAAGACTGGTGGGCTACCGGCAAACTGATTCTCAATCCATGTTCTTCTTTTGTCGACCATTCCATTGGTGTTAAAATGAAATATTCAGACGAGTGGTACTTTTTCAACTGCGGAGTTGCAAGCACCATTTTCCCCTCAGTGAACTCAACTTGGGAGGTGAACAATGCTAAGTGCCGTTTCATTTTAAAGCGGACAAACTGATCTTTTCATCGTAATAGCGGGCAGGTGCATTGCGCCTGCCCGCTCAATTTATATGGCCATGCGCAATATCATCATTTTTTATTTCTTGTCGATAACCTCGCTTCTCGGACAAGTTGACTCTAATAAGTTTCGACTCTATATGCAAATAGGGATCAGGGTACACGACGATACCCAAGAGGAAGGAAGGACAGCAGGAGGGCGAAGAATCTTGTCATCACCGACAATAGGTTTAATGCTGCAAGCACCTCGAATCCCATTAAAACTCGGATGGCAGACCGACTTCAATATCTTGCCCGAAGTTCCTGTGCAAGACCCTTCCAATTATGCGACATGGAGTATTTCCGAAACGTGGATCGAGCATCAAATTCAAGCGTACTATGATTTCAACAGATTGTTTGTTGGGATCGGTGGATTTTGGAAAAGGCGTGAAAATTTTAATAATAGAGTTGTTCTGAAATAAGACATTTTTTAAATATAGGCATAGTTTTGGCCTAATTCATTTGAGATTATGCCCTTTTTCTCGTTCTTTGATA
>FWPU01011840.1_pt1 | contig 11958 bp, 10 predicted proteins | sample 2228361 | NCBI WGS metagenome assembly FWPU01 (sample SAMEA103939777, study PRJEB20133) | metagenome | reverse complement strand
AGCTTTCTCCACACAACAATATTAGGGGGAAGACTGAGGCTCCGCAGAATATGAATTACAGGAGAATGCACCAATGCAGATGTTTGACTGGATGACGATTCTTGTATTCCTATTAGTAATCTTCATTGTAATGTTTGCGCTTAGTGGACTCAAACTGCTTCAAGAGTGGGAGAGAGTCGCAATCCTACGGCTTGGTAAATTTAAGCATGTTAAAGGTCCGGGCATAATCTGGATATGGCCCATACTTGATAAAGTTGCAATGAAGGTCTCCATGCGACTTCAGACCTATGCCTTCAAGACAGAACGTTCTCTGACAAGAGACAACGTGCCTGTTGTTGTTGACGCAATAATGTATTTCCGCGTGATAGATGTTGAGAAGGCAATACTAAGTGTCGAAAGATACAATGTTGCAGTTGAACTTGCGGCACAGACAACTCTGAGAGAGACAATAGGAAAGGTCACACTCGATGAGGTACTGTCTGAACGTGACAAGATTGCAAGTCATCTTCAGGAACTCATTGACGAGAAGACTGAACTATGGGGCGTAAAGGTCACTGCTGTTGAGATAAGGGATGTTGTGATCCCAACACAACTGCAGGAGGCCATGAGCAGAGAGGCCCAGGCAGAGAGAGAGCGAAGGGCAAGAGTCACTCTGGCACAGGCAGAGCTGGAGGCCTCTGAGAACATGCTCAAAGCAGCCAAGACATACGAACAGTCCAGTGTTGGCCTTGTCCTGCGTATATACAACGTCTTGCAAGAGATAAGCAAGAATGCGAACTTGATTATCATGGTACCAACTAATGTGCCAGATGTGTCCTCAGCAGTAGGTGCATCATTGGCACTCACTGCTGGAACGGGATCAATAACACTTCCAAAGAACAAAGGCCGAGAGGATGCTGAATCGTAACAGAGGTGTGACATTATGGATGCGTGGATAAAGATCATTGTGATTATGATAATGTTGAGTATGCTTAGTTGGGTCGTTGGAATGTTCCTGTATGATCCATTCACCGCACTGATACTAATGGCTGCAATACTCACGCTCATGGTGATCCTCTTTGAACCAGCGACTGGCAAGGCGATGGCTCAAGTGACATTTCCACTCATGATCCTGCTATTCATAGTACAGGTCTTTCTTACACCGAGTTTTTCATTAAGCGAACTATGGATGCTTATTGTTCTTGGAGCTGTACTCTATCTAATGTTCACCATGTTTACTGGTGGCAGTGGAATGGAGGGAAGCTTCTTTGATCCTAGCATTGCTATCAAACTCTTTCCAGTATTTGGGCTGATGGTGTTCATCTCAATACTGGCGGACCCAACATACAAGACTGCAGTATTGATAATGGCAGGAACCATTCTCTGTATGATGGGAGTCTATACTGTTGCATTGAGAGGGTATGAAAAGTGGCCCACAACCAAGTATTTCAAGACGACTGGACTAGTTGCCCTGACAGACATAAACCCCACAGGGAAAGTCAAGTCGGGTTCGGAGATATGGTGGGCACGAACCACAGGAACACCCATCAGAGCGGGAGAACAAGTGGCAATAGTCAGGATCTCTGGACTGACTCTCATTGTCGAGAAACAGGATCTCGAGGCAGAAAACATCTAAGTCTCATTGGTGGGCCTGTAGAGACCGACCCACCAACACTTTTTTGTGTATTGAATTTTATCACTTCTGTGTATCTACTTTTAACAACAGTAGTCGAACCAACAGCAGACCCAGTAATAAACCAGGTATTGTTGTCACACCCCATTCTATCTGAAACAAGAGTGGATTGACCACATCAGTAGTAGTGGGAAAGATCGGGAATAGTAGATAGGCAATAATATTCCATGCGTAATGAAAACTGATTGGTACAAGGAGATTCTTACCAGCCAGATAGTATGACAGACCTAGTACAATACCACCAACAAAAATATTGATGCTAAACATTAAGGCAAGTTCACCAGATACCGTGCCCCATGGTATCCACCAATTGAAGTGGGCGATTGAAAAGATCACAGAACTCATGAGGACTGCCCATCGTACATTCCATACATCAGCAATTCTTGTCATCAGATATCCGCGATAGCAGAGTTCTTCCAATACAGCCACAAAGATTGTGAGTATGACTACACCAGTCAGCATGTCTGAGGAGATACTATCAATTGTATTGACGGTACCTCCTAAAATAATTGCAACAATAAACACAAAGAGAGCAGCACAGGCACCAGCGATCCCACCAACGACAAGCGGATACGTTCTGTTCCCATTGGAGCGCAGTCCTACGCTTGCAAAAGAGGACTCGCCCTCCCAACGTAAGAAGAGATGAACTGTAATGAACATCAGAGGAAGGCTAGCAATACTGGCTAACTCCTCAGCTGTCGTGTTAGATACAATAATCGATATAACGGTTGGAAGTGCCACGATCCCCAACATGACAATTGTAAATAGTAGAACACGTACTCTCTGAATACTTGATGTATATTTCATTTTAGACTCAAGATTGACTGGGACACAGCTATACAAAAAGACTATGACTAATTACACAGGCAGAACGGGGGCAATTTAATAGAAAATGTCACACTATTATACAAAATGTATGATGTATTATCATAACACTCTTCAGACTGAGTCGATCTTGATTTACGTGTGCACCGATCCATACTTCGAGTGGTAATATACCAAGAACCATTAAAGCCAACTCATTTAAGTATAGGACTGTATAAAATGAACCTGAATATGTTTGAGCCGCTGGTGAAAACGTGCCTGACGTAAGATTGATGTTATTAGAATACGAAACGGACGAGGTTGGCAGGCTAGCACGGGAAAGCCCAACTGTCAAAAGAGACCTAATAGCAGCCTTTGGGGACGTATCGGAGACTGTGAGAGAACGAGCGCTATTATCTGCAATTGAGGTTGCAGATCCTTCATTGGTAAATAATGTGGTAAAAGCACTCTCTGATGCGGAGGATAATGTCAGGATTGCTGCTGCTCAAGTACTTGCATGGTATCGACAGCCGCGTACCATTCCTAGTCTATTTGCAGGACTAAAAGACAAAAATGTGTGGGTCAGATCTCACTGTGCCGCGGGATTGTCTAAACTTCTTAATGGACCAATATGGGCAAGAATCCCAGCTGATGACATTGACAAGCTTGTAAATGGGCTGCCAGGAATGACAGATGAAGAAGTTCGGCTATTCTTGGATAAATTAAGAGTCAGTCATGGTGCCATTGACAAATATATCATGTGGCGGAACAAAGGGTTTGATATTGAGATCGACACTAGTGTTATAGAGGAATATACCAAGGCCGAACCTGTGATACTTGCGGATGCCGAACATCTGATACGTTCCACCGAACACATAGAGAGCAGAACTGTAGCAGATTCCCACTCAGAAGAGGTCGAGCGGATACTATCAGAGATACCTGAGAGCATACTTTCTAAAATTCCCGAGTAGGATCTGAAACGTCTCACACCAGCCACTGCGAGAGAACTGGTAGACTCGTTAAAGAGTAGTTTTCTAGAAACCCCAATTGGAGAAGAAGAGAAGAAACCAGTACGGGTGAAAAAGGTCACCAAGGTAAAACGTGTAGTAAAGAAATCGCCTAGAGAGGAACTCATAAGTAGAATACCTATTGAAGTGAGAGAGACACTACCACCCGGCACACTAGACACACTGAGTACAGAGGAACTTGAGGCATTAATAGCAACAGGCACAGATGTGAAACCAATTGAATCACCTGAAGACTCTATAAAGAGTAAGCATAAAGAGAGTGAATAAGCAAAGACACGCCTGATTCGCAAGGCAGACCCATATACTGTGTAGCAGGGACCTAAGTTGGATATTGTGAACACCTCTGTGTTCTTACGGCAGTGAATTATATCGCCCAATCTTTCAACAGACTACTGAGACCATTCTACATCCGCACGGCCTCAATAAACACAGGGGTAGTGTAATTCATGAACTGCAAAGACTACTGGGTCCAATTCAGATCACTTCACAACGAACGGAATGTATAGATTAGAGCCCCAGTCACTAGAAGTTGGGGGGACTGTGGACATCACTGTTACCACCTCGCACCACCAATGTGAACTCATTTGCCAACCTGCCATACCATTCAAGCAGATCTGTCATGTTGTCTACATGGTGATATGTACCATTTCCATATTGAGCAATGGCCAACATCAACTCTTCATCAATGGACTCCCGCTCACCAAGTCCAATACAATATATCACAAGATTGTGGCGACCATCACCGAATACTTCCTTTAAGACCTTCATTGGTTGTGGACCCACAGTGTGCATTCCATCTGTCAAAAGAATGAGCATGACAGGTTTTTTAGGGTCTCCAAAGGCCTCAATCACCTCGTGTGCTTTCATAAGGGCCATTCCAATGTTTGTCAGAGTACCATCTTCCCCAATTTTGTCAATAACGTACGAGCTTATCATTTGTAGACCAAGAAACTTTCCACGTCCAGTACACTCGATAAAGGGCTGCTGCTTATCAGAATAATCACTCATGAAGTTCATGACATTGGCGTCCTTCTCGAATGTGATAATGCCGACTTTTTCACCATAGCCACGGCCGACTTTCTCTGCAAGATAGAGTAATACTGCCATTGCCGCAGCCTCTGCCCTGCTGACCTTTGTGTCCTCCTTGAATCGCTTGAGAAACTCCTTAATCTCTGGATTCTCACCAGCAATATCTTTCAATCCCTCCCTCGCATGGGCTATGTCATGAACTGGTACATCTGTGGCCTTCATGGAACCACTAGTATCAACACACAGGATTGCATTGAAAGAGGTCGCAATACCAATGGTCTTGAACTGATATCCACTCCTATTCTTGAGTGCCTCAAATGCGATTCTTGCAAATTCACGCCCCACAAGGCTAGGACGCGTGTTAAGTATCTTGACTTTGACATCCAATTGAGACCAGTTAAAGACCATATTAGGGTATACAAGGCGCTTCTCCAGGATACTCTCAAGTGAGGCAATCTCTTTATTTGCACGTATCACTAGGTCGTCAGTATTGGCCTTGTTACTCAGAGGCACGAGGCCGAACTCAACATATTCGAGTGCCATCATGTCTTGGTCATAGAGCTCAACCTGAACGACATCCCCTTCTACAAGTAGTGCTGCATCCAGAACGAATATGTCGATCTTTATGCTGTCCTTTGGTACATCATTGCTCATGCGCACTTCGGCTGCGCCCCAAAAGGCACTATTGGGCTCCTCAAACGTTACAACTGAACCGATATCTGCATCGATCTGACGTGCGACTTCGGGATGAAGATATGCAAACCCCTTGAGATCACCGCCATCGATTATCTTGAGACTGAGACGCTTTGCCATTCAATTCCTCCTGTGTCAGTCTGTATTAGTTAGTGGTTGCCTACTGTTATAAACAATGCACTGACATACGAATTAATCATTGGACAATATCTCTAAAGACCTTCTTTGCAGACTCTTTAGGCTGAACAACACGTGAGTGTTCGTTTAGTATCTTCTCAAGGGTATAATCAATACTCTGAGCACAGAGTTCTGTTGATGTGATTGATGGACTACATCTTGTTCCCAATACAGAACAAGACAGATTTCTACCTGGCTGGCGTCGGACCCATATATGAAACTCATCGTTTGTTTGTTTAGTTCTGACTGTCAAGAGATATGATGACAGAGAGACACCACATGCGTTCTCATTGTTAAAGGGGGAACAATGCCATGTGCCTCTTGGAGGAAGCATCATATCAACAGATAGCAACTCCCATGCACCAGAACCTATGTATTGAGTGATCACATTTTCCAGTTCGCCTTGTATATGACCATCAACGTCATGGAATACAATCTGGGTGGGCGTCTTCGTTGAACCAGATGCGGTCCGCATAGGACGCTGAATGATTGAGAGAGCATTACCACCCAGTATTCTTCCAATGTCCGCAGGTCCTCCAGGGAAGTCCCTTGACAATAGATACATTATGAGTTGAGCAGCCTGTACCGAGAGAAATGTGTAATCAGTTCCGAACAGCAACTTAGAAGACCATGGGATATTATTGGTATCAAGTAGTTCGTATGCCATTTTAAACAAGACAGGTATGTCCCTGTCATGAATAGTAGAGGTCTCACCATAGATATACGGTTCGTTCAATACCTCATAGAGATGAGGATTGTCAGGACACATGCCACAGTGAGCTAAGATGATATCTGCACCAACAAGATGGGAGCGTTTAGAAGAGGATGATGTTTTCACGGACCGCACAAGTTCTGCAATCTTCATCACTGTACTGATACTTCGTGTATCAAAGATAACGGGTACTCCAAGTTCATCAGCATGTGACAGGACACTCTTCGTTGGTGCATCAGTCAATTCATCAATGAACAATTGGGACAGAGGATGAAGTTTGAGTCCTCTAAGACCAAGTCTGGTAATGGCACGATCGAGTTCTCTGACTGCAAGATCTGCAGGACCTCTCTTGGCATCGTTAGGGTCTACTCTTGCAAAACCAATGAGGCGGGCAGAGTTTGGTGCCCTAGTAGTCCAACCAGCAATTCTGTCGTTTGATATCATGAAGGAGGGGTCCTCTGGAGCACCTGCATGCGCATAGTCATCAGAGTAGGGAAAGACAATCGTACGGTCCACAAGCCAACCGTGATTCAATGAACTCCAAGCATCATTTGTTGAGAACAGACGTTCTGCAAACGGAGAGGCCTTTATTGTGATGGGTCTATAACACAGCAGGTCCTGATCCATCATCTCAGTAGTCATCTTCTGTATTTCAAACCACAACTGAGTATAGAAGTCATATGCCCCAGAGGGCGTGTTACGATGCGACTTTTCTTTGCCCATATGATGATGAGCATCGACAATATAGAATGAGAACTGGTCGCCTCTCTTGACGTCATATTCTGGTGAGTCATCAAGTGCTTGAACAATAAGCATCTAGATAGGTGACCTCAGTTTGATTCATTAAGACAACAGTGATAAAACTTCATTGCATCTAACAATTTTGACTAGTCCACATTATGCATATATCACTACAGCCAATCAATTTAGATAAGCAAATGGAAAAGGGATAACTATGTTAGTAGTCGAGAACACAGAAGTACCCGAGATCAAAAAATTCTTTGTTCTCGATGCCATGCTACAACTTGGTGAAGTTCAGAGAGGAACCAACATCGATCTATTTGATCCATCACGAGCATACGCATACTTCACCCGTCTTGAGAACCATCTCTACTCGCTTGTCTCAAGATACACGGATGCCTTTTTGTACGTGCCTCGTAGAACCTATAGTCATCTCACTGCACCTCCGATCCTAAGCGACATATACGCGTCTGTACAAAAAGAGACAACAACCTGTTGGCTTGTGGACCAGTTCTTGTCACATCCAATTGCAAACATAGGCGACATGGTACTTTCAGACTCGCAGAGAACTAGAAACATCGAACTCTGTCGTAGTTGGGCAAATTCAGCACCCTATGGACCAAGACACTATATTAGTCAGGACCTACGTTGGAATAGGATGGATGTACCAGGTTGGGGCTGTATCATAAGGGCAGCGGATATCCTTAGAGCAATAAAGGGTCCATATAAGAGGGAACTACTTGAGTATATACATCGGAAAATGCCAGTTATAATTGAGTTATATGAGACAAAAGAACTTGATATACTGCTTGAATGGCTTGTCATGTTGCGACAACGAGGTGTCACTGACTTTAGTTCACTCTTCTTTTCAATACAGTCACATAGAGAGTGGGCAAAAGAGATTACACGACTGGCCGAAATTCCGGGTACAAAGATTCTCACAGCGGGTGCCACAGTCTCATCGCTCTTGTCACTCATACAACATCTAAAAGAGGTACGGGGCGACGATTGGTCCACAGGAATTGCCTTTGGAAGCAACTATCCTCCGACACAGATGGGGGATAGTATCTCAGAGATACTCAGCTTTCTGTTGAGCCGAAGATTAGCGGCACAACCGGGCGACCTGCAACGCATCTTAGGAGGCAATCTACTTGTTCGTCTTCCGCCCACACCATCATTTCTACGGATGTATGAGAATGAAAGCAGTATAGTTGCAAGTGGCAATCTTGGAAAAGCCGCACAAAAGGAATTCATGAGAATACTCCAGGTATTGACATCAAGAGGAGGACACTCCGTAGCGGCTGTGGGGTTCACAGCCACTCCAGATGCTAAGAGAGTTGATACCAACTCAGCAATTATCACAATCAAGGAGAACATTTCAAGTACTGCTGCAAATCTAGTAGTGAGAATAGAACATGATGGTACATTCAGGATATCCGGTTGGAAGCGTATTATCAACGAGGGACTGAGAGAACGTAGATCGGACATCCTGACCACATTAGTGAGATCTGCAACAACAGGTGGAGATCTACTTGAACTACCCTCACATCTGCAAATCTTCACAGACCTTTTACTCAAGTGTCTTCGCGTGACTGAAACAACCGATATACTCTCAGCAATGCACTTCTCCACCATAGTTGATCAACATGATGAAATACAGCCACATACGATTGGAATGTGCAGTTCGGACATCAATGCGCTTAGCATTCGGCAGGATGATCTTGTACTCATTCTAGATACCACAAACTCACAGTGGTGGGTGGCAAGGGTGCGTGAAATACCAGTGAAGCAACGCACAGTGTCCATTCCTAGAGTAGATGCATCAATGCTTGGTGTAGACTCAGATCATCAGATTGATGTATTAAAATTCGAAGGAGAAGTCATTCCAGTGAAGAGTGCACTCTTTGAGTTCGCCGAGACCGATAGGACCACAATAGGTGAGACCGTTGCATATGTCCACCTTCATAATGACGAGATTGTCAAACAACTGAGTCAGATACACGTAGGCAGGGGAACTAGACTATGTCCTATAATCTCGAGCAGACAGAACTCCGCGGGACATGTGGCTGGCTCTTCAACCATAAGTGGTAGTGTGGCATTTCGGATGGTGAGTTCAACACCAGAGATTAATACAGGCAATGTGGGAGACTTCTCAACATCCACATTTCACTTTAGGCCAAAGGCGGTTCTTGCAGACATCAACCTTATTCTCTGCATGTTATTTGGTTCTGAGGTAAATAGCAAGTCGAGGAGAATCAAACTACCTAGAATGGGCATAACAAGACTTTTCGATGGTATACCTAATAATGTTCAATATCAGAATGAATTTATCAGTAGACTTGACAAGGATATCACAGTACGGGATATTACCGCGCTAGTGGGGCTCCACATCCTCGATATGTTCACATGCAATCGATCTGGTGGGCGATTGGGGATTGTGAAAGTCACAGATAGACCAGATAAATTCACGATACAGAAAGGGGCATTTGTTCAGTCCTATTTGGAGTTGGCAGAGGACATAAAATCGTCAGAGGTCAGAACATCAGCCAAGTACTTTATTCTAGATACTCTAAGAGAAACAAGGCCAGAAATAGACAGAGATGGAATGTTTCGTGTGATTGCAGAACTACTTGAAGACTTTGGAGAGAGTCGTCCCACGTTAATAGTGATTGTCACAGATCAACTTGGAGAGCCTGGTGATAAAGCCAGACCGTACATAAGTTCATTATTAGAGAGAGATCGCCATCATATCTGCCTCATTGAGAGTAATGGTGATGGTACAAAGAGTTCGTCAATATTCGCAAAGGAGGGCAAGGTCACAAGATATCAGATAGAGGGATATATTGTCCAGCAGATTGATAGCATAATACTCACCGCAGTTGAACATCTGTTGGCAACTTAGACTTCGACTATTTGTCTTGATGTGACTCGATTGTTGACATACGGCGCTCTAGTTCGCTAGCAGCAACCTCCAATTTTGATATGACCCCCATGATCTCATTAATAGTTCGAAGTACGTGCTGGGATGTGGCATGTTTAGTAGAATAGCCAGTACTAATGGTATCTTGACGAGAGATGGAATGTTCAACTCTACTCATCTGTGACTCGATAAGTTGCAACCTTGATTCTACGTCACTTATAACGGCCAGAATGTGTTGAGCCTGTTCGGAGACCTGTATGATAGTACTGGAGAGTATATCAATCCGTACTTTCGACATCTTTTACCACACTCCGGACTTGTTCTTCAAGCATAGAGAGGCGTTGCGACAGTTCCTCAAGTCGATCCACCAACACCTTTAGACTTGAAGCGACCTGATTGGCTGCAGTCTTTCCATCAGTGTCCTTGTCTCTAGCTGAAACACGGTCTGAAGTGACCTGTGCTGTGATCTGTTCAATACGTTGTTCAAGATGCGATATCCTTACAGAGAGATCTGTAACAGGTATGCTGTTTATTTGATGAACAACCTGCTGTAGGAGACTCTCCATCTCTTGTGTATTCACAGAGTCGGACATGGTGGATCTTGCATCATCAGAGACAGATAGTTCATGATTGAGGGACTGTGTAGTAGCAGGGGGTGTTTCTTCATGGACTCTAGGTCTTACGGACGAGGATACCTCATGACTCACTATGTTGTCGTCAAGAGCGGACCACAGAGAATGAATATACCTTACTAGATGACTCTGGAAGTCGTTATGATCCATGGTAGCAAAACTTGCCATCCTGTTCTTGCCATCCCATAGACACAAGTTAACACCATTGACATGTCTCACGATGAGCACCAGTGTCGGTGCCTTGAAATTCTTGAGCAATTCAAGGCCAAGTATCCATTTTGTCACTAGTAGAGCAAATTTAGATAGTTGTTCATTAAATTGACCATTACAAAGAGGAACCTCGTCCGAGGCCTCAGTTGTTCTCATTCCATTCTGGATCCATTCGCCAGGTTCAAACTTTGTCTGCGGAATGCGAATTACAAGAGCAGCAGTCACAATATCCGTCATGTTGTCCTCACGCATCTGCTCTATATAGTCAGTTGTTGGTTCACCTGCTATAGTATTTACATGCAGCCCAAGACCATGTGTAAAGAGGACGGCTGCAGTCTTGTCAGGAGACAGTGTATCAGAATATACAGATATTGCAAGCCGTTTTGTGCCGGTTGATGTACGAATGTCACCGACTAAAAATACTAGATTTTCAGATTTCAGACTGGGTTCACCCAATATCAGCATACCAAACGTGTCGGAGGCAGACAAATTCATATTACTCGTGAATAGTCGCACCCCACGATCAGTAAGAATAAGCAGTTGTCGGTTGACCGGAAGAGGGACATTGCCGGGTCCCTTTGCAACCAGATTTCGTTCCACCCATCCAGACTCAAGTCGTCCACTGGGTATCTGTGAACATATGTATCCAAGGATCTCACCACTTGTGAACATTGCCTGCAATCGCATCAACAGATCATCAGACATGAATTCAACCTCCATGTGGTGGGACAAGGAATTTCAAAAAAAAGGTCATATCCGACGCGGAAGAGGTATTATCAAGATAGTAAGGGATAGTAATAGTAGCACTCAAGAACTTACCTCCAATGGATAGAGCCGTGTAGGATAGGTCTTGGATATCAGTGTCTTTGAGCCATATAACACATCAACCTTGACACTTGCACGTCCTTTTGCCTCAGACATGACTACAAGTCTTAACTCTATAGCAGAATCGGATCGAGGACCAATCTCATGTTGTTCATTGGTGACCTCAGACACGCCCTCCGTAGTCATCAGACTCACAACAACTCTTATTCTGATAGATGCAGAACTGGGGTTATGAATACGCAAGGTGTACTTGAAGGCCTTGCCTGGAATGATGGCATCTGGAATTGAGCCGAGTTGAACTGTGACATCATATTGCAGAGGATCGAGGGGACGTCCTTTGGGCCACTGTGTGATCTTTCCCAACTCAATGAGTCGCGAGAGACTCGTCTTCAGTTCGCGGAGTTCCATCTTAAGTTCAGAGGCAGCAGTACCCAGGTCAAAGACACCATCATGAGTATGATAATATGCTAAGATCCGTCGGTCGGCCTCAATTAGGTCACCCACATTACTCAATA
>FWPU01011835.1_pt1 | contig 11960 bp, 8 predicted proteins | sample 2228361 | NCBI WGS metagenome assembly FWPU01 (sample SAMEA103939777, study PRJEB20133) | metagenome | reverse complement strand
GGCCGTTGAAATGGCGGCCAAAGACCCGGCGGTCAAATATTCGCTGGGTTCGGTTCTCAATCACGTCCTTCTGCATCAGACTGTGATCGGACAGGAGGCGATCAAGCAATTGGAAATCGCGGGCGACGACCCGGATATCGTCATCGGCTGCACCGGCGGCGGGTCGAATTTTTCCGGGCTGGCACTCCCGTTCCTGGGCATGCAGCTGCGCGGCGGGCGCAAGCGGCGCATCATCGCGGTGGAGCCTGCGGCCTGTCCGTCGCTCACCAAAGGCAAATACGCCTACGATTTCGGCGACACCGCGCATCTTACGCCGCTCGTCAAGATGCACACGCTGGGGTCAACGTTCATCCCGCCGGGCTTCCATGCGGGCGGATTGCGCTATCACGGCATGGCACCCTTGGTATCCCATATCCTCGAGCTCGGGTTGATCGAGGCGCGCGCCTACCATCAGAAGACCTGCTTCGACGCCGGCGTGCAGTTTGCGCGTTGCGAGGGCATCGTGCCGGCGCCGGAGGCAACCCATGCAGTGCGCGCGGCAATCGACGAAGCGCTGCGCTGCAAACGCGAGGGCAAAAAAGAGGTGATTCTCTTCAATCTGTCCGGGCACGGACATTTCGATATGGGCGCCTATATCAGCTACTTCGAGGGCAAGCTTATCGATCAGGACTACGATCAGAAGGAGCTGGCGGCGGCGCTTGCCGAGCTGCCCAGCATCGCAGCCTGACTTCTAACGCGACACGCCGGGACCGCTCGAAGGGTCCCGCTCGCAATTCATGAGCTAAAGAGAGCAGTCGTGGATTTTAGGCTTGCGGGCTTCGCCCAGGGCCCGGAACGACCACGCAACGGGGAGAAATTAAAAGGGGACCACCATGATCGAGCCATACAATGCGGTCGGCCTCATTCCCACATTCTGGGGCATTCGCCGGCGCGCGGACATCAAACACAACATCGAGCACATCGAGCACCTAACCAAGGCTGCGTTCTGGCTGTCGAACCTCGACATTCCGGTGAGGCTCCTGGCCATCCCGGAAGGAGCGCTCATGGGCTTCAACGACGAGGTGCTCGACGTCGATCACGCCGAATATGCGCGCACTTGCTGCATTGACATTCCCGGACCGGAAACCGACGCGATCGGAAAGCTTGCCCGCCAATGGAAGGTGTACATCATGGCGCAGGCCAAGGCGCGCCACAAAGACTGGAAGGACCTGTTCTTCAACGTTGGGTTCATCATCGATCCGAACGGAAAGATCATTCTCAAGCATTACAAGTTGTCCGCCTTGCTGCCGGTCGAGCGTTCGGTGTCGCCGCATGACATCTATGATTGGTGGATCGAGAAATATGGTCGCAACCTGCAGGCATTCTGGCCGGTTGTCGATACGGAGATCGGCCGTCTCGGCATCATGATGGCCATGGAGGGCAATTATCCGGAGAACGGGCGCGGCCTGGCGATGAACGGCGCGGAGGTGGTGTATCGCGCATCTATGCCGGCACCGTTCACCGAGAACGATATCTTCGAGATTTCGAACCGCGCGCGGGCGCTCGAGAACAACATGTACATTATCGCGCCGAACATCGGCAGTTACCATCTCTACCCCGACAGCAAGGTCGGCATCGACGCGGGCGGCGGCCAGTCGATGATCGTCGATTACAAGGGGCAGATCGTCGGCAAGCAGCGCGATACCAACGGCTCAACCTTTGTGACGGGGGTGATCAATATCGAGGCGCTGCGGCACCATCGGCAATCGGCGCAGGTCACCAATTGGCTGAAGGATGTGCGCGCGGAGCTGGCGCAGATCATCTACGAGCAGCCGATCTACCCAAAGAACCGCTACTTGAAAAAGCTTCCGCCCAAGCATGCCAAATACAAGCGCGACGTGATCGACGCGCAGGTGGCGTTGATGCAGAAACGGGGAATCTGGAAGCGGCCGAGCGGCAGGCCGAAGAAATAGACGCGCGAAAGCAATGTCGGACCCATTCCGTCGCCTGGTCAATCCCGTAAAGGAGAAGCTGCGGGCAGGCGAGGTTGTGCTCGGTATGACGGTCCGGATCAGCCGGACGCCGGACATTGCGAGAATTGCAAAGTCCGCCGGACACGACTTTATTTTCATCGACAGGCAACATTCAGTGTTCGACCTGGAAACAATTGTCGCCATCTGCCATACGGCACTCGCGATCGGAGTTACGCCGCTTGTGCGGGTGCGAGGCGTGGACGATCCCGATGCGCCGCTCTTGCTTGACAACGGCGCTGGCGGGATCGTCTACCCCGACGTCGCCACGGTATCGGATGCGCGCAAGGCGGTGGACCGCTGCAAGTTTCCGCCGCTCGGCAAGCGATCGATCGCGGGCGGCTATCCGCATTTCGACTATCGTCCGATGCCGCTCGCCGAAAGCATGCAGCAGCTCAACGAGAGCTGCCTGCTGGTGTGCATGATCGAAACGCTCGAGGGACTGAGCAACGTGGAAAGCATTGCGGCGGTCGAGGGCGTCGACGTGGTCCATCTCGGCAGTAACGATCTACTTGCCAACATGGGCAAGCCAGGCCAATTCGACGATCCGGAAATTGTCGCGGCACAGGAGCGGGTGATCAAAGCGGCGCGCGACAACGGCATATTTGCCGGTTGCGGCGGCAACCGGGATATTCAGCGCCAAGTGCGCGCGATCAAATCCGGCGCGCAGTTCGTCACCACGCAAACCGATGTCGGCTTTCTTGCGGCGTCGGCCAGCCAATGGAGCAATGCGATCCGCGCGGCGCTGCGCAAGTGAGAGGCTCGCCGGCGGAATTGTGACAGGGAGCTTTCGCTGACACCGCGCCGACAGAGACCGCGCTAATGGTCCACGTCCATGCGAAACACTTTCGCCGCGGTTCGGCCGTTGATGGCAGCGGTTTGATCAGATGTGAGGCCCGCCGCTGCAACAATTCTCGCCGGCTCCTCATCGCCGATCGGAAACGGCATGTCTGAACCGAGCATCAGCCGCTCGGCGCCGAGCACTTCGACGACAAACCGGAGCGCGCGTGCGTCATGCACGACGGTGTCGGTATAAATCAGGGAGAGCGCCTCGACGGGATCGGCGGTGCCGGGCGTGATGGCGTGATTCCTTTTTAGCCGGCCGATGACGAAGGGCAGTCCCGCCGCGCCCATGGGCACCACGATCTTGGCGTTGCGGTAGCGCGTGATGTGGCCGCTGTGGAGCAGCCGCGCGACGGCTACCATGGCGTCGCTGATGCGGCCGATGCCGTTGGCAAGCCCGTAATCATTGACACGGATATCCCCGGCATCGAAGCTCGGATGAATAAGAATAGCAGCGCCGTTTTCGTCGGCGGCCTTCCAGAACGGGTCGAGATCAGCGGCGTCGAGCACGCTGCCGACCCCGCGCGGCAGCGTGGCGATCATCGCGCCGGAAAAGCCTGCCCGCATCGCCCCTTTCAGCACCGATGCGGCGCGGGCGCCGTCCTGCAACGGCACGGTCGCGAGCGGGACAATCCGCGGCTCGGCTCGCGCGGCGGATAGCTGGACATCGTTGATGAGGCGGCTCCACGCTTCCCCCTCAGCGGCCGACAATTCATAACCGAACATATCGACCCAGCCGCCAACCACCTGGCGGTCGATGCCCTGCTTGTTCATCCACGCAAGCCGGGCGGATACATCGGTCAGGCCCTTGGTCACCGGGCGGGTAGGTTTGCCACCCGCGAAGGAGAAGGCGACATTGCCACCATCCTCGATCAGGCGCAGCGAGGGAAACCGCGCGCGTTCCCTGCGGACGGCCTCCAGCAGCTCGGGCGGCGTGAGATGGGCATGGCAATCGATGATCATCGCACCGCTTCCCTCAGTTTGCGGGCGGCGGCGATCATGTCACCGAGCGCCGCGATTTTGATCGGCAGGTGGTTGATCACAATTCCGAGCGGCCTGACCGCATCGTTGACGGCGCTCGCAACTGCGGCGGGGGCGCCGAGGTAGCCGGACTCGCCCGACCCCTTCTGGCCAAACACCGTGTGCGGCGACGGCGTCGAATGATTGATGATTTCGATGGGAGGAACCTCGTGCGCCGAGGGCAAGAGATAATCCATGAAGCTTTGCGCGACGAGTTGGCCGTCCTCGTTATAGGCAAACTCCTCGTAGAGCGCTGCGCCGATGCCGTGGGCGATGCCCCCCATGGTCATCCCGCGGACGATCTTTGGGTTGATGACCGTGCCGCAATCGTGCCCAACCAGATATTTCCTGATTTCCGGCTTGGCGAGATCCGGATCGATCGCCATCAGCAAAAGGTGGAACTCGAACGAAAAACACGGGTACATCTGCACGCGACCATCGGGCGTCGGCAGTCGGCCGCCGGTCGGCACCGGCATGATGTGGCTCGCGGACAATCCGGGCTCCAATCCGACCGGCAGGCGATGGATGTTGCGGTGGGCGATGCTCACGAGATCCTGGAAGCTGCGTCGATTTTGCGGGGCGGTGCGCTCAAACACGCTGCCCTCGCTGTAGGCGAGACGATCCGCCGGAATGTTCAGATCATGCGCGGCAATGGCGATCAGCTTGTCCCTCAGCTTACTCGCGGCGTGAAATGCCGCGCCGCCGAGCATTACCGCCATGCGGCTCCCAACGGGACTGTTGCTCGGCATGGCGGCAAGGGAATCGGGCCGCACCACGCGAATCCGCTCGGGATCGATCTCGAGAACCTCGCCCACTGCAGTGGCAACCAGGGTTTCGTGCCCCTGACCGGATGACGTCGTGTGCACGGTCGCGGTTATGGCGCCGCTTGCCTCGATGCTGACGCGGCAGGATTCCATCCAGGTGGTGGTGGTGATTTTCGGATTGAGCAGCGGTTCGAAGGAGGAATTGCCGCCGTTCGGCTCCAGGCATGTGGCCATACCGACGCCTGCGAGCCAACCCTGCGCGCGCAGGCGGTCGCGCTCGGCGAGCAAGCCTTCGTAGGGCACCCGCGCCAGCACCTTGTCGATGACGGTGTGATAATCACCGCTGTCATAGGTGGTGCCGCTTGGGATCGTATAGGGGAATTCATCGTGTCGAATGAGATTGCGGCGCCGGACTTCGAGCCGATCGAGGCCAAGGCGGTTGGCAACCTCGTCAATGGTACGCTCGATGGTGTAGTTGGTCGGCGACTGGCCGAAACCGCGCACGGCCTCCTGCACAGTCTTGTTGGTGGTCACCGCAATGGCGCGGTATTGCACGCTGCGGATGCGATAGGGGCCGACAATGGCACCGACCGGCTTGCCAAGCTGGAACGGGGAGCGACCGGCATAGGCGCCCACATTGTCGAGGGCGCGCATCTTCATGGAATGGATTACGCCGGAATCGTCGAAGGCAACCTCGACGTCGAACAGCCGCTCCGGGCCGTGCATATCGCCGCCGCGCATGTTTTCGAGACGATCCTCCACGAGCCGCACAGGTGCGCCGAGACGACGTGCGAGATAGCCCACGAGCGCGGCGTGCTTGATGCCGCGCTTCACGCCGTAGCTTCCGCCAACATCGACGTCAAAGTGAACGCGCACCGATGACATCGGCAATCTGAGCACCGCGGACAATTGGTCCGGAAATTTGGGCATCTGGACTGATGCATAAACGTCAAGGATTTCGCGCCAAGGATCCCAGTTGGCGGCGACGGCGAAGGTCTCGATCGGGACAGTGGAGCTGCGGCCCCATCTGAGCCGGTGAGCAAGGCGGTGGCGGCTGGCCGCAAAGTCCTTGTCCACGTCGCCCCAGGTGAAGGTGCGATCGAGCAGGATGTTGGAGCCGTGATCGGCGTGAACGGGCGGGCTGTCGGGCGCGAGGGCGGCCTCCCCGTCAAGTACGAATGGGAGCGGATCGTACTTCACCTGCACGAGCTCCGCCGCGTCCTCGGCGCGCGCGCGGGTGTCGGCAACGACGGCCGCAACCCATTCGCCGGCGTAGCGAGCCACATCGACGGCCAGTGAGCGGCGCACCACGCGGGGCGTGTCGAGACCGGCCGGCAGCGGCTCAGTCGCGGCCGCAAGCTCGCGGCCATCGAGCACGTAGCGCACGCCGGGCGCCGCCAGCGCCTTCGACTTGTCGATGGCAATGATGCGCGCGGCGGGGTGCGGACAGGTGACCAATGCGACATGACACAGGCCGGGCAACGCAATGTCAGCCGCGAACCGACCCCTGCCCACGACGAAGCGGCGATCCTCGCGGACGCGGCGATCGCTGGAAACGTAGCGGAATTGCTTAGGCGATGCGGTCATGGTCAACCCGGCGGCTGGTTGAGGCCGCGCAGGCGCTCCGCAGCCAGCGCGATCGCCTCCACGATCTGGGCGTAGCCGGTGCAGCGGCAGATGTTGCCGGAAATCGCTTCGACGATGTCCTCGCGGGTCGGCGAGGCATTTTTTTGCAGCAGGGCGTGCGCGGCAAGGATCATGGCCGGCGTGCAATAGCCGCACTGCATCCCGTGCGTCTCGCAGAATGCATCCTGGAGCAGCGAAAGCTCGCCCGGCCCAGGCGCCAGCCCCTCAATGGTGGTAATCTCGTAACCGTCGGCCTGCACGGCGAACATCAAGCACGAGCGTGCCGGCGCACCGTCGAGCAATACGGTGCAGGCGCCGCAGACGCCGTGCTCGCAGCCGGCATGGGCGCCGGTCAGCCCCAAGGATTCGCGCAGACAGTCGAGCAGGCTCATGCGCGGCTCAACGTCCACGATCTGCGTGGTTCCATTGACGTTCAGTGCAATTTGCATGACGACCTAATTTGCATGACGGCCCAGGGCTGCATGGTTTGCCGAGAGAATCGCGCGTACCGCGAGGGTTGCCGCCGCACGGCGGCGGTAGTCCGCAGACGCATGCAAATCGGACATGGGGTCAATACCCGCCAACGCTTCCTCCACGGCGGCGCGGGCGATGCGCTCCTCGACGCGCTTGCCGAGCAGCGCATTGGCCACGCTGTCAAGCTGCAACGGAAAGGCCGTGGCCGCGCCAATTCCAACAACCAGCCTTTTGCAAACGCCCTCCTCGTCAAGCGCGATTTGCGCCGCCGCAGACGCAAATGCGAAATCGCTCTTGCGTGCGTTAATTTCCTCAAAGCCGACGCCAACGCGGGTTTCCCGCCACGCGGGAAAGCGCACGGCCAGAAGACATGCCGTGGACGGCAATGCGGTCACCATGGGTCCAAGAAAGAATTTGGATGCCGGAATCTCGTGCTTGGCCGCACCGTTTTGATAAACCAAGACCGCAGCAAGCGTGACAGCGACCAAGGCAATCTCCGCGGCAGGGTCACCGTTGGCCAACGAACCACCGATTGTGCCGCGGCTTCGCGTCGCTGCGTGGCCAACATACGGCATCGCTTTGGCAAGCAGTGGCAACCTGGCCTTGACCAAGGCATCAGCTTCTGCCACGCACTGACGAGTTGCCGCGCCAATGGCCACGGTGGCGTTCTCCTCGCGAATGAAGCTCAACTCGGGAATGCGCGCGATGTCGATCAGCTGCGTCGGGCGGGCAAGCCGCATGGCCATCAAAGGCACCAAGGTCTGGCCGCCGGCGATCAGGCGCGCTCCTTCGTCGGCTGCAAGCCGCGCGCAGGCGTCCTCAACGCTCGCGGCGCGGACGTATTCGAAGGGGGCTGGTTTCATCGGCGCGCCAATTCAAACAGGTCCCGCTGCGCGGTTCAACGATTGATGAGTTCGCGAAGCCGGCGCTCTTCTTCAGGGGAGAGCGGAGCGACGCCCGGGGCCGTCGCCCGACGGTGCCGGAGCGCCACGACAAGGCCGACCGCACCCAGCACAAGCACGATAAGCGGCGCAAACCAGAGCAGCGCATTGTGCCATGAGAACCTCGGTCGAAGCAGCACGAACTCGCCGTAGCGGGAGGCGAGCAGCTCCAGTATCTGGGCATCGGTATCGCCAGCCTTGAGACGCTCGCGGACGATCAACCTGAGGTCGCGTGCAAGCGGCGCATCGGAATCGTCGATCGACTGATTCTGGCAGACCATGCAACGCAACTCGCGCGAGAGCGCCCGCGCGCGCGCCTCCAGAGCGGGATCGGGTAGAATTTCATCGGGCTGCACGGCTGAGGCGGAGCCGGACAGCGCAAGCAGCACCACCGAGATTCGCAACCAGTGCATGGCTCATTCCGCAGGCTGCAGCATCGTCTTGGCAGGCTTCGGCGCGCCAACTCGGCGGCGGCGATCGGAGAGCGACAGCGCACCGCCTGTCACCATGACGAGCGCACCAATCCAAATCAGCAACACCAGCGGCTTGTGATACAGTCGGACGGCTATGGCTCCGTCGGTCTGTTCGCCGAGCGAGATGTAAAGCTGGGAAAATCCGCGGTTCATCAGGGCCGCCTCGGTGGTCACAGTGCCGCGGGCAGGAAAGCTGCGCTTGGACGGCTCCATCGTGCCGATGATGGTGGTGCCGCTTCGCACGGTGAAGCGCGCCGCCAATTCGTGATAGTTCGGACCCTGGCGCGAAACGAGATCATCGAAGGTGAGCTGATAGGACCGAATTGTGACGGTCTCCCCGAGTTGCAGCGAAACGATGCGCTCGGCGCCCCAGTGAGATTCGGACACGATGCCCAGCAGAGTCACTCCGAGGCCGAAATGAGCCAGCGCGGTGCCGAAGACCGAACGTGGAAGGCCGCGCAGGCGGGCCAGCGCCGTTGGTATCGGGGCGCGCGGCAATCCGCTGCGTTCGAACACGTCGGTTGCGGCGCCTGCCATCACAAAAATCGAAAGGCCGACGGCAAACGGGGCAACGACGCCCTTTGCGCCGGCTAGAATGAAGCTTGCCGCCAGACCGATCAGGGCCAGAACCGCCGCAGCGGCAAGACGCTGAACGACGCCGGCGATGTCGCCGCGCTTCCAAGCGAGCAACGGTCCGAATGGCACTGCCAACAACAGGGCCATGAAAATTGGGCCGAAGGTCAGATTGAAATACGGCGCACCGACCGAGACCGACCCGCCGGTGAGTGCCGCATAGACAAGCGGGTAAAGGGTGCCCACGAATACGGTAGCGCACGCGGTTGTGAGGAGAAGATTGTTGAGGACCAATGCGCCCTCGCGGGAAATAGGGGCGAACAGGCCTCCCTGCTTGAGCTCCGGCGCGCGCCATGCGTAGAGCGCGAGGCTGCCGCCAATGAACAACAGAAGAATCGCCAGGATGAAAACGCCGCGCGCGGGATCCGCGGCAAATGTGTGCACCGAAACCAGCACGCCCGAGCGCACGAGAAAGGTGCCGACGAGCGAGAGCGAGAAAGTCAGTATCGCGAGCAGGATCGTCCAGATCTTGAGCGCCTCACGTCGCTCCATCACCAGTGCCGAATGCAACAGCGCCGTGCCGGCCAGCCAAGGCAACAGAGAGGCATTCTCTACCGGATCCCAGAACCACCAACCACCCCAACCCAGCTCGTAGTAGGCCCAGTAAGAGCCCATGGCGATGCCAAGCGTCAGAAACATCCAGGCGGCGAGCGCCCACGGCCGCACCCAGCGCGCCCAGGCCGCGTCGATGCGTCCCTCAATCAAAGCGGCCACAGCGAAGGAGAACGTGACCGAAAAGCCCACATAGCCAAGATAGAGCAACGGCGGATGAACGGCGAGGCCGAGATCCTGCAGAATGGGATTAAGGTCGCGGCCCTCAAGCGGGGGGGCGGGAAACCGCAGGAACGGATTCGAAGTCCCCAAGATGAATAGGTAGAAAGCCGCGGCGATCCAGGATTGTACCGCAAGTACTGTCGAACGCAGCGTCGCGGGTATTCCGCCGCCGAAACCCGCCACCAGGGCGCCGAACAACGCTAGGATGAGCACCCAGAGCAGCATGGAGCCCTCGTGGTTGCCCCATACGCTTGTGAACCGATAGATCAGCGGCATGTCGGAATGCGAATTCTCCGCAACGTTTATCACAGAGAAATCGGAATTGACGTAGCAGGCCGTCAGCGCAGCGAAAGCGACGACGACGAAGAAAAGCTGCGCAAATGCCGTGGAGCCCGACACGCGTACAAGCGCGCTATCGCGCAGCCGCGCGCCAATCAGTGGAACGACCGACTGGACGATCGCGAGCGTCAATGCCAGCACAAGGGCGAAATGGCCGATCTCGGCTATCATGCAATCAATCCCTGCGCGCTTGATTAGGCGCGAATTGGGCGCGATCTCGCCGCGGCTGCGCAGCGCGCACAACGCGGCGTCCGCCCGGTTGGGCATGCGTTAAGCCTATGCATTCAGCAGACTTAAGAGAGCTCCCGGATATGGTCGAGCGCCTTTGACTCGCTCCTCGGAAAAGGCGCTATCATGTCATGGGACCGTCACCAAAGGCGGCCATATTGCATTCTGTCAAGCGAGCGCGGTCCGACCATGGCTGATGGCAGCCAAGTTATTGTTTTGAAAGGGGAAACGCAGAAATCTGCGGCCCCGGAATTGACCGCTCCGGAGCGAGGCCAAGGGGACCTGTTCCCCGGCTCTGGCCGCTTTATCAACCGCGAGTTATCGTGGCTTCAGTTCAACCGCCGCGTGCTTGAGGAGTCGGCCAACGAGAGCCATCCACTGCTCGAACGCCTGCGCTTTCTTTCGATTTCCGCTAACAACCTTGATGAATTCTTCATGGTCCGGGTTGCCGGCTTGAAGGGGCAAGTACGCGCTGGAATTACAACACGAAGCCCGGACGGACTTACCCCGAGCGAACAGCTCGCCCGTATCACCGAGGCCTGCGCACAGCTCGCAAGCGATCAACAAAAGCAGTGGCGCGAACTGCACAAGGCCCTGGCTGCGCAAGGGCTGGTCCTCATCGACGGGGCAGAGGTGACCAAACAGGAGAAGGCATGGATCGAGGACCATTTTCTGCGCAATATCTACCCGGTTCTAACCCCACTCGCGATTGATCCGGCGCATCCCTTCCCGTTCATTCCCAATCTCGGGTTCACCATCGCGCTGCATTTGGTGCGGGCTGGCGACGGCAAGTCGATGAACGCACTGATCCGTGTGCCAAGCCAGATCGATCGGTTCATCTGCCTGCCGGCCAAATCCGACTCCGGCGAGACCCGCTTCATCACACTCGAGCAGACGACGGGCTTGTTCATCAGCCGCCTGTTCCCCGGCTACACCGTGAAGGGCCAGGGTGCGTTCCGCGTGATCCGCGATTCCGACATCGAAATCGAGGAAGAAGCGGAAGACTTGGTGCGGCTATTTGAGACCGTACTCAAGCGTCGGCGGCGCGGATCGGTGATCCGGCTCGAAGTGGAGGCGGCCGCACCAGCGGAACTGCGGCACTTCGTGCAACGCGCGCTCGGAGTTGCGGATGATGAGGTCTTTCTGGTCGACGGTGTCCTGGCGCTCAACGATCTCGAGCAGATCGTGAACTTCGATCGGCCGGATCTGAAATTCGTGCCTTACAATCCGCGCTTTCCGGAACGCATTCGTGACCACAACGGAGACTGTTTCGCGGCGATCAGACAAAAAGATCTCATCGTGCACCACCCCTACGAGTCGTTCGATGTGGTGGTGCAGTTCTTGCAGCAGGCGGCCCGCGATCCGGACGTTGTGGCCATCAAGCAGACGCTGTATCGGACCTCGGCCGAGTCGCCCATCGTGAAAGCCCTGAGCCAAGCGGCGGAAGCCGGCAAATCGGTCACCGCGCTGGTGGAGCTCAAGGCGCGGTTCGACGAGGAGGCCAACATCCGCTGGTCGCGCGATCTGGAACGCGCCGGCGCGCAGGTCGTGTTCGGATTCATAGAGCTGAAAACCCACGGCAAGCTGTCGCTCGTGGTACGACGCGAAGGAGGCGAGCTAGCGACGTACGTGCACGTGGGGACCGGTAACTATCATCCTGTGACGGCGCGGGTTTATACCGACTTGTCATTCTTTACCGCGGACCGGGTGATCGCACGCGATGTGGGCCGCATCTTCAACTTTGTTACGGGCTATGCGGAGCCGGCCGAGCTGGAACGGCTCGCTATTTCGCCCGTCAACTTGCGCACGCGCATCCGCAACCATATCGCTCAAGAC
>FWPU01011834.1_pt1 | contig 11960 bp, 15 predicted proteins | sample 2228361 | NCBI WGS metagenome assembly FWPU01 (sample SAMEA103939777, study PRJEB20133) | metagenome | reverse complement strand
GAGAAAGACGATGCCGAACGAATCGGTGCGCGAGGGCATCGCGAAGACATCGGTCGCCGCGAAGAGATCGCGCTTGGCGTCGCCGACCGTGACGCCGAGCAGCCGGCAGCGCGCGCGTACCTCGTGAGGGAGCGTTGCCCAATAGCGTTCGAAGTCGCCGTAGGTCGGCCCAGCGAGCGCCAGCGTCACGGCCTCGCCGCCGTCCCACAGCCGGCGCAGCGCGTAGGAGCGCACGATCGACACGCCCGTGAAGATCGCGCCTATGGTCAAGTTGTCCGAGAAGGACACTTCGAGCCCGAACAGGGGGAACACCGCGATCTGGGCCAGCACCGCCACGCCGAAACCGACGGCCACGTTGGCGATCGCCTCGGCCAGCGACATGATGCGTGACTGCTTCACGCTGCCGTCCGCTCGGCCTTCATGTCCGCAAAGGTTCGATCGCTGCCGTCGAGGATCGCGGCCGATCCCGTGAACGCCTGCCAGCGCTCGACGATGACGTCGCAGTAGCGCGGATCGATCTCCAGCGCGAGGCAGGATCGCCCCGTGCTCTCCGCTGCGATGATCGTCGAGCCGCTGCCGGCGAAGGGCTCGTAGACGAGATCGCCGCGCCTGCTGTTGTTGACGATCGGCCGGCGCATGCACTCGACCGGCTTCTGCGTGCCGTGTGTCGTTGCTTCGTCCTCGTCGCCGCCGCTGGTCCCCTGGCTTGACCAGGGGATCGTCCACAGCGTCGACTGGTCGCGCGCGCCCTGCCAGTGCCCGTTCGCGCCCTTGCGGACCGCGTAGAAGCACGGCTCGTGCTGCCAGTGATAGTCGCCGCGGCCGAGCACGAAGCGCGGCTTCGCCCAGATGATCTGCGAGCGGATCATCAGCCCACTCGCTTCCAGGCTCTCCGCCACGGTGCGGGCATGGACGCCCGCATGCCACACGTAGGCCACGTCGCCGGGGAACAGCGCCCAGGCCTCGCGCCAGTCGGCGCGGTCATCGTTCGAGACCCGGCCCGTGCGCGCGGTGGCGGATACGCCCGCTTCGTTGCGCCAAGCCGGGTCGTACTCGACGCCATAGGGCGGGTCCGTCACCATCAGATGCGGAACTGCTCCGGCGAGCAGCCGCTCGACATCGTCGGCGCTAGTGGCGTCGCCGCAGAGCAGCCGATGCTTTCCAAGCAGCCAGAGGTCGCCCGGGCGCGTGACGCGTTCCACAGGCGTCTCCGGGACAACATCCTCGCTGTCCGTCGCGCCATCAGCGCCGTCCAGGCCATCGAACAGGCGATCGAGCTCGTCCTCGGCGAAGCCGAGGAGGTCGAGATCGACTCCGTCCTCCTTCAGACGCGCCACCTCCGCGGCGAGCATCGCGTCGTCCCATCCAGCATTGAGCGCGATCTGGTTATCCGCGATCCGGAACGCGCGCGCCTGGGCGTCGGTCAGATGGCCGAGCTGGATGACAGGCACCTCCGCCAAGCCGAGGCGGCGGGCCGCCAGCAAGCGGCCGTGGCCGGCCACCAGCACACCGCGCTCATCGACGAGGCACGGGACGTTGAAGCCGAACTCGGCGATCGATCCAGCGATCTGGGCGACCTGGTCCTCCGGATGGGTCCGGGCGTTCGCCGCATACGGCAGGAGCCGCTCGATCGGCCACCGTTCGACGGCAAGCTCCTCACGCGGCATCGGTGATCTCGACTCCGCGCTCGGCGGCGATCGCTTCGAAGGCCCGGCCGTCCCCGTCGAGGACGGCCTCGGTTCCAGGAAACAGCTGGCGCCAGCGCAGGAGCGCGACATCCACATACTCGGGCGCAAGCTCGATAGCGCGCACGCGGCGGCCCGCTCGCTCGCCAGCGATGATCGTCGTGCCGGATCCCGCGAACGGCTCGAATACCACGTCGCTCTCTGGCGAATAGGTGCTCATGACGAATTCGGGCAGCGCCACCGGGAACACCGCCGGGTGCTCTGTCTCGATGCCGCGCGCCTTGTGCCGCGTGATGCGCAGGATGTTGTCGGGAATGCGCGTCTCCTGGACGCCCTGGCCGGCATGGGTCCACGCGCCGACGGTGCCGTCCTTGCCCCGCATCCCGCCGTGGCTGTCATTGATGTGCCCGGCCCACTTGCAGGGCACGATCTTGTTCGGCTTGCGCGCTTGACGGTTGAAGTGGAACAACAGCTCGAAGGCGGGCGCCAGCCGTCCGTTCCAGTCGCCGGGAAGTCCGGGCCCCTGGTCCCAGACGTAAAGGCCGAAGCGGCGCCAGCCCTGTGCCCGCATCCAGTCGAGCCAGGCCTCCCAATAGGGCTGCCACTCGTTGTCGCGGTGGACGAGGCCGAGATTGACGAGCACCTGGCCGTCTTTGGCCATCACCTCGTCGAGGTGGCCGAAGACGCCGCACATCAGGGCGTCCCAATCGCCAATCCCACCGGTCGTGTAGTTCCGCTGGTTGCCATAGGGCGGGCTCGTGAACAGCAGCGACGCGCGCTCGCCATCCATGATCCGGGCAACAGACTCCGCGTCCGTGCTGTCGCCACAGAGCAGCCGATGATCGCCGAGCCGCCAGAGATCACCTGAACGGCTCACCGGATCGCGCGGCGGCTCTGGCGCTTCGTCCGCGTCGTCGCCGGTTTCGCCGTCCGGCGACATTGCATCCGTGTCGTCGAGCGGCGCCATCAGCCGATCGAGCTCGGCCTCGTCAAAGCCGGTGAGCGCGAGATCGAAGCCCTCGCCGTTCAACGCATGCAGCTCGGCGGCGAGCAGCTCCTCATTCCAGCCGGCATTCAGGGCGAGCTTGTTGTCCGCGATCACATAGGCCCGGCGCTGCGCTTCACTCAGGTGGTCGAGCACGAGCACGGGAACGGCATCGAGGCCGAGACGGCGGGCGGCTTCGAGGCGGCCGTGGCCGGCGATCACCGTGCCGTCGCCCGCGACCAGCACCGGGTTGGTCCAACCGAACTCGACGATGCTGGCCGCGATCTGCGCGACCTGGTTGTCCGAGTGCGTGCGCGGATTGCGCACGTAGGCGCGCAGCCGGTCGAGCGGCCAATGCTCGACGCTGTCGGGCAGCCGTGGCGACATGGACCTCGGAATCCGGATGGACGGGGTGGTAACCGGAGAGTGGTAACCGCCGCGGACGGTTACCGGGGCGCGGTCCCCATTCGGGCGGCGCGCCAAGCCCGCGCGAACACGGGCTTAATGCGTGCGACGAGCCGCCGGATCGGTGGTAACTGGTAACTCAGATTTTGCCGCTGGCGGTAGCAAACTTCCGGGCCATTGCCGCCAGCATACGATCTCGGCCAGGGAGGACCCGCGCTTCGCGCCGATCGGCGTCATCCGGGCGCGGCACACCTGAGCATGACCGAAATCTAAGCCGATCCGGCCGTTTTCGTCTCAGCGAAAAGTGTCCGCCGGACACCTTTCTCTTTGCTTCTCAGCACTTCGCCGCTCCGGTCATCTCGATCACTTTGCGCCGCGAATGATTGCGATTGAGCCGCCGCCCATTGAGCCGCCAAGCGATGACGCAGAGCCCATAGAGCCAGTGCTCATGGGCGGCGGAGCGCTGCAGTCCGACGGTCCAGCAGATGGTCTTCCAGCGCTCGCCGAAGGCGCGCATCCAGACGATCTTGCCGTCGACGGGGGCGAGCCCGACGGTCCAGGTCAGCGTCTCCTCCATGCGGCTGATCGCTGCGGGGGACGGCAGCACACGCATCGGCCTGGGCTCCTGTCCCACCAGATCGCTGAACTCGTAGATGATCCGTGGCCAGAGATTGTAATAGCCCTGCAACTTCGGCTCGGGCAGCCGCTTGAGCACGCTTGCCGCCTCGGCGAGCCGCTCCTCGACCAGCGACGGCGTCCAGCGTGCCTCAGCCATGGCGCGCCTCAGCCATGGCGCGCCTCCTGGGACGCGCGCCGGCCGTAAAGCCGCTCGCCAAGCTGGCGAATGAGCTCGCGCTCGGGCCACGTGAGCCGCTCGTCATCGACCGCAACGGCGAGCAGACCCTGCTCGCGCCAGCCCTCGCGCTTGATCTCTTCGGCGGATCGGCGCTCCCCGCCATAGCCTTTCGGAAACCACCTCACCGTGCCACCTCCCGGAGGACGGCGGCATAGCCGGCGACATCGACCACGCTGTCGAGATGCGCCGGATCATGCGCGAGGCGCGCGAGCTTCAGGTCGATGAGGCAGAGGGCCACCTGCGCCGGTGTCACCGTGTGCCCGAGCGTGAGCGACCAGCGCTTCGCGACCGCTTCCATGCTGGTGCGGGGACAGCCGTAGGTCTCACGCCGATTGGCGACCACCGCGGCCGCGTGCTTCAGCAGCATCTCGGCGGTCATCGCACGCCTCCACCCGTCTCGATCGCCCAGAGCAGGATGGCGATGGCGTCAGCCTCATTGTCGTCGGCGGGCGCAAAGCCGCGTGCGCGGACGGCAGCCAGCACCGCCGCCTTGTCTGCGTTGCCCTTGCCGGTGACGTGGCGCTTGATGGTGCCGACAGGCACACCCTCGTAGGCAACGCCCCTCTGCTCGCACCACGCGGTCAGTGTCGCCAGAAAGCCGCCATAGAGATGCGCCGCATCGGTGCCGGCATGCCGCCGGACTTCCTCGAAGTACACCGCGCCGGGACCACCGGCATCGGCGGCAAGGCTGTCGAGCCAGCTGCGGAAGCGCAGGTAGCGCATGCCACCGCCGTCATAGCGGCTCGGGCGGAAGGAGACGGCGCCACTGTGAATGGCTCCGTCGGCCATGCGCACGGCCCATCCCATGGTGGTGCCGAGGTCGAGAGAGAGGATGGCGCTGAGCGGCGGCGCCATGCCGACCGCCGGCAGGCTTGCATCCGCACACGCCGCGGTCAGAGTCGTCGAAGCCATGATGGTCTCCGTGATCGGGATTGTTGTGGTCAGGACGGCGACGGTCTGGTTCTTGGCGGAGCTGGCCGTCGTCGTCCGCTCGGCTCGGGATCACCGATCGGCAGGAGGATCGCGGACTCGTTGCCGTGGCAGCGCGCTCGTCGCCGCAAGGGTCAGCGTCGATGACCGGCGACGGCGGAGATGTGTGGAAGGGCGGGCGATCTTCGCCAGTGGCCACAGTTGCCACATCGGGATCTCATGTGGCCACTGATAAGCCCTTGAAGACATAGGCGAGTGGCCACAGTTGCCACACTTTCCACTTCCTAGAGATAAAATTGACGCGCGACCCCTCCGCGCTTTTCCCCACGAACGGAAGAGACGAGGACTCCCTATATCTGTCCCCCGGCGGTGGCCACGGTGGAAAGTGTGGCAACTGCCCTTGTTCATCAACGCGTTAGCAGTGGCCACAGCGATATTCCGTGTGGCAACTGTGGCCACTGGAATGCCTGCTCGGGCGGCCGCTGCGGGCGGAGTGGCCACAGGTGCCACAGTGGCCACATGATCGAGGGCGGCGGCACTGGCCACAGGTGCCACAGTGGCCACACGCCTAGGCGTGGCCACACTGGCCACAGTTGCCACAGCGCGCGCGCACGGATGGGCGCGCACCGTCATGCCTCGTCCTCCTGCATTCCGTGATCGGCCCAGGCCGAGCGGCGGCCGAACTCGGAGCGCTTGAGCGCGTAGGCGTCGATGCGGCCGATCTTCGGGACCCATCGCACGGTGGCGCGCCGCTGATCCTGGCGCGTCGCCAGCAGGTCCCGGTCGGCGAGCGCCTTGACGATCTGCTGGGTCTTCAGCGTTTCGCCCGCTGCTTCGCGCAGTCGCTGGGCAGGCACGTAGATGGCCGCGTCGTCGTACCAGGCGACGGCTTCGCGGTTGTTGAGCTTGCGGTCGAAGCTCTCGGCGCCGATGTCGACGGATTTGATGGTGACGTCCCAGCGTTCCGCGATCCAGGCGCGCAGGCTCGCGATCGCCTGCTCGTCGGGGGTGAGCGCCTCGGCATCTACACTCTTCTCGAAGCGCTCCCAGGCCCAGCGGACCGGCGCTTCGATGTCGATCGACCAGGGCAGCAGATCGAAGTCCTGGGCGAGCCTACCGGCGACGAGAGGGAGAGCAAGGCAGGTCGCCGCTCTGAGCCGCGCGGAATCGGCACGGTCGCCGGCAAGCTCACGCGCCTGTTCGAGAATGCGGTCGCGCAGCGCGTCGGGCGCATGGTGCAGCCTGGCCGCGACCAGCCGTTCGACGAAGGCCGGGCCGGCATGGCCGCAGTGGCTCTCGGCGTCAGCGATCGCCTTGAGCCTGGCCGCCGGCACCGAGCGGTCCACCTCCGTCACGTCGACATCGAGGATGCGCACCGCCATGCCGGCGACCCAAGCGGCGCCGTCGGCGCGCACCTTCTCCTCCAGGGAGCACTCGCTGGAGAGCAGCGCGTAGGTCGACCAGGCATAGCGCTGCTTGAGGATGGCGCCGGCCGTCATGCGCGCCTTTCCCTGGCCGCCGGCGATGGCATAGATGAGCTTGGCGATGGCGCGGCCGTCGGCGTGGGCGAGCTCGTCGAGGGCAAGGACGGTGCCGCTCGCGGCCTGGGCAAAGACCTCGATGGCGTTCTCGGTCGAGCGCATGGACTGCAGCAACCCGGCGCCGATCGCGGTTGAGGTCCAGGCGGAGACGGCGAGCCGCTGGGCGGTGGTCTTGCCGCTCGACGAGAGGCCGGAGAGATTGATGCCGCAGCTGTCGAGGCCGGCGAGCGACTGCACGACACCGCAGAATCCGGCGAGCACGCCGAGGAGGAAATGCGGACAGCTCTTCACGGATGCCGCGGCAGCCGCCGCGGCCTTCCAGCCGTCGAGGCTGCCACGCACGGTGTCGTAGCGGGCGTTGGCGACCAGCTCCAGCGTGGAGGCCGGTGCATCCCCGATTGCCCGGCCCGCCGGCGTCACGAAGACCGGATGGTCGCAGCCATCGAGCCGGTGCCAGCCGGGCCGGCTGACGACGAGGATCTCGTCCCGCGGATCGGCCGCCTTGAGCACCGCCAGCGCAACCTGGTCGCCATCGCCATAGGTGCGCAGGCCCGCGGCGAAGAGGGCGGAGCGGATCTCCTGCGCACCCTGGCGGGCGAGCCCGGCGCGCGGCAAGTCGACAGCGCGCGGCCGTAGGTGCCCTCCTGGTCGAGATAGCGCAGCCGGGCGGGGATGCCGAAGGGGCTCGCGACCACGCGCCAGATGGTATGGCCATCCTTGTCCTTGCCGGCATTGCGGTGGACGAGGACATCTCCCTTGCGCGTGCGGAAGTAGCGCAGCTCAACACCCTCGATGAAGGGCAGCGGATAGGTTGCGGCGGTGCGCCCAACCTCGTCGGGTTCCGGCGCCGTGGCGCCGATGACGGGGGCCATTTCGAGCGGTTGGGCGCCCTCGTCGTTGGCCGGCACCGTATCGTCTCCACCCCAGGCCACGGCGGCATTGATGGCGGCTCTGACCGCCTCCGGACCGTCGCGCAGGAGCAGGTCGTTGAAGTCGTCGCCGTCGCGCGGCGGCAGCGCGATCGAGACCTGACGGCCCTCCGTCGCAAGCTTCGCGGCGGTCGCCTCAGCAGCACGGCGCCCAGCCTCGTCGTGGTCGGCGAGCAGCACGACACGCGTGATGCCTGGCGGCAGGACGATGCCCTCCATGCCGGTGGCAGACAGCGTCGCCCAGGCCGGCAGATCCGGGCATGCGGACATCACCGCGAGCGCCGTCTCGATGCCCTCCGTCAGAGCGATGAGACCGTCCTGCGGCTCGGCCAGCCGCACCGCGCCGCCGCCGACCGGCCCAAGCGTCTTGCGCGCGGGCGTGACATCGGCCTTGGCTGGCATCTTGGGGTCGAGATAGGTGCGATGGAGCGCGATTTGCGCGCCGCCGGCATCGCGCACGACGGCGACCATGCCGGGATAGCCGCGCTTCGCCTCCCAATGGGCGAGATCGTCATGAAAGAGGAGATCGGGCGAGGGCGGCGGCCCGAGACCGCGGGCCGCGAGATAGGCTTCCGCATGCGTGCCGGCGATCGGGTGCGCGCCCGACAGGCTGAAGGAGATCTCCCGCGCCACGTCGTCGGATGAGTGCCGTAGGGCCTTCTTTCTCGGACGTGCCGCAGATGGGGCTTCTCCCGCCAGCTCGGCTGCATAGGCGAACAGCTGATGCCCGGTGTAGCCGGTCGCCTCTGCAAGCGTGCTGAGCGGCCCGCCGCCATCGCCGCCGTCGAAGTCGATCCAGCCCCCGGCGCACTCGCCCTTGAGCGCGATGACACAGGAGCCGTTCTTGCGCGGGGCGTCGCCGCGGATATTGGCGAGCCGCCATTCGTCACCATCACGCCTCCCGTTCGGGAAGTGCTGCGGCACCCAGACCGCCGCGGTGTCCCGCAGGCGCGCGGCGATCGCATCGAGATCGAAGCGGGGCGGCAGAGTGCTTGCGTCGTTGAGGTCGATCATGCGCGCCCCTCAATCGAGGATCACAAGCCCGCGCTCGGCGCGGGTGATGGCGGTGTAGAGCCAGCGGGCGCGGTCCTCGGCGGTGCGCGCGAGACCGTCGTCGAAGACGATCACGTTCTCCCATTGCGAGCCCTGGGACTTGTGGCAGGTGATGGCCCAGCCCCACACCGCCTCGATCAGCGTCTTCTTCTTCCAGTGGTCGCGCCGCTCGCGCTCGCGGTCGGGTGCGACGTGCTCGTCGAAATGCCCCTTGTAGATGCGGAAGCGCTCGCGGGTTCCGTTGGCCGCGCCGATCTTCTCGCCATCCTCGGTGTCGATGACGGCGGTGAAGGAGAGTTCGTCCTCGTCCTCGATCTCGGTGAGGTCAAGGAACATGCCGTTGACGAGGCCGAGATCGTTGCGATTCTTGAGGCAGATGATCTTCTCGCCGCGCCCCGTCGGATAGATGCCGTCGAAGCCGGCCGCACGCTTCATGGCGAGGTTGAGCTGGATACGGGTCGCGTTCCTGCCGCAGATGACCTGGCCGCCCTTGAGCATCTGCTCGGGCGCGATATCCTGCCTGCGCATCTTCCACACGAAGGCGTCGTGCTCGCCGTAGGGGATCGGCTTGCCTTCGCGCGCAAGCGTGGCCAAACGGATGATGGCGCTGTCGCCCGCTTGCCGATGCACCTCGGTGAGGAGGACGTCGGGCGCATCCTTGGTGAAGGCGCCCTCGCCCTTGACCGGGGGAAGCTGGCCGGGATCGCCCAGCACCAGGATGGGCTTGCCGAAGGCGAGGAGGTCGCGCGCCATGTCATCGCCCACCATTGACACCTCGTCGAGCACGAGAAGCTCGGCGTCGCGGAGCGCGGACTGCTCGTTCAGGACGAAGCGCGGCTTGTGGATGTCGGCGAGGCGAAGTTCGAGCGAGCGCAGCTGCGAGTCCGCGAACAGTCGCTCGGCGCTTCCCATGGCGGGCAGCTTCGCTTTGAGGTCGGCGATCTCCTGCTTGATCCGCTCGATCTCGGCCGGCGTCGCCTCGGAGACGCGGTAGATGAGCGAATGGATGGTCGAGGCCGGCGTGCCCTTGCGGGTCATGACCAGCGCCGCCTTGCCGGTGAAGGCGGCGTAGAGGACGCCGTCGTCCAGCCCCAGCTCGGCGATGGCGTGCTTGGTGATGGTCGTCTTCCCGGTCCCTGCATAGCCGAAGACCCGGAACACCTGGTTCTCCGCCGTGCTTTTCGTGAACCAGTCCTTGATGGCCTCGATGGCCTTCGCCTGGAGCGCGGAGGGCGTGAAGGTCATGGCGCGCCCTCCCAGCAGCGCCGCTGATAAGGACACATGCGGCAGAGATAGAAGTCGGATGCCGCGGCGATGCGCGGCGGCAGCTCCCCGGCTTCCGCGGCGCGGATGATCTCGACCGCCTTGTCGGAGAGCGCCTGGGCCGCAGCCGCATCGAAGGCGACGGCTTCGTGATAGAGCGCCTGGGTGTCCTTGTTGATCGCGGTGAAGAGCGCGACCGCGAGCTCCATGTAGGCCATGTAGAGCTGGACCTGCGCGAAGTAGATCGGCTTCGAGACCATGAGGCCGCGCTTGACCAGATCGTTCCAGGACTTGGCGTTGAGCGCCTTGTGCTCCCAGAGAGCCGGCCAGGCGATGCCGACATCGGGTCCGCCGGCGATCACGACGTCGATATGACCACGCAGCCGGCCGCCGGCGGCCGAGAAGCCGAACTGGCCGCCGTCGCGGCGCCCTGTCCTTAGGTCGAAGCCCGCCGCGCGCAGCCAGCCGATCGACAGCGCCTAGAGGCGGTGACCGGCCTCGAAGATGCGCAAGATGGTGCCGTCGAACTCGCGGCCCTCGTCTGGCGGTACATGGCCGATCTCATAGACGAGCCGGCGCGCACAGGGCTCGCCGATGCGGCTTCCGCCGAGATAGTCGCGCGGAGCCTGCCGGCGATAGCGCCCGATGAGGGCGCCGTCGATAAGCGCATTGATGCGAGTCGCCGTCCCGCCGGTGATGGTGCCGCCATAGACGGTGCCCGAGCCGTGGTTCAAATCGATCATGCGCTGCGCTCCCAGAAGCCGCCGGCTTCAGCGATGCAGCGCAGCTTGTATTCCTGTGCGGGCGTCAGACGGGCGCGATCGCCGTAGGCGTCCAGCTTCTCGCGCAGACTGGCGCAGAACTCGATCTCGAACTCCGTCTCGGCGTTGGCTTCCGCCGCTGCGAGCAGCGCCAGCCAGTTTCCGGCCGGACCGTCATGGTTCAGATCCATCATGGCGGCCGGCCTCCTCAAAAAGGGATCGGATCGTTCAGCTCGTCGCTGCGCGTCCCTTCCTCGGACTGGCGGCGCATCGATTCCTGGAACCCATCGATGCAGGCCTCGATGATGCGGTCGATCTCGGCCGCGCTGCGGTCATGAAAGGGCGCCATGAGGCCGAGCTCGGTCAGCGCCTCGGCCAGGAAGCGGCGGGCATCCTTGATCGCGCGGATCTCCATCTCGGTCTTGTCGATCATTCCGTTGTTCCTGTTCGCGAGGGCCGAACCGGCGTCGAGGCAGGGCATCGAGCAGAAGCGGTGGTGCGGAAATCGGTCCCACTGCAGCCGGTGGACGTAGCCGAAGCCGCGCGCCTGACGCCCGCACAGGGCACAGGGCGCTACCCGAGCAAGAGCCGGGTCAGGTCCTCGTTGCCGGCGGGCTGCTCCTTGATCCGCTGCGAGGCCAGGACGATGAAGCGGGAGATCGCATTCGAGGCCATGGCCTCGAGGTCGGCCACGGTGAGGGCGGCGATGGGCTGATTGAGCCTTCCGCGCCCTTCGAGCCATTTGCCGACCTCCTTTGCCGCTTCGCGCGTCACGTGCGCCTGCCACTCGTCATCGGTCATGGCGGTCAGCTGTTGAGCCAAGCGGGCCCGGCCGGCTTGGCGGCCGGCTGCGGCGGCGTGGGCGCACCTGCGTTTGCCCAGGCAGGGGCGGCGGCCTGCGCCGGCGGCTGCGCGGGAGCCGCCTGGTTCCAGGCCGGCTGCGCCGCCGGCGCAGCGGACTTCGGGCGGGCGCGGGTGCTCGGGCTCGCCGGCACGGCCTCGCCGTCCATCACCTTGCGCCATTCCGGCTCGCTCGGCAGGACCACGCGGTCGAGCTTGTTGCTGTCGCCATAGCGGGGATCCTCGGAGGGCTCGATCCTGATCTTGGCGACGAAGGTGATGCCGCCCAAGTCGGCGAGACCGCGCAGGATGCGCTTCGCCTTCGCCGCCTCGCTCATGTCGGCGGGATCGAGGCCGAGTGCCGAGTCGATCATGGCGCGGAAGGTGCTCTTGGAGATCTTCCAGCCGATCGAAACACCATGCTCGTCCACCTTGCCGCCCTGGACGGTGAACATCTGCCAGAACTTGCGCCGGGCATGCGGTCCCTCGGTCACGGTGAACTCGCAGTCGAGCATGAGCACATCGCTGCCGGGCGCGTTCGAGGCCTTGAGCAGACCGCGATCGATCTCGCTCTGGCCGTCCGTGCCGCCCTTGCGGATCACCATCGCCACCTTGGCGAAGGTGCCGTCCGGGATGAGCTCGCCGGTCTTCTGCGGCTCTGCGTCGTTCATGTCGAAGGTCATGGGATTCATCCTTTCGTGGTCGCGTTGAT
>FWPU01008534.1_pt1 | contig 11962 bp, 14 predicted proteins | sample 2228361 | NCBI WGS metagenome assembly FWPU01 (sample SAMEA103939777, study PRJEB20133) | metagenome | reverse complement strand
GAAGTAGTTTTTGTTTTGGCTAAAATCAGCTGTATTTTCTAAACGACCACAATAAGTTAATTTATCAAAATTAATCACCTGATAAGAAGGATGAGCTTTTAAAAAATAACGAATAAAGTTTGAGAAAATAAAACCAGCTCCACCAGTAACTAAAATCCGCATAAATATTAATAATTAATTACTTAGATATTTTTTTAGAGCTAAAGAGGCGCTTAGCCAAGAAAAACACAAGGAAAAAATAAATTCCACGCCGAAAAATCTTAAGAAGTTTGTTTTAAGATAGCTTAAAAAATTGAAATTTAAACCTAGAAAGTTGTTAAGATATGGCTCGGTTGCAGAAATTATGGTCGTAAAAATTATAATATTTAAAATCCAGCCCAATAAAACAGCAAAAAACACTTCTAATAAAAAAGGAGCCCGAATAAAATGGGCAGTCGCACCAACTAATCTCATAATTCTTATTTCTGATTGACGAGCATAAATACTAACCCTGACAGCATTAAAAATAATTAGTCCAGCTATTAAAATAAAAGCAGCACTAATAATAATAAGGATAAACTTCAATTTACGACTGAAGTTTTCAATTATAACCAACATCTCTTCGTAGTTTTGAATATCTTTTTCTTGGATCAGATCCTCATATCGTGGTAGATTGATTAGATCGAGTATTTCTTGATAATTCTGGTCTGATTTAGCGCGAATAAGCATAGTGCCGCCAAAGGGATTTTCCCCAACTTCTTCGAGGGCTTTAAGAATGTTTGGTTCGTCTTGATGGGTTTTCTTAAATTTTTCCAAAGCTTCAGCAGGAGAGATATAACGCACCAATTCAACTGAAGAAAGGTTTTCTAAATCAGTTTTAAAATTAGCCACCTGAATATCAGTTACCTCTTTTTTAAGATAAATACTTAAATCAACCCGTTCTTTAAAACCATCAATTGTTTTTGTCAGTAAGATGTTAATTGCCAAAAGCAAGCTCAAAGATAAAAACATTAAAATTAAGACTAGAACATTGGCACTGCTTAACCAGAAATTGCGGAAAAAACCCTGTAAGGCAAATTTAAAAATTCGCATAAATAAAATCAAACCTCTATTTTTAACTTTTAACTTTTGAATTTGTTTTAATATGAACTTCTTCTAATTGTTTTTGGGGTAGTTCGCTTGGTGCGTTCGTCATTAAATCTTTAGCATCACTTGTTTTAGGAAAAGCTATAACCTCGCGAATGCTTGTTTCACATAAAAGCAAAGCTACAAGACGGTCTAATCCTAGAGCCATGCCGCCATGGGGTGGCGCGCCATAATCAAAAGCGGTTAATAAATGACCGAATTTGTTTTCAATCTCTTCTTTTTCTAGGCCTAAAATTTTAAAAATTTTCTCTTGTAAAAAAGGTTGATGGATTCTAATAGCTCCGCCACCTAGTTCAAACCCATTGCAGACGAGATCGTATTGTTTTGCTTTTACTTTTAGAGGTTCTTTATCAAGTAAATAAATGTCTTCATCAACTGGGGCAGTAAATGGATTATGAACAGAAACTATTTTTTTCTCCTTATCCTTTGAATCTTTGGCAAAAGAGGACTCATTCGAATACTCGAAAAGAGGAAAGTCAACGACAAAACAAAAAGCCAGTTCATTGGCATTAGATTTTTCTTGACGTAGATCTGGTTTATCGGTTTTATATTTTTCCATTACCTCTTTATAGGTAAGGCGTGGGAAGGGAATTTTAGTGATTTTTTTCTCAGGAAAAAGTTTTTTAACCAGAGAGATAAGAAGTGTTTCAATTAGATTTAAAATATCAGTCGGTTCAATAAAACTCATTTCTAAATCAAGTTGAGTAAATTCTGGTTGGCGATCAATTCTTTGATCTTCGTCGCGAAAACAGCGCGCTACTTGAAAATAGCGTTCTAAACCAGCGACCATTAAGAGCTGTTTAAATTGTTGTGGCGCTTGAGGGAGAACATAAAATTTGCCCGGGTAGAGTCGGGAGGGAACAATATATTCTCGTGCTCCTTCTGGGGTGCCTTTGGTTAAAATAGGTGTTTCGACTTCAATAAAACCTTGCTCGTCAAAAAAATTACGGCAGAATTTGATAATCTCGTATCGCTTAATAATATTTTTTTTCATTCGTTCGTGTCGCAAGTCAAGATAGCGATATTTTAAACGTATTTCCTCTTTAGCTGAAATAATTTCATTATCAATTGTGAAAGGCGTTGCCTTGGCTTCAGATAAAATTATTAGTTTTTTAGCGGCAATTTCAATTTCACCGGTTGCTAAATTTTTATTAATTTGATTTTTTGGTCTTAGTCTAACTTGGCCTTCAACTTCAATAACAAATTCTGATCTGATTTTTTTAACTGCCTGATTTGACTTTTCATCTAAATCTTGGGGATTAAAAACAACTTGGATCAACCCTGAACGATCGCGCAAGTCAATAAAAACAATCTTGCCCATATTTCTTCGGGCATTAACCCAACCTTTAAGTAAAACGCTTTGATTGATTTGGTTAATTGTTTGACTTGCCCAGATACGTTTCATATTAATTTATTATACAGTGAAAATTATTAGTGATTATTTATTATTTATTTATTTTTGCGTCTCGCTTGTATTATTGTAACACAATAAATTAAATAAAGCAAAAGAAAAAGGCGCCAAAGGCGTCTTTTAAATCGGAAATTATACTTTTTGAGTCAGGCAACACCTGGCTATTTTTTAATTGTTCAACTTTAGTTTTAATTAAAAACAGTGCCTCCAGGGTTTTCTCGTTTTTAACATTTTTTCTTTGCGCTATTCTTCGCGCGAGACGTCTTTTTTGATTTTATCAATCAAGCGACTAGCCCAATCTTTGCCACCCAGGCCAAAAGCCAGGCCACCAGCAATGGCCACCATGGCAACAAAACCGGTAAAAAGAACATTGATCAAAGAAGCAGCAACATTCAATTGAATCAAAGCGGCTAAAACACTGAAAATAATTACTGCCCATTTAGCAATGCCAGCCAAAAAATGAGCGGAACTGATTCTTGCAGTTGTCAAAAATTTCTCAAACCAGTTCTGAATAAAATTTCCCAAAACAATACCAACCAAAAGAATGATCACTGCGACAATGACATTGGGAATGTAGAGAACAACGCTATTTAAGAATGTTGTTACTTGGGGCAAGCCCAAACTTTCTGCTGTGGCAATTAAAAAAACAATAATCAAAAACCATTTTACCAACCAACCAAGCAGGGCAGCAAAGCTAAACTGGATGCCATTGCGTTTAAAGAAGTCCGTAACGCGTATTTTTTCTAAAGCCAAATCTATTTTTAAGGCCTTAACAATTAATTGAATCAACTTGCCAACAGCTACGGCAATAACGAGACCAATAATAAAAATAACAAGTGCGGCAATTAGGTTTGGCAGAAAGCTAACAACCCTTAACCAAGCGTTTTGAAAAGACGTCCTAATAATTTCACTCCAAGTTCCCATAAATAACAAATAAGTCCTGAAACGATCTACGGATTAGGAACAAATTTCTCGACCTTTTTGATATCTATTAAGAATATACCACAAATAGATAAATTAAAAAAGAATGTTTTCCACAAAACAAAAATCCCGCTTTTTAAGCGGGGGTTGCGTCCTCTTCGTGGTTGCAGATAACTTTGTCGACCCTAATAACCTCTAAAAGAGGTGATCCACCGACAGCTTCCGCTACCGGTGCCTTGTTACGACTTAGCCCCTCTCACTGATCCTACCTTATTTCCCCAAACAGGGACTTTCGGGTATTATCAGCTCGCTTGGCTTGACGGGCGGTGAGTACAAAGCCCGAGAACGTATTCACCGTGACAAGGCTGATTCACGGTTACTAGCGATTCCAGCTTCATGAGGTCGAGTTGCAGACCTCAATCCGAATTGAGACTGGTTTTGATGGGATTTGCTCCGCTTTACAGCTTGGCGTCCCTTTGTACCAGCCATTGTAACACGTGTGTCGCCCAGGGCATAAGGGCCATGCTGATTTGACGTCATCCCCGCCTTCCTCCGGCTCATCGCCGGCAGTTCCTTATGAGACCTTTGTGTTAGGCACAAAGCAACATAAGGCAAGGGTTGCGCTCGTTTCCCCACTTAAGGGTACACCTCACGGCACGAGCTGACGACAACCATGCAGCACCTGTGCTAGGCTCCGTTTTAACGGTCGGTTGCTATTTCTAGCAACCTACGCCCTAGCATGTCAAGCCCTGGTAAGGTTCCTCGCTTATCGTCGAATTGAACCACATGTTCCACCGCTTGTGCGGGCTCCCGTCTATTCCTTTGAGTTTTAGCCTTGCGGCCGTACTTCCCAGGCAGGATGCTTAACGAGTAATCTTTTTTAAGACGACACTGAAGGGGTCGAGACCTCCAATGTCTAGCATCCATCGTTTAGGGCGTGGACTACAAGGGTATCTAATCCTTTTTGCTCCCCACGCTTTCGTGCCTCAGCGTCAGGACCGTTCTAGCAAGCTGCCTTCGCTTTTGGTGTTCCTACCGATATCAACGGATTTTACCCCTACACCGGTAGTTCCGCTTGCTTCTCCCGGCCTCTAGCCCAACTATCTCTTTTGCGGTTTCAGGGTTGAGCCCTGAAATTTGACAAAAGATATATTGGACCGCCTACGCACATTTTACGCCCAGTAAATCCGGATAACGCTTGGACCACTCGTCTTACCGCGGCTGCTGGCACGAGTTTAGCAGGTCCTTATTCCTAAGGTACACTCAGCCGAAGCTTGTTCCCCTAGAAAAGGAGTTTACATCCCGAAAGACTTCATCCTCCACGCGGCGTCACTTCCTCAGGCTTTCGCCCATTGGGAAAGATTCTTAGCTGCTGCCTCCCGTAGGAGTGGGGCCCGTGTCTCAGTGCCCCTGTGGCTGGTCGCGCTCTCACACCAGCTACCCGTTATCGGCTTGGTAGGCTTTTACCCTACCAACTACCTGATAGGACCAAGGCCACTCCTGAAGCGGATTGCTCCTTTGGTGTTGCCACCACATCTGGAATTAGTCCGCCTTTCGGCGGATTATGCCAGACTTCAGGGTATGTACCAAGGCGTTACTCACCCGTTTGCCACTATCGTTCGCGCCTCGCTATGCTCAGGGCTTGCTCAAACTCAAGTCTTAAATTTCAAAAGTCAAAACTATAACTTAAAACTTTTTAATTTTAAAATTTGGTTTCAAGATTTGACTTTTGATTTTTAAGTTTGGGCCATTGCGCTAAACACAGTGAGGCGCGAACAATCGTACGACTTGCATGCCTTAGATGCGCCGCCAGCGTTCATCCTGAACCAGGATCAAATTCTCTTAAGAAGAAAATTGATCTGATAATGCAAAGTTTTATCCGCAAAGTATCTGCAACCACGAAGAGGAAACAATTTTGTCGTGGTTGAAATTAAATTGTTAATGAGCAGGCTTTTTAGAAACGAAAAGCGGCAACCAACATGTTCCCGCCTTCTTTTAAGCAATAAAATGTTGGTTTCTATTTTACATACAAAGTTTAAGTATTAGTTTTTTCTGTTTTGACATTTAAACCTTTAGTTTTATCTATAATGTAGAATAATTATAGCACGATTTTTAGACTTTTCAAATTAATAATTGTGGATAACTTCTTTAGCTGAATTTGTGAATTAAAAAGGGATTAATGTCAGACTAAAATTAATCCATCCAATTAATTTTATAAACTTCAATTTTTAGTTTTTGTCAATTAAATGTTATATAAAATTATTTATTTCTTGCCATTTTTCTATCTCGCCACTCTTTAATTTTTTGATGATTACCTGATAACAATACTTTAGGCACTTTTAACACTTTTATTTTACCGGATTTATCTTTAATTGTCAAGACAGCTGGACGTGTGTATTGCGGGTACTCCGCAGCAACCACGGATTTTAAACTATAAATTTTAGATTTTTTTTGTTGGTCATTTGTGATATATGGTCTTTGGTTGGGGCTGAACGTTTCTTCTTCTAATGATTCTTTTTTGATTACACCTGGTATTAATCTTGTTACCGCATCGACAATGATCATGGCTGGCAATTCGCCACCAGTTAAAACATAAGGACCAACTGAAATTTTTTTATCAACAAATTTTTCCACGCGAGCGTCAATCCCTTCATAACGGCCACAGATTAAGACAATCTGATTAAGCTTACTAAGAGGTTGAGCAATTTTTTGATCAAACTGCTTTCCCTTAGGTGTTAAAAGAATTATTTTAGTTTTAAGTTTATAAGTTTTTAAGTTGGTAAGTTTTTTAATTGCTTTAATAATAGGTTCTGCTTTCATTACCATGCCTGGTCCGCCACCATAAGGTTTGTCATCAATGGTTTTATGTTTATCCGTTGTGAAATTACGCAGGTTATGAATTTTAATTTTTATTATTTTTTTTTCTTGGGCACGTTTAATAATTGAGGTGTCGAAATAATCACTAAATAAATGAGGGAAAATAGTGATAATGTGAAATGTAAGCATAGAATTATTTTAACCAGATTTTTAAAAGCAAGAACCGTCCTCTCGGACGATTCTGGCTAATCCTCTTCGAAGAGATCAAAATTGTTGGAATTTATAAGTCCAACATTAACTATAACTTTAAGTCATCCTCCGAAGAACTGGCACTTGATCGAGAGGTTTGAGAATCTCGTCCGCCTGCTGGTTCTTCAATCTTAAGATTAATCCGCGCTTTATTTCTCAAACCAACAATTCTTAAAAGAGAACGGATGGCTCGAGCTGTTGAACCTTGGCGACCAATGATCTGGCCAAGGTCAGCTGGATTAACATGGAGAGAAAGAAGAACCCCCATTTCATCAACATTGCGGACAACTTTTACATCATCAGGATACTGGACCAGTGCCTTAACTAGATTTTCTAAGAATTCTTGATCTTTAGGTTTTGCTGCCATATGTTTAACAAAATTACAAAGCGAATTAGCTACAAATTTCATTCGAATTATTTCGAATTGTTATTCGTAACGATATTCGCAGAATAGCCATAGACCAGTCTTTCGACCTTTTCTTTAACTAACGCTGATTCTCGTTAATTTTCGCGGATATCCGCGCTTTAGCAGACTGGTTTTTTTAGATTTTATCTAAAACTATAACAAAAATAACAAATTTGTAAAAAAAGTCAAGTTTTAAGACACTTGCTCTTCTTTTTTCTCTTCCTGGGTTGGTTTTTCTTTTTCTGCTAGTTTAGCTTCGGTTTTCTTTTTGCTTGGTCTAATTTTTATTTTTCTTTTTTTGCTGGTAATAATTTTTTGATTAATAAGCAGGTTGTGAACAGAGTCAGTTAATTGCGCCCCTTTGGAAATCCAATAAAGAATTCTTTCTTTTTTAAATTCACCTTTTTTAGCGCGCGGATTCCACCAACCCAAATTTTCTAAATAATCACCAAAGGGGTCTTTATGTTTTTCCAAAATGATTAACTTAAAAGTTGGTTGATTTTTTTTGCCGCGTCGAGCGAGTTTAATGATAAGCATAAGATTATAATGCAGATATGCAAATTAATATACTAAATCCATGAATTATGAATATTTCTTTCGTCATTCGAATTGCACAATTAGCATGAGATTTGTAGATTAGCATTATATTTCTTAAATGTCAAGTCTAATATAAACTTTCTTTTATTAACCTGAATAATAAACGCGATACCAATTTACGAAAGTATTCGAATCTACGAATTAAGGCATTTATTTTTCAATAATTTTAGCAAACCTGTGTTTACCGACCTGGATTAATAAATCACCTTTTATGTTGATTTCTTTTTGCCAATCTTTTTCTATCGCGTTGTTGATTTTAACTGCTCCTTGCTGAATTAGTCTTCTTGCCTCACTTTTGCTCGGTGCTAATTTGCTTTCAACAATCAAATCAATTATATTCCAGGTTCCAGATCTTAAATTTCGGGTTCTAATTTTTGAGGGTATTTTTTTGTCGCGGAAAATTCTATCAAATTCTCTCCAGGCTTTTTGTGCTGCTTTTTCACCATGATAAATTTTGGTAATTTCAAAAGCTAACCGTGCTTTGAAATTTCTCGGATTAGCACCAGTTTTCATCTGTTTTTCCATTTCTAAAATTTCTTTCATCGGTACATTTGTGCAGAGTTCAAAATATTTTAAAATCATTTCATCATGCATTGACATAATTTTGCCAAACATTTCATTTGTATTATCGGTAATATTGATAACATTGCCTTGGGAGGTGCTCATTTTTTCACCATCAAGCCCTTCGAGCATTTTTGAAATTACCAAATCTTGCGGTTTTTGACCAAAAATTTCTTGAATTTTGCGGCCAGCTATTAAATTAAAGGTTTGGTCAGTTCCGCCGACTTCTACATCAGCTTTAATAGCCACCGAATCATAGCCCTGGCAAAGCGGATATAAAAGTTCGTGCAAGCCTATTTCTTTATTTTTTTCCCACCTTTCTTTAAAATTGCGGCGATTAATCATTTGTTGAGCGGTAAATTTCATGGCTAAATTAATTAAATCTTTAAGGTTAATTTTTTTTAGCCATTTGCTATTATAATGAACTTCTGTTTTCTTTAAATCTAAAATTTTTCCAATTTGATTGGTATAATTTGCCATATTTCTTTTGATTTCTTTTTCAGAAAGCGGTCGGCGCATTGATTGTTTATCAGAGGCATCACCAATTTGGGCGGTAAAATCGCCGATAATCAAAACAATCCGGTGGCCCAGATCTTGAAATTCTTTTAACTTCCGAAACTGAACAGCTCGGCCTAAATGAATTCTTGGCCCAGTTGGATCAATGCCATGTTTAATACGCAGTTTCTCGCCAGCTAAGAGACGTCTTTTTAAATTTTCACGGTCAATAATCTGTTCAACGCCGCGTTCTAGAAGATTTTTAATAGTTGTCATAATTTTTTAAATTTTTAACCAGAGTCTCATTTGAATTATGAAATATGAATTATGAAATAGATTTATTTAGAATAGATTGTTCTTATCATAACAAAGAGAATAAAATCTGACAAGTATTTTTTTCGCGGTATCAATAAAACGAATGCTTAAAGGCAGACCTAGATCCGGGATGAAGATTTACATATTTCGTTGTTCTTCTAAAGATTTCTGTGATAGTTTAAGAGAATTAGAATTTTTGTTCGATGATAAATTGAGAAAAGCTTCTCAATCTTTAGATGATTCCAAAGAGGAAATAGATGACGGACTGGTTGGGTAAATATCACTAAGAAGGTCCTGGCATTGCTGGGACTCTTTTTGTTTTCTAAGTTTTTAAAATCTGATATAATTCATCATATGATTCGTGCTTTTACTCTTATTGAACTTATTATTGTTGTGGCCATTGTCGGTTTGATTAGTGGACTGTTTTTAGCTCATTATCGTTCAGGTGAGCGAGTTTCTGATTTGCAAACTTATACTCAGAAAATTGTCAGCATTTTAAAACAGGCCCAGTCTTGGGCTTTGACCGGTCAGGAGACAAACGGCCTCAGACCCGGTTATGGCGTTTATTTTTCTGATAGTCAGACATATTTTTTATTTGCTGATCTTGATGATAATTATCAATATAACGTGCCAGGCGATGCAATCATCCAGTCTTTTACACTGCCAAGTCATTTAACTGTTGACAATATTAATGGTGGTAGCTCGCCAAAAAGTTTTCTTTTTCAACCGCCATTAGGTGCATTTTATCTCAATGGTTTACTAAATACTTCAGATAATACTATTACTATTAAACAAACCGCGCTTAATCGGACGCTGGTCATTCATGTTCAGGGCGCGGCTGGTCAGATTGATATCAGATAGATACTTAAGTAGATATTTAATACCTGAGTGCTTTGAGTAATTAATTGTTATGTCAAAACTTTATCATGCTAAAATGAGGGGTGGTCAGACTTTGGTTGAGGCTTTAGTTGCCACTAGTTTAATTATCGCTGCTTTATTGGCCATTCTTTCATTGGCTTTTTCAACCCTTTCTTTTGCTGGTCAAACAGCAGAAAGGGTGATAGCCATTACTCTTGGTCGGGAGGGAATTGAGGTTTGCCAGGCAATTCGTGGCAGTCGCTGGCTTAACGAAAGAGAATCCTGGCCTTTTGGTTTAGAAAACGGCGATTGGATTGCTGATTTTGATGCCACTACCCTTACTGCTGCTTCTAATTCCGATATTGATGATTGTAATAATTGTAAGATTTGTTTTAACAGAACAACTAAGAAATATTTTCACGCTGATGATAATGGAGATTGCGGTGGTCAAAGTACCACCCCTTTTCGACGTTTAATCAATATCTCTAATGGTGATAATCTTGGCACGGTTTGTAACAATGACTGCGAGAAGAAAATTAGAGTTACTATTAAATGGACTGATCAAAGAGGAGTTCACGCCGTTACCACGGAAAAGAGGTTGACAAATTGGAGATGACCAGAGAATTGGGCAATTAGGTACTTAGGTACATAAGTAATTAGGCGATTGGGCGTTTAGATAATAATATGTCGAAAAATTTAGATAATTTAGAAATTTATCAATTGGCAAAAAAAACTGGCAAGGTAATAGAAAAGGCCGGCGGTTTCAGTTTTATCGAACTTCTTGTTTCTTTGGGAATTATTATCATTGTTATTGTGGTTGCTATTAGTATTTATGTTTATACTTTGGGCGGGCAGCAAAAATCTACTGTTGCTGCCAATCTTCAGCAGGATGGACAGTATTTGCTTTCTATGATTGCTAAGGATATTCGAAATAATCGAGTTGATTACAATTCTTATACTACACCAATTAGCAATCCAGTTTATACTTTGTATTTAGTAGATGATTCAAGTCCAACTTATACTTATTATGCTTATCGATACAATGCCCTTCAGTCAAGGGTGGAAAATTGTCGAGAAAAAAGTGGTAGCCAGTGTCAGGATAATGATTTTAAGCCCGTTTCTATGACTGATGTAAAAGTGAGCAGGTTTGAATTTTATATTGAGCCGGTTACAGATCCTTTCACTAGTGAAATGACAATTGTGACTTTGCCGCGCGTGACCTCAATTTTAGAGCTTTATTCTGAAAAAGAAAGATTTGGCGAGAAAAGACTTCATCTTCAAGAAACTGTTCCTCAAAGAGTAGAAGAAAAGAGATAAAATTAAAAACTAAAAATGAAAAAGGAAAAAATACAATACAAAATTAAAAATTTTTTCAAAAAAAATTTAAAACCGTCATTAATTATTGATCGTCAGTCGTTGGTCGTTGCTAATTGTGGTATTTCCATTATTCTTGTCCTTCTTATTATTAGTGCAGTTTTAACATCAGCTATTTTGGTGGCTGATGTTTTAATCCGTCAAGGTTGGGTGATTAAAGGTATAGAAAGTTCAGAACTTGCTTTTTATGCCGCTGAATCAGTAGCGGAAAAGGTTGCTTATAAAGTTTTTAAAGAACATTGCCAGATTGATGAAGGGTGCGGTTTGAGCGGTTCGCTCTGGGTCAATGGCCCGACTTATGAAATTGTCAACAACAATATAACAGTTGACTCAGCGACTAGTCCTTGGGATATTTCTTTGGAAGCAGGTCAATCTTTTCAATTTTATCTTGATATTCGCGGCACTGCTTATCCAGCCTCAATTACAGTCAGTTGCACTTCATTAGAAAAAGAAGCTGATTTAGTTGTTTTTAAAGAGAAGGTTGATGACTCGTCTGATAAAACTGAGGATGTTTATACTGATCTTTCTTCGCCTGTTCCTATTTTTATTGATCGTAATGTAGAAAATCATTTAAATTATTATTACAAAATAACTCTTCATAATCGCGGTTCAGGCACTCAAACCTATCAAGTAACTTGGACTGGAGATTTGCCTTATATCTTAAAAATTGTTGAAGCTAAAGGGACTTATAAAGGTTATCAACGTTTAATTGAAAAGAAATTTCCCCGTTGGCAAAAAACTAGCTTGTAGCAATTATCCACAGCCTCTCTTTACTTTTGCTATTTTTGGTATAATATATATAATATAATAGTAATTCAATGGTTGTTCAGCAG
>FWPU01011830.1_pt1 | contig 11966 bp, 14 predicted proteins | sample 2228361 | NCBI WGS metagenome assembly FWPU01 (sample SAMEA103939777, study PRJEB20133) | metagenome | reverse complement strand
CCCTGCGCCCGGCCTTGATTGCCCTCTCTGCCTCGGTCTCGGAGAGGGTGGGAAAGCGGAGGGCGAGGCTGGCTAACTGCGTTGCGGAAGCTCGCACCCGCACCACAGCCTGATTGTCCACAATCTCGCTTTCCGCCCAGGCGCCACCCGTTGCTTCCAGCTCGGGCGTGTGTGCATCCATCGCACAGAAGCGGATGGGCCGCTGCGGTGTGGAGGGGCGGCGGTGGTATGGACAGAGGAAGTAGGCAATTGGCATGGAGGCTCCTAGAGACCCCAACAGATGGTCCACCACATGAGCAACCAGAACCGCCAGCAGCGCCTTACTGGAGGCGCGGATTCACAGGCACCGCCGGGGCCTTGGCATCGAAAGGGACCGGCACACTCAAGTCCGACTCATTCACAGCCTGGTCCACGGCGCTGACTGCCAGGGCCCCTTCCTGCCCCGCCGGGAGGGGAAACTCGGGAATGCTCCCAACGGGTACCTGGGCTACGGTGCCGACCTTGGAGGCGCTATCCTGGGTGACGGTGCACCCCTTGGCGAAACAGCCATAGACGTTATAGTGATCCATATCGGGCTCCACGTTGCGGTCCCAGACCAGCTTGGACGCCGCCTCAGTCGGCGCGGCGAGCGGCCAGGCGAGAAGCACGCTCAGCGCCGCGAGCGCGAGGGCAGGAATCACGAGAGAGAATGGGATCAGCAGCGTGAACAGGCTCAGCAGTCTCCGCATGGGGTCCTCCTGCTAGCTACGACCTCCCGTCTCAGGTGGTCGCTCGGTGAAGATACTGAGAAACACTGCCAGCGGCGTCAGGGCCTCCGCCTTATGTGGCACGTGCGCCGGGAGATCGATAGCAGCAGGTGCATCCAGATCCTGCGCGACGCCGCCGATCGTGACGCGCACGCGCCCGGCGATCACGACGCCCAGATGTGGCTGCTCGTGCTGATGCTCCGGCAGCGCGAAGGTCGGCGTCAGCATGTATGGCGTGATCAAGCGCATCGCTGGCTGTGCTGGCGGCATGGGTGCTCCTGGCGTCCCGGCACTAGAGTGCTCTGGCGGTGGTGCGAATTGCGAATCCTTGAACGTCCAGCGCTCCTGTACGTCCGGACGGTCGGTGATCTCAACGATTTTGATGTACGGCGCGAACTCCGGCGGTTCCTCGGCCTCGAAGATCCAGCGCACTTCCTCGCCTTCGATCTGCGCAAAACGCCTCGCCATGCTCTCACTCCTTAGTAGTAGACGATCACGCGGCCCGCATGCCCGGCCTCGCCATTGGAACCGTTCGCACCACCCAACGGCCAAAGGCCGCCTGCCCCGCCTGCGCCTCCTGCGCCACCCGCAAAGCCGACGCCATTCATCGTCCCGCCAGAACTGCCACGACTGCCATCTCCGCCATTACGCGCAGCAATATTGCTGATGTCCGATAGAACGGATGCTTGTGCTGCTCCTCCCTGACCTCCTCCCCCGCCAGCTCCTCCCGTCGCGGAGATGAGCGCTCCAAAGCTGGACGTGCCACCTGCGCCACCTGCGCTACCCCCACTGCCGCTAGCCGCCGGTCCGCCGCCACTGCCTCCACCACCAGCACTGCCCGCTGCGCCGATCGTGACGGTGTACTGCGTGCCAGGCACGACCGAGAGGACATCCGCACCGTATCCTCCTGGCCCTCCCACGCCACCTTTGCCTCCGGCATAGCCATACCCGTTCGCACAGACGATTAGATTGCCACCAGCCCCACCTCCGCCGCCGCCACCACCGCCGCTGCCGCCGAAGACTTCCACGAAGATCTCCGTGACGCCGGGCGGGACGGTGAAGGTGCCGTTCGACGTAAAGACGTGGATCTGAGGAACTCGTCGCAGCGGATAGGTCGGCCGATAATCGGTCGTGCTGGTCACTGCCGCGCCGCTCGTCGTCACGGTGCCGATCTTGACGGAGTCAGCCGGCTGGACGCCGGTCGTGTTGTGCTCGAACGCGACGGAGGAGACGTTTTGATTCACGTCGCGCAGGAGCTTAAGAAAGAGATGGCTCGTGCTACTCGCCGGGAAGGTGATGTTCGCCGCCTGCACTTCGACGAAGTAGCCCGCGATGTAGGCCTTGCCCGTGGGTACCTGAATCGTGAGATCCGGATCCGAAGCCGGGAGCGCGAAGCCGCTGATGACGACGTTGCGATTGAACAGACTCGCGAGCCAGCGGCCCGCGAGATTACTCTCGTAGGTCTGATTGCCATACCCAGCGGGTTGCGACCCCACGAGATCGTTGACAGAAGGAAAGACGTGCGCGGTGGCGGTGACATCAGCCATGCTCAGAGCCTCGACAAGGTGTGTGTCCAAGAATAGGTCACGGTGTTCGAAATCGATTTCATGATCAGATCGTGCGTAACGCGTGAGAACATCGTCCCGCTGGTCGGCGCGTTCGCCAAACAGGCCTCACGTAAGTCGTTTCCGTTCGCCGCCGTGCTCGGGAGAAAGCAGCGATGCGTGATCGAGAAGGCGGTCTTCACCCGCTGCGTGACGACGTTGTTGTAGACTGCGGCCAGCAGATCGGTCTGGCCATTGGCCGGCGCCGTGCCGTCGGTCCCGACGCGAAAATGGCTGATCGCGGTCAGCGTCGCATCCATCAGGTCTCGCAAGAGATTTAGCCCGGCGTCGACGACGAGATTGTGCAGCCGCATTCGCTCCAGCAGCCGGCCATCGCTCGCGCGATGCACCTCGATCAGCACGTTCTCCCCAATCCCGATCCGCCCGGCCAGGAGCTGCTCGGCCAGGAGCTCGAAGGTCTGACGGCAATGGGGGCAATCCACGTGCATGCACGACTCCTTCAACAGACTTTTGCAAAGCCGACCGTGGTGCGCTCCGCGATCGGATCTCCGGGCTTGCTGACCTTTCCGCAGATCGTCCCCGTCGAGGCAGAACTGAATGTCTCGGAGACGCCGATCGATTCCGGAAACAACCGAAGCAGATTCACTACTTCGTTCGGTCGGCGCACGATTCGTCGGCCTGCCTGAGCCAGGCGCTTGAAGAACGCGACCCAGCTCTCGACCGCATCCCCGGCGACGGCAGTGATCACGTAGCGATACTCGTTGCGAATGAAGTGTTGAAACGTTACCGCGCTGAGCAGAAAGGTGCCGGTGAGCCCGTGCTCAGCACGAGAGACGGTAAGCAGCTGGCCGGCCCGCCAGCCGGACACGCGGCTCGTGAATGTGAACTTGATCTCGATCCGGCCGAAGCGCTTCAAGAGCCCCTCGGATTTGTCGCGCCCCAGCTCGGCCTTGGTGATATCCTCATGGTCCTCGATATGCTCATACAGCCCGCTCCCGCCTTCCACCGCGATCCGCTCGTTCACACCCAGTTGATCTCGGCCGGCGGTGATGAACGGGAAGTAGCCGAAATACTCAATGCGCCAGGTGTCGCTCGCGGTCAGCTTGGTACCGGACGGGTCTTGGGAGATCTCGGTGGATTCCTCTTGCCAGTACCATTGCTTGCCGGTCTCGACCTGTCGGATCCCGACGGTCTGGGCCACGCCGTTCACCTTGATGGTCGGCACCTTTGCCACCGGCAATGACGTTTTAAAGACCGTCTTGACGCCATCGCCTTTTTCTTCCTCGACCAGGGCGGTCTCCGTGATGGTCAAGCCGCCACGGATGTACTGTTGATTGCGGTACTGTTCACGCGTGCGGTCGATCGCCAGCGAGTAGGCGAGATCGGTGCCGGCGTTCTGATCGAGCACGACTGGTGCCGTCATGGTCGTCCGATCAATGAACCGCAAGACCTTGTCGTAGTCGATATTCCAGAAATACCCGGTCAGATCAGACAGCTCGTCAAACACCTTCGAGGCCGCGTGGTAATTGAACGGAATATGATCAATGACCGGCCCATCCGGGCAAGCGGGGTCGAGCGTGACCGCCTCGTCGGCCAGGTGATCCGTGATCACATCCTGCACGATCTGCTTCATCGTCTGGTTGTCGTAGACTTCTGCGACCAAATGGCGATCGGCGAGCTGATTGAAGTCCACGGCTCGGAGCGTGTACTCCAGGACCGGATTGTTGGCGACATTGCGAGCATTCCGCTCGGTGAAGCTATCAATCGTCCCGTGGAACACGACCATCACCGGCTCGGTGGAAAACTGGGTCTCCTCGAAGATCCCTCCGGGCGCCGCCGCATCGCTTTTATAGAGCCGCCAATAGCGATGGGCGCCGACATTGCCCCAGGAGGCCGTAATGGTCCGCCCAAAGCCGCCCAACGCCGTCACATTGATCCCGCTGTAGCAGGTTGTCCAATTTAACCCGTCGTCCGAATACTGCACGTTAAACGTGGCTTGAATCGCGATTTGATTTTTGTAGAGCCGCACCGAGCGGAAGGCTCGCGTCACACCATTGCCGAGATCTAACTGTAGCCACGCGCCAATGCCCGCACTATCGACATGCCACGCATTATGCGTCCCGTCCGCATCACCCACCGGCGTATAGAGCCAGTCGTTGATCTTCGCGACGTTATAGATATGGATGCCGCTCCCTGACCAACTCCCCGGATTGGGCCCGATCCCGAACTGCTCTACCCCGTTCAGCACTTCAATGATCTGTCCAACCGTCGGACGCGCCGCACCGCCCGAATCAATCAGCGTCACGTCGAGTGTATTGCGGGCGTTGAGTTCATCCGACACTCGCAATGTCCCCGGCTTGATGAGAGCTGAGCGGTCGATTCCATTCACGCGCAGGATGAGGCTCATGCCAGCGCTCCCAGCCGCAGCCGTAGTTCGGACACGATTTCCGGTGCCACGATCCGGGCGACCTCGCGCCCGCTGATTTCCCAGATGATCGTCTGCTGGCCGCCCATCCCGGTCAGACCGCCCATCTGCGCCATGGCGCGTTTGCCGCGCCCGCCGGACAGCGGGACGATGGCTTCGGGGCCGGCTTCGCCGACCAGCGCGAGGGTCGGGCCGGTAACGATGCCGCCGGAGGCGAGCTGCGCGAGCTTGGCGCTGAAGGCGGCGCGCGCGGCGATCAGCGCGGCGAGCAGGCCGCCGATGATGGCCACGCCGACGCCGGGGATCCACATCGCTTGCAGCGCGGCGGAGATGGCTTTGCCGATGCCCATCACGGTGATGGCGGTTTCGAACATCATGTTGATGACGCGATCGATGAGGTTCAGGAGGATCTGGCCGACGGTCGCACTGCCCGTGGCGAAGGCGGTGGCCATCGCCGCCATGGCCTGCGTGCTCGTCTGGCCGATGGCTTGCGCCATCTGCTCGAGCGTCTGCGTGGTCGTCGCCGACAGGTTGAAGAATTCCTGTTTCACGCCGTCACTCACGGTCGTCACCGTGAGACCGAGATTCTGAAACGCCGCGGCGGTCTGCTGAGTGGCGAGCTGCGCGGGCGGGACCATGACGGTCGGGAGCTGGGCCATCCACTGGCCGGTCTGCGTGACGAGATCCGGAACGTAGGAGCCGCCGACGACTGCTTGGTAGAGGGACTGAAAGAGGCCTTTGACCTTGTCGATCGGGGCGGTGACCATATTGAAGACCGCGGTGAGGCGATCGACGATGTGCCGTTTGACACCGTCTACGAGCGCCTGGACGGTGGAGACTACGGTAGTCTTCAACGTGGTCCAGAGCTGCACGCCCATGGTCTTGAGTTTTTCCCAGTTTGCGATGATCAACCCGACGCCGGCGATGATCCCGGTGACGATTGCGCCGGTCACCAGCATGGGCGCCGTGAGCGTAGCGAGGATCGTCATGAACGCGCCGACTGCGCCGAGGATCGGGCCGCCGGCCGCGAATGCGCCGGTGAAGAAGATGATGAACCGCTTGGTCCCTGCGTCGAGACTCTTGAACCAGGTCAGGAAATCTTTGACGAACGTGCCGACGTTGGCAATCACGTCTTTGAGCGCGAAGGCTTCGATGACCTCGGCGCCCAGCTCGGCCATGATCATGGTCGTGGTGTCTTTCAGATTCGAGAGCTGGCCGAGCACGGTCTGGGACTGGGCTTCCATCAGCCCGCTGAACTTCTGCGCCATGGCGTCCTGAATGGCGGTGATGGCGGCGGCGGAGTCCACTTGTGTCTTCTGCACCCGTTCCATCGCTTCAGGGACCGATGTCCCGATCGCATCGGCGAGCGCTTGCCAGGCGGGGATCCCCGCTTCGGCGAGCTGCTTCATCTCTTCGGCCGAGACCTTCCCCTTCGCCTGCATCTGGCCGAGGGCGAGGATGATGCGGTTCAGCACGTCGGCCCCGCCGCCGAGCCCGGCCACGGCGTTCCCAACGTTGGTCAACGTCGGGATGACCTGTTCGGCAGAGAACCCCAGCGCGAGCATGCGCTTACTGGCTTCCTGCAGTTGCGTGAACTCGAACGGCGTGCGTGCGGCGAAGTCGCTCAGCTCTGTCAAGAACGTCCCGGCTTTCTCGGCGCTGCCCAGCAGCGTCGTGAAGGCGATCTTCGATTGCTCCATCTGGCTCGCTACGCCGACGACCGCCTTGCCGAAATCCAGAATCGGCATCGTCAGATGCTCGGTGAGCGTCTGGCCGAGTTGGGTGATGGCGCCGGCGTTGACGACGCGCTCGATCGACGGGATCGATTGCACCGCCTGGCTCACCTGCTCGGTGTGCTTCGCGAGGGAATCAATATTCCGCTTGACCTCGTCGAAGCCTTTCAGGAAGCCGTCGATCTCCGCGCCGACGGTGACTTTGAGATCTTCGTTGCCCATCTCCTACCGCTTCCGTCCTTTCGCCTTCGCTTTCCGCATCGCCTGCTCGTGCTCGTGGGCCTCGCACTCGTAGAGCGCGGCCCACTCCAGATATTCCTTGATCGTCATGCCGGCCGTCATCTGCTCCACGCTGCGCCAGCCCAGATCCCTCACGAGTTGATACTGAAACCGTTTGTCAGGATTCAGCTTGAAACTGCCGCCGGGCTTCGCGTTGCGCGAACGCGGTCAGCCCGTTGCCCTCCATGATCGCCATGAGGATCGTGTAATAGATACCGGCGGTGCCCTCGTACAGCTCGCGGTACTGCTCCTCGGTGACGGCCGGCTCGATCAGCCCGCGCATGAAGAGGAGCTGCTCGAACTTCTCGTTGTTCACTTCGCCGTTGACGACTGCCTCGGCGCGCATCTCGTCGATCTGTTTTTTGGTGAACAGCTTGAGCCGCACGGTGTCGTTGAGCTGCGGGATCATGACCGTGCGCTCCCGCCGGCCGGACGCTTCTTTCAATTGGTCGAATGTCAGCATGTGGTTCTCCTCGTTTGGTCTGTTCAGTCTGTTTGGTCTGGTCGGTCTGTTCGGTTAGACGGAAGAGACCGAAGAGACGGAACAGATCGAATGACAGTCTTCTGCCTTACGGGATCGTGCTGCGCGTCACCGCGCCGGTGCACTGCAGCTCGAAGCTGATGCCGGAGACGTCGTCCAGCGGCCCGTCGATGTTGTAGCTGCTCACCCAGCATTCGACGCTGTAGCGCGGCAGCCCGCTCGTGCTGCCTTGCGGGTCGTACTGCAAGGTCTTGGTGTTCGTATCGTCGTTGATGTCGTCGCTCAGGATCAGATCGAGCGTCGGATCGAACCGGCCCTCGCCCGAGAACGTCGCGTCCCGCAGGCCGGGAATGTAGGTCTTGTTGTCATTGCTGAAGACCGTGGTCTCGGCCATCTCGCGCAAGCGCTCGAATGACGCCTGGCTGAGATAGGACGTAATATTCGTGAGCACGCCCGCCCCATTGTCCAGTTGGACGACTTGCTTTCTGCCATGCGTGACTGCCATGTCTGCCTCCTTGAAAAGGTCTATTCGGTCTATTTGGTCTTTTGGGTCTGACTGAACAGACTAAAGCGACTGAACAGACCGAAGAGACGCCTCTACTTTCTCCCGAACGCGGCGAAGAACTGCGCCGAGCCGGTGCCCGTGAACGTCCACCGCACGCGCGTCCAGCGGCGCACCGTGCCTGTGATTGCAATTCGCTCCTTCGCGCGATCGGCGGTGACGTCCGTGAACGTGAGGATCGTTGCCCAGCCGGTTGCGCCGTCGGCGGAGTCCTCGATCACGACGGCCAGGTTTGTGATGCCGGTAATGTCCGGCACTTGCAGGTAGCCCACACCGCCGTTGGTGCTCGCGGCCCCCCCGTCGATCGCCGGTCCCTGGCCGGAGGCGACTTCCGCTCCCAGCGCGTGATGCACGAGCAGTCGATCGCGCCCGACCGAGGATTGCACCTCGTCGCTCAGGCTGACGATGTCATCGCGCGAGCCTTCGATGGTGTAATTGGACAGATCCCCGCTGATGCCGAACGCGACGTTCCCGTTCGCGTCCCCTTGCGGACAGACGACGATCACGGAGGGATTCTGGTCCAGCGCCGTGTGCAGGACCTGATCGATCGCGGTATCCGCACCGTCGTACAGCCCCTCCAGCGAGAGCGTCGCATCGCGCTCGCCCGGCACATACTCTCTGTCGTCCACGCCGTAGGGCGTCTTGTCGGCCATCTCGCGGGAGAGCTCGCTCTCGTAGTTCCGAAAGAAGCCGGTGAGGTTGTAGCCGTTCAGATAGACCTTCGTCTTTTTGCCGTGTGCGACTGCCATGCTGAACCTCGTTCTTCGTTAACCGTTATTCGGTAAAGCTGCTCGTGCTCATGCCGCTGAGCGGTCCACCATGTACTCGATCTGCAAGGTCACCTCGAAATAGGCGTAGGGCTTCGCGACCAGCGCGGCCTCGTCGGTGATGATCTCAGTGACGTTCGTGACGAGCGCGAGCCCGGCCCATTCCTCATCGGTGTAGATCGACCGGATCACGTCGGCGATCGCCTCGTTCACGTGCTTGCGCCGGTCGGTGTCGTGCTTCACCCAGCCGATGATCGTCGGGCTGAATGTCGCTTTGATCTGCGTGAACGTGCTCGGCGGCCTGGTCTCGCGGCCGTCGAGCACCGCGTAGTACGGCCGCTTGGGCGCGAGATTCGGGAGCTCGTTGAAGTTCTTCCAGTCGCGACCGACCTCACAGGGCGTGAAGAAATACGTGGCGCCAGCGGTGATGGCTTTGAGCCGGGCTTCAATCGCGGCGATGAGCTGTTCTCGGATCGGTTCGGTTGGCATCGTTCTTCGTTAACCGTTACTCGTTAAACGGACGATTAAGACTCGTTGATTGTCTGCAAAATCACTTTTGTCAGTCGCGGCTTCAGGAGCGGCTTATGCGCGACGAAGGTACCGGAGAGAAACAGCCTCGGCCGAAGGCCGGGATGTCGCACCGCCTTCGCGAAGACCGGCGCACCATCGCTCCCCAGGAAGCGCAGCGCCTTCTTTTTCTTCGGCCGGATGACGAACGGCTTCGTACCCTGGTCTTGGGCTTTGGCATACGACGCGCGATAGCCGACCGTACCTTCGAACCCCGACGAGGTCTCTTTGGTCTCCCAGTAGCCGGATCGTCGCAGGTGCCCGGTTCGCACCTGCAGATCATTCCCCGAGACCCTCCGCTGGGACACATTGAAGATGTCCTGGATGAAGGCGTTGAATTCGCGGAAGACGGCCGGGCGGACCCTGTCGCGCACGCGCAGCAACTTCTCGCGCACCTTCCCCACAAACCCAATTCGGATCTTCAGCGGTTCCGCCATCTCACACCCTCGTCAGTCGGTACGAATCCAGAATGGCTTTGACGCCGGCCGGCCAGTCGTTCGCGAAGATCTGCACGTCGCGCCCTTCGGCGACGGATTTGGATTGCAGGCCCAGCAGGGCCTGATCGCCCTTGTCGCGCGCGAGCCAGATCAGCTCGACGGCCGCTTGCGCCAGATCTGCCGGCACTGGGTTGAAGCCGCCTGAGTACAGGACCTTCACATTGTTGACGCCACGCTGGAAGACCGTGCCGTCGAGCTTCAGGATCCCCGCGTCGGTGTCTTCAATCACATAGTCGCTCGGATCGATCAGGGTGTTCGCGCCATAGACGCGATCTGGATCGTCGTGCAGCGACGTGATCGAGGCGACCGGCGGGCGCTTCAACAGTAGCGTGGTCTGGCCGGCGCGGGTGCTGTGATACTCGGTGACCGTCGCTTGCTCGAACTGCCGGTTGCAGTACGTCGTGATGAACGCGTCCACCGCGCCGATGAGCCGCACGAGCTCGGCGTCGTGCTCCGTTGCCGTGATGTTCTTGAACGCTTTGACCGTGGCGAGTGAGACGAGGGACATCATCACCCTTTCTTCCCGCGGATCATCTTGTCCTGCGGGCCGCGCGGCTCCGGCGGCCGCTTCGGGTCAGGCTTCTTTTTTGCCATCGCTGACCGCCTTGACCGGGACACCCTCCATCTGCAGGAGCTGCTTGCCGCGCTCCACTGACACCTCGAAGATGTCGCCCTTCTTGTAGGTGCCCTCGCCTTCGTGGAACAGATCCGTCGCTTCGAGCTTCATCATCTCGCCGTTCTTCTTCGCCATTGCATCCTCCTTCCTGGTCAGACTGACTGAGCGGACAATAGGGCGGGCGACCTCAGTCGCCCGCTGGATTCTCCGCTCCGCTATTTCAGACTCGGATCGGTCATCGTCAGCGTGACGCTGCAGGTGAACGACGGCGAGGTTCCGCCGATCGTCTGCACGCTGCGCCAGTAGCGATAGGCTTTCGTCACAGCCTTGGACTGAAAGCAGGCTGCGGTGCATTGAGTGAAACTCACGACGCTGGTCGTCCACGTCGAGTTATCATCTGAGCCGTCAAGCGTGACGGTGTTAGTCGGTGAGGTGCCGGACACGGCGCCGCAGCTCAGCACGGCGACGCCGTTCCGATAATGTGCGGCCAGGTCCTGGCCGGTGCCGATTGTGGTGGAGGTCCGCGCCGAGGCGGCCGCCAGTTCGACGGTCTTGGCGTTGCTGAAGAGATCGCGCGTGGCGCCGAGCGCCAGATCCTGATCGACGACCGCCACGGCCGCCAGGGTTATGATGAGTGTGATTCGCGAGAGAGCTTTCATCGTGTCCTCCATGTCGAAGTGCATAGTGTCGTTGCCTGTACCCCTCACCCTGGTCCTCTCCCCCAGGCGGGGGAGAGGGAATCAGGAGGAAGCGTTAGCTGACGCCTGTCAGTTTCTTGAACGCATCGGGGAGTGCGACGCGCCCATCGACGCGCTCCCAGACCTTTATGGCGGCCTGGTGCTTTTCGAAGGTGCCGGCGCCGACCGTGGTCATCTCGGCGCCCATCTCTCCGCGGTCCCCGATGAAGTAGTAGCGGGGATCCCCGAAGTAAATGACGTTGGTCGGGAGATCGTCCTGGCTCATGACCGGCCGGCCGAGAATCGTGCCGGTCTGCGGCATGGCGCCCGGTGTGCCGCCGCCGGGGGCACCGCTCGGCGCATTCACGGCGCTGTCAAAGATCGGCCGACCGTTCGAGTCTTTCAGCTTGGCAGACTTTTTCACGTTGGCATCGGCCATCATCCAGACCGCGTTTCGCCGATATTGACGGCCGAGCGTATAGAACAGCTCGACGAAGTCGTCGTAAGCGAGCGCGCCGCCGGCCTGCGCGACGGAGCCGATCCCGGTCGTCGCGTTCAGCCCGAGGGGTTTGTCCACGCCGTTGCCGATCATGAACTGCTTGTCCTCTTCGAGGCCGATCGCTTCGGAGTACATCTGGGCGAGGACGTCCATGACGGCGACAGCGGAATCGGCGAGCAGCTCGCGCGACATCCGCGAGAAGCCGTTCAGGCGGTGCACCTGCAGCGCGACCTGCCCGAACTGCGCGTCGGTCTCCGACCACTGCACGTTCTCAGCTTCCCACGCGACCGCGATCCGGGCCGCTTCTGAGGGAATTAGTACGCGGTCGCGCCCCATCGGCCAGACACGCGCGATGTTCCGCATAATGGGCAGCACCTGGAGCTTGAGGATCACCTCGGCCCGGAATTCTTCCGGCACGAGGTAGCCACCGGCGGTATCGGTGGCCTCGCCCATCGCCTTCAACGTCGCATGGTCATTGACCATCAGCGCGAGGAAGAACTTCATGCTCTTCACCGCGCGGGCGAGCTTCTCGCGATCGGACTTCGCCGGACC
>FWPU01011829.1_pt1 | contig 11967 bp, 12 predicted proteins | sample 2228361 | NCBI WGS metagenome assembly FWPU01 (sample SAMEA103939777, study PRJEB20133) | metagenome | reverse complement strand
ATTGATAGATATTAAACCCAATAAAAACTTAAACCAAAAGTAAATCTTGGTATAAATTTTCAGACTTCAAATGAGACACTTGAAAACGAATATTTTTATCGCTATTATAGGCTTGATAGTGCTTTTTGCCTGCAAACGCAAAGACCCTAATGCCGACTTTTTGGCAGAGCAACTTGCTCGCAATGAGCAAGAAATTCAGAGCTACATTGCCCAAAAGGGTTTGCAAATGCAAAAAGATGAAAATGGTATTTATTACCAAGTATCTGGCACACCTCAAAGCAGAACACCCGATACCACTTTCCGCCACGTCATTATCAAATACGAAACACGTCTAATTCCTTCGGAAACACCCATTGATACCAACTACAAACTATCAGGAAACAAAACGCTTACGGTTGCTCTGCTCAATCCCACAGGCAACAGCAGAGCCTTGATTACTCCACGTGGTATTGATATTTTCTTGCAACTGGGTAAAGAAAAAATGTTCAAAGGGCAAAAAGCTATCTTACTGATGAACCACACTTTGGGTTATGGTACAGCTTCTTCGCCGTTTTTGCCACCTTATTCAGCTATTCGTGTAGATTTGGAACTGGTTGATTTGAAAAGCGAAACTGAATTTATCGCAGAAAAAATTGCTGAACTCAATTTGCCTGTTACACAAAATAAAGATGGCGTAATTTTTAGCCTTACAGACGTAGGCACTACCGACTTGATACGCGATTCTTCCACAGTAACCGTGAAATACATTGGACGCCGAGTGATTGATAATACCATTTTTGATGCAAGCCAAAGTTTTACTTTCAAACCTATCGGCAATGTTATTAACGGCTGGCGAGTGGGTGTGCCACTGATGAAACGCGGTGAAAAAGGTTATTTGTTTATTCCCTCTAACCAGGCATACAGAGGAACAGGCTCTACCAATCCAAGAACAGGAGCTTTTGTCATTTTCCCTTTCGACCCCATTTATTTTGAAATGGAAATCCTTAACGTTAGCAACGACTAAGTAAAAAAACAGCTATGGAAATCAATCAAATTATACGCAACAGACGCTCCACCTATCCCGAACAATTTGAGGTGGGTAAAAAAGTAGATGATGCTATCATTTGGCAAATGCTTGAAAATGCTAATTGGGCTCCTACGCACAAAAAAACAGAACCTTGGCGTTTTGTGGTTTTTACAGGCGAAGGACTAAAAAAACTCGCCGATTTTCAGGCAAATTTGTATAAAGAAAAAAATCAGGGGGAGGCTTTTAATGAAAAAACCTACCAAATGCTTGCTACCAAGCCGCTCAAAGCCTCGCATATCATTGCTATTGGAATGAAAAGAAACGAACAAGTACCTGAAATAGAGGAGATTGAAGCCGTAGCTTGTGCCGTTCAGAATATGTATCTTACTGCCGCCGCTTACAATGTAGGAGTGTACTGGGGCAGTGGAGGCATTACGTATTATCCCGAAGCAAAGCCTTTTTTTGGTCTTGGCGAAAATGATAAGTTTTTAGGTTTCTTGTACGTGGGACATATCACCAAACCCTCTCCCGATAGCTCTCGCAAACCAATTCAGGAAAAAGTTACTTGGGTAGAGTAAGTTTCTGGCAATAAATTTCTTTACAAGTTTAGCTTTTTCGCAAAAAAATTGTTATATTTGCAAGTTATTTTTATGAAAAAGTGCTAATTCAATCAAGTTGTTCTAATGGGCTGTTCGCATAAAAAAACTGCCTTACTCGTAGGTGCTACGGGTTTGGTAGGTTCTCTCCTTTTGGAGCAAATGCTTGCAGATGACTACTATCAGGAAGTTATTGTTCTTACCCGCAAGCCTATACCTCTGCAACACATCAAACTCACCCAACACATTATTGATTTTGAAAATTTGGAGGCTTATGCTCATCTTATCAAAGCCAATGATGTGTATTGCTGTTTGGGAACCACTATCAAGAAAGCCAAAACCAAAGAGCAGTTTTATCAAGTAGATTTTGTGTATCCTACTGAAATTGCCAAAATCGCAAAATTCAATGGTGCAAGTCACTTTTCCATAGTTACTGCTATGGGAGCGTGTAAAAGTTCTACTTTTTACTACAATCGGGTAAAAGGCGAAGTAGAGGAAGCCATTGAGCATTTACAATTCAAAAGTACGCATATCATTCGCCCTTCTTTGCTTCTTGGCGAAAGGTCGGAATTTAGATTGGGCGAAGAAATAGGCAAAGTAATAGCCAAAGGACTTGAATTTATGATGGTGGGAGGATTGAAAAAGTATCGCCCCATAGAAGCCAAAGCCGTAGCCGTAGCAATGTACCAACTTGGCAAAGATGCCTGCAAATTGCAAGGAGGCTTTAAGGTTTTTGAATCTTCTTTCTTACAAACCATCTACGACGAAGAACGTTTCGCAACGTATGCCACCTCGCAGGCTTCTTAATCTGATAGCTTTACCCTTTACTATTAAACTTATTCATTGCATTGCTAATGCCTTCCAAGCAAAAAGTGAGTACCGCTTGGGAAGCAGTTTCTAAAATTTGTGGCAACTCTTTTTGCTCATCGACAGAAAAAGGACTAAGTACATATTCAGCTTGCATACCTTTGGGATAATTGTTGCCTACCCCTATACGCATACGAGCATATTCCTGACTTTGAAGTACCTCTTGAATATTTTTCAGCCCATTGTGTCCGCCATCGGAGCCTTTGCTACGCAAGCGAATTTTTCCAAAAGGTAAAGCCACATCATCAGTGATTACCAAAATATTTTCCTGTGGAACTTTCAGTTCTTGTTTCCAATAATTTACCGCCCTACCACTCAAATTCATATAAGTAGAAGGCTTGATGAGAAAAATATGTTTGCCTTTATGCTTAAAATCGGCAACATCGGCGAGGCGGTCGGTTTTGAAAGTAGCTTCTTGCATAAAAGCAAGTTTATCAACTACCATAAAACCAATGTTATGCCGAGTAAGAGCATACTCCAAACCAATATTGCCGAGCCCTACAATAAGAAACTTTTGCATAGCTACCTAACTAAACTCTTTTTCCATTCTTTTTCTTTCGTTTTCATCAAGATAGATTTTACGCATACGAATAGCCGTAGGCGTAATTTCTACGTATTCATCTTTCTGAATGTACTCCATAGCCTCTTCTAATGAAAACTGCACTTTGGGGGCAATCTTTACGTTTTCGTCAGAGCCAGCGGCACGCACGTTGGTAAGTTTTTTGGCTGTCTGTACATTCACAACCAAATCGGAGCCACGTGTATGTTCGCCAATGATTTGCCCACCATACACTTCTTCGCCGGGGTCAATGAAAAATTTACCTCTATCTTGCAGTTTATCAATAGAATAAGCCGTAGCGGGACCTGTGTCTTTGGAAATCAGCGAGCCACTGGTACGCTCAGGAATATCGCCTTTGTAAGGTTCGTAACCAATAAAGCGGTGTGTCATTACGGCTTCGCCTTGGGTAGCAGTAAGCACCAAGTTTCGCAAGCCAATCAGCCCACGAGAAGGAATTTTGAACTCCAAATGTTGCAAATCGCCTTTGGGCTCCATTACCATAAGCTCACCCTTGCGTTGGGTAGCAAGTTCTATTACTTTACCTGCTACATTTTCAGGAACATCAACTACAAGGGTTTCAATGGGTTCGTGTTTTTGTCCATTGATTTCCTTGAATAGTACGCGTGGCTGTCCTACTTGCAGTTCGTAGCCTTCTCTTCGCATTGTTTCAATGAGTATGGAAAGGTGCAGAATACCTCTTCCATAAACAATAAAGGTATCTTCGCGGTCGGTAAATTCTACACGCAAAGCAAGATTTTTTTCAGTTTCTTTGAGCAACCTATCTCGCAAGTGTCTTGAAGTTACAAATTTGCCATCTCTACCAAAGAAAGGCGAGTTATTGATAGTGAAAAGCATACTCATTGTAGGCTCATCGATAGCTATACGCGGCAGAGGTTCAGGGTTTTCTATATCGGCAATGGTATCACCGATTTCAAATTCTTCTAGACCAATTACGGCACAAATATCTCCTGCCTGTACTTTTTCTACACTGGCTCGGTTCAAGCCCTCAAAGGTTTGCAATTCTTTCACACGCATCTTTTTTACAGAGCCATCAGCTTTGCACAAAGCTACTTGCATACCTACGGCGATTTCGCCTCTATACACACGCCCAATGGCAATTCTGCCCAAAAAGTTAGAATAATCCAAAGAAGTAATTTGTAGCTGTAAAGAACCTTCTTGGGTTTTGGGGGCTGGTATAACTTTCAAAATGGTATCCAGCAGAGGGGTAATATCGGTGGTAGGTTGTTTCCAATCATAGCTCATCCAACCTTGTTTGGCAGAGCCATAAAGGGTTACAAAATCCAATTGGTCTTCATTTGCCCCTACGTTAAACATCAAATCAAACACGGCTTCGTGTACTTCATCGGGGCGGCAATTGGGTTTATCTACTTTATTGATAACCAAAACAGGCTTCAAACCCAACTGAATGGCTTTGGTAAGCACGAAACGTGTCTGAGGCATAGGACCTTCAAAGGCATCTACCAAGAGTAATACACCATCAGCCATTTTCAAGACACGCTCTACTTCGCCACCAAAATCGGCGTGTCCGGGGGTATCTATGATGTTGATTTTGGTATCTTTGTAACGAATAGAAACATTTTTGGAAACAATCGTAATACCACGCTCACGTTCCAGCTCGTTGTTGTCTAAAATCAGGTCATCAAATTGTTGATTTTCCCTGAAAAGTTTGGCAGAATGAATCATTTTATCCACGAGGGTAGTCTTGCCGTGATCTACGTGAGCAATAATCGCAATATTTCGGATATTCATAGGGGGTTATATTTTTGAAGGTGCAAAGATACAAAAAAAGACGAAACCTTGCTTTCTTGTTTGCAGTTTTGTGAAAGAAATGATAGATTGTGTGTTAAAAATACGTATTTTTCAGGTTTATTTGCAGTGGAAACAGGAAACAAGAAGCAGGAAACGGGATTTTAGACATCTGAATGAAGTAGAGCTTTAACTTCAACTTTTGAACCTTTGAACTTCTAACCTTTGAACATAAAAATCCTTCAAAATCTTAATGTATGGATAACATACTTTCTATTATTGCCCGACCACCTTGGAGCCTGCACGGCAAAGGTTACATCTTACTTTATCGTTTTGAAAAAGAATTTGTTGAAAAAAACGGCTTTCTACCCGAAGGTTTATTAGGAAAATTCAGGGGAATTGTGGGCAGTGTAATGCTCGTGGATTATAGCGATTCACCTGTGGGAGCATATCAGGAACTTTTGTTTATCCCCGGACTTTTTCAGTTCAAGCAGAGAAAGGCTTTTCATATTTCCAAAATTTATGTTTCTACTTACGATAGTGTGTATAATGGCATAGAAAACTGGGGAATTCCCAAAGAACTGGCGGATTTTCGTTGGGAAAAAGCAGAAAAGGGATTTGAACGTTTCGTAGTAGAAAAGCAAGGTAGAAACTTTTTCAGTGCCGAACTCAAAGCATTTGGCATACCTTTTTATATCAATACAGCTTGGCTACCTTTTCATTTTTATCAGTGGCGAAGAGGAACGCTCCTCCACACCACCCCGCAAGGCAAGGGCTGGGCGAAGCTCTGTAAAGTGCAAAATATTCAGGTTCATTCCGATTTATTCCCCGATATTAGCAAGCAGAAACTTCTTGCCGCTATTTCAGTACCACATTTTACAATGAATTTCCCCGAACCCAAGCAGGAAATGCTTCTCAAAAGATTGCTCTGAATACCTCGTCAAGTTTGCTCATAGCCTTGATTTGAATTTTGAACTGCGAGGTCTGTAAGCCTTTCAGGTTGTAGCGGGAAATAAAAATAGTTTCAAAACCTAACTTTTCAGCTTCGCTGATGCGGTTTTCTATTCGGCTAATAGCTCTAATTTCTCCTCCCAAACCTACCTCGGCGGCAAAGCAGATTTTTGGCGAAATGGGAATATCTTCATACGAAGACGCAACCGAAGAGCAGACGGCTAAATCAATGGCAGGGTCTTCTATTCGCAAACCTCCTGTAATGTTCAAAAAAACATCTTGTGTGCTTAAACGAAAGCCCCCTCTTTTTTCCAAGACAGCTAGTAGCATATTGAGGCGTTTGTTATCAAAACCCGTACTGCTGCGTTGAGGTGTTCCGTAAGTAGCAGGACTTACCAAAGACTGCACTTCTATCAGCAGAGGTCGGTTACCTTCCAAAGTTGCTCCGATGCTCACACCACTCAAAGTTTCTTCTCGTTGCGAAATCAGAATTTCCGAAGGGTTGCTTACTTCGCGTAAGCCTGTGGCGAGCATTTCGTAAATACCCAGTTCGGAAGTAGAACCAAAGCGATTTTTGGTGGTACGCAAAATGCGATACGCTAAATGTCTGTCGCCTTCAAATTGCAGAACCGTATCTACCATATGCTCCAAAACTTTGGGACCTGCCAATGTGCCTTCTTTGGTGATGTGCCCTATCAGAAAAACAGGGGTAGCAGTTTCTTTGGCAAATTTCATTAGTTCAGCCGTACATTCACGCACTTGCGAAATACTACCCGCCGAAGATTCAATAAAAGCCGAATGAAGCGTTTGAATGGAATCAATCACTACTACATCAGGCTCTAAATTTTCAATTTGCTTGAAAATATTTTGTGTAGAGGTTTCACAAAGCAAATAACATTCTGCACCTTTTTGTTCCAAGCGTTCTGCTCTCATTTTTATTTGCTGTTCGCTCTCTTCTCCCGAAACGTACAAAACTCGCTTTCCCTGCAAACCCAAAGCAATTTGAAGCATTAACGTAGATTTTCCGATACCCGGCTCGCCACCAATAAGCACCAAAGAGCCTGCTACGATACCTCCTCCCAAAACTCTGTTGAGTTCTTTATCGCAAGTAAGCAAGCGAGGTTGTGCTTCAAAATCTACTTCAGCAAGCAATTTGGGTTTATTACTGATTTTGGTGGAAGTGCTACTTTTCCATTCTCCTTTCGTAGGCTCGGTTTTTTCTACAATTTCCTCTACAAAGGTATTCCACTGCTGACAAGAAGGGCATCTGCCCAGCCACTTCGGCGACTGATAGCCACAACTCTGACAAAAAAAGGTCGTTTTTGTTTTTGCCACTGAATAATGCTTTTTTGAGCCTTGAAAATACAAATATTTTAGCAATTTGCATAGTGCTATAAATTTTCAGATAAAGTTTTCATCAGGATAAAGAGCCGTTGCAAAAAATACAAATCTTGCGGTAAGTGTTAAAATTGAAAAGGCGTAGTTAAAAATATTCTTTCGCTTTGGAAACTTTTTGCCTTTAAGTTTAGTTTTTAGGGAAAATCATTGCAACGGGGTGCTCTGATGATTTTCAGGGCTGAGAACATACCCGAAAAACCTGATTTGGATAATGCCAACGAAGGGATTGCAAATTGAATTGTATTATTGGGAAACATATTCAATAGCTATCGCCCTTGTTGGTCTGACAAGGGCGATTTTTTTATTTGTAAATCATAGCAACAATGGAAAATAGCAACAACAAACAACTTACGTTAATTCCTGCTCATTGGCAAAGCTGGCAAAACCGCCCCGAATGGTTCTTCAACAGAGAGCATACCGATACCTACGAACTCTGGTACGAAGGGCGATATAAAAGAGCAGAAATTTGGCAAAAAAAAGTAATGGAGCAACTCGTTTCCAAAGATAAACGTATCAAAACACTTTTAGAGTTTGGCTGTGGTACGGGGCGTTTTACGCGTTGGTGGAAAGATATTGGCATAGAAGCCACAGGAGGGGATATTTCGCCTTTAATGCTTTCGCAAGCATTGCAACTTTTTGAGGGCGACCTTGTAATGGCAGACTCTCATTATATGCCTTTCAAAGACCATACCTTTGATGCTCTGGCTTTCATTACCACTTTTGAATACTACAAAAAGCCCGTGCAGGTAATACAAGAAGCCGCCCGAGTTGCTAAATATGGAATAGCTATGGGTATGATGAATCGGAACTCTTTGAAAGTAGTTCGCAGACGCATACAGCAATTTTTTGGCAAAAATCCATTTTATGTTACTGCTACTTTTTACACCCCCCAAAAACTCATCAAAATCATTGATGAGGCTTTGAAAGGAAGAAGTTACAGCATAGAATGGACTTGTACAGGCTTGCCAAAATGGTTTCCTGTTCAGCAGTGGGGAGTTCCTTATGGCGATTTCTTCGGTTTATATGTTCAATTTAATGATGTAGCATAATGGCAAAGCATTTAGGAAAAGTTGAGCTAAATTTTTTGGAAAATGTCATACAATTGCAATGCGGAGCAGAGCAGGCTTTGGTGCAAATAAAACCACAATTTGGAGTAGATGTTGCTCTCATTAAGCTATCTGAAAACCAAGTAATGGCAATTACCAGCGACCCTTTGTCCCTTATTCCTTCCTTGGGTTTGGAAGAATCGGCTTGGCTTTCGGTGCATCTGATAGCCAACGATATGGCAACCACAGGCTTTGCACCAATGTTTGCTCAAATGGTACTCAACTTGCCTGCTTGGCTTTCAAAAGAGGATTTCAAAACTTATTGGGGGTATATTCATCAATTCTGCAAAGAAATAGGAGTAGCTATTACAGGAGGACATACAGGATTTATTGAAGGACAAAACTCTACCATTGCAGGCGGGGGTACTTTTTGGAATTTTTGCCCCGCAAGCCAAGTGCTTACTTCTACACAAGCTCGCGAAGGAGATGTGATTATAGTTACCAAACAGGCGGCTATTTCATCAGTAGCAATTTTAGCAAAGAGTTTTCCGCAAACACTTGAAAAACACTTGGGTAAAGAAACTCAGCAACAAGCCGCCTCACTATTTTATGAAACTTCTTCTTTGAAAGAAGCAATGTTGGCAAGCAAGGGAGAGCCTAAATCAAGAGGCATTTCTGCTATGCACGATGTAACCGAAGGAGGTGTATTGGGGGCTATTTATGAAATGGTTACCGCCGCAGATAAAGGTGTTTTGGTTTATGATGATAAAATTCCTGCAAATGAAGTAATCAGAAATGTTTGCAGTCTGTTTGATTTGGACTATCGGTATTGCGTAGGAGCAGGGGCAATGATAATAGCTTGCCAACCCGAAAAAGCCCCCGAAATTATCCAAAGCCTACAATCTGAACATATTGAGGCAACAGTGATAGGTGAAATTAAGCCTAAAAACTTTGGCAAAAAATTACTACAAAACGAACAACTGATAGATATGCCCTATTTTGATACAGACCCCTACTGGGGAGCTTTTTTCAAAGCGTATCAGAACGGCTGGAAGTAAAATTCTTGAAAATGAAGAAGGATATTTATCTGATAATTGACCCTGCCAAACCCCTATCTGAATTGCTAAAAAAATTGGCTTCTGCTTTGCAAGAAAAACTCTATGCTCTGCAAATCTGGGATAACTTTGTTTCAGAAGAGCAGGCAAAGGAAATTATACCTGCAATAGTTTCTATGTGTTGGCAAAAAGATGTTCCTGTACTTATCAATAATCGCTGGAACTATTTATCGCAATACGATAGTTTAGCAGGCGTACATTTTGATAAAATACCCCCAAATTGGGAGCATATCCGAAAATCTTTACCCCCCAATACACTTTTGGGCATTACTGCCAACAACGATTTGCGTGTAGTGGAGTGGGCAGAAAAAGAGCAGTTTTCTTACATTTCGTTTTGTTCAATGTTTCCTTCCCTCACTGCCAATAGTTGCGAACTGGTGCAGTTTGAAACTATCTTGAAGGCAAAATCCATAAGCAAACTACCTATCTTTTTGGCAGGTGGTATTTCTGTGGATAGATTGCCACAATTAAAAACCATTCAGGAATATTTTGACGGATTGGCACTTGTTTCAGGAATTATGAGTGCCGAAAATCCGCTGAAAGCAATACAAACCTATTGTAAAGAAATTCAAACTTGGTAAAATTATGCGAAAAAATACCATTCAAAAACTCTGCTGTCCTTTTGATAAAGCTGATTTGGAACTTACAACTATCCTGCAAGATACCCAAGAAAATATTTTAGAAGGTTGGCTTTTCTGCAAGCAGTGCCAAAGAAGCTATCCTATTGTAAAGGGAATTCCTATTATGAACCCTGATGAATATAGAGAGTTTTCATTAGAAAAACCATTATTTGAGCGTTGGCAAAAACAACTGCAAGGCAAAACTTTTGAAAATTTCAGACTGGTAGCCAAAGAAGGTTAGTCTTGTTTCTTTCGCCAAAAAAAGAACAATCTACCAAATAACCGATTGACAAAAAGCCAAAAAAAACTAAATTGCCCAAATACGAAGCCGTACATTAGCAAAAGCACATTATACAGAGGCAAAATCAGCACAATCCAAGTGATTATCCTCTGCCAAGTAGGCGTTTGCTCATTGATGTTTAGGACATTGTAGATAGGTTTTTTAAGAAAAAGAATAGTAAAACCCGTGCAAGCAAAAACTATCAGTATCACAAGCACTTGCCAAGCACTTTTTACTTTCCAGCGTTCTTGAAGTTTTTGTATCCAATTCATTTTTTTCAATTTACACTAAAAACAATGCCAAACTTCCTGCAAGGTTTCTTTGAATAAAATATTGAGTTGGTTGGTATCAGGGGGCAAAGATTTTTCCAAAGTTCTCACATAATCGTTGAAAAAAGCAAGTTTTTGTTCAATAAAATGGTTGAGAATAGAAATTTGAGGGGCTAAATCTAGCTCCTCACCTGCCATTTTTCTTTCCAAAAGTCGTAAAATTTCTACTTTGAGGGCTTCATCTTTCACTTGAGTATCCAATAGCTTTGCAAATTGTATGGGTGGCATAGTTTTTTCGTGATAAATCCATTCGCAAGCCAAAAGAGGACGAAGCACATAAAAATATTTCTTTACTCTCACCACCTCTTTCTGCAAATAATCTCTATAATTCCCACCTGCCATATGCAAATAATGATGCAAGCAAGATTTGGGATTGAAATAAATCTGTTGTAAGGCTCGCAATTGGCTAGCAGTGGTGTATTTTTCAGCATACACCATAGGACTTTGCAACCATTCTAAAAGCGGCGGATTAGATTTTCTGAAAAGACGCAAGGCTTTTTTGAGTTCCCAACCTGCAAGGTCTATATTATTGGGTAAAATTTTTTCCAGATTGTCTTTATATTCCTCTATTTGCAAGTACCAATCGAGCGGGTGAATGTACAGAAATCTTACGTCCCAATCACTATTGGTGGAAGCAAAGCCCCAAGCCCTGCTTCCACTTTCAACAGCATAAAGGATTTTTATGTTATGGCTTTGCTCAATGTGGGCAAGTTCTTTCTGTATTTCGTCTTGCATTATTCCATAGACTTTTCTATGAGCTCTGCCAAATCATACACTTTGATTTCGGCTTCTTTTTCTTTGTTTTTCACGCCGTCAGTCATCATTACCATACAAAAAGGACAAGCCACAGCAATAGCGTTGGGGTTGGTTTCCAGAGCATCTTCAATGCGTTCAATATTTACATCTTTATTGCCTTTTTCAGGTTCTTTGAACATTTGAGCTCCACCAGCTCCACAGCAAAGCCCTTTGCTTCGGCTACGTTTCATTTCTACAAGTGCTACGTCCAGAGCCTCTAGCACTGCCCGAGGGGCTTCGTAAATATCGTTGGCTCTACCCAAATAGCAAGAGTCGTGATAGGTGATGCGTTTTCCCTTAAATTCGCCCCCTTCTTTGAGCTTGATACGCCCTTCGTTGATGAGTTGTTGCAAAAACTCGGAATTATGAATTACTTCGTAGTTGCCTCCTAATTCAGGATATTCGTTTTTGAGCGTATTGAAGCAATGTGGGCAAGCCGTAACAATTTTCTTTATACCATAATTGTTGAGGGTTTGAATATTGGAAATAGCTTGCATCTGAAAGAGAAACTCGTTGCCTGCTCTGCGGGCAGGGTCGCCTGTGCAATTTTCTTCTGTGCCCAGTACAGCAAAATTGATATTGAGTTTATTGAGAATTTTAGCAAAAGCAATTGTAACTTGCTTGTAGCGGTAGTCAAA
>FWPU01011825.1_pt1 | contig 11968 bp, 11 predicted proteins | sample 2228361 | NCBI WGS metagenome assembly FWPU01 (sample SAMEA103939777, study PRJEB20133) | metagenome | reverse complement strand
GAGGGGCGCCCGCGCCGCGCGGCGGAGGGCCTCGGCGGGGTCGGCCGAGCCCTCGAGGACCGCGTCGCGGAGGAGCTCGCCCGGCGAGGGCGCGCGCGCCGGCCGCCACGGAACGGGCTCCGGCGGCCGGCGGGGCTCGGGGTCGAGGTCGAACATGGCCGAGGCCACCCGCATCACCGAGATCCCGTCCGCCAACGCGTGGTGGACCTTGAGGAGCACCGCCGCGAGCCCACCCTCGAGCCCCTCGAACACGTGCAGCTCCCAGAGCGGCCGGGTCCGGTCCAGGGGCTCGGAGAGCGCGCGCCCCACGGCCTCGGCGAGCTCGGCCCGCCCGCCGGGGGCGGGGAGCGCCGCGCGGCGGAGGTGGTAGTCGAGGTCGAACCGCTCGTCGTCGACCCACACCGGTCGGGCCAGCCCGAGGGGGACCTCGAGCACCCGCTGGCGGAGCCGGGGCGCGAGGTGGATCCGGGCGGCGAGCGTCCGGCGGACCTCCTCGAACGGCAGGCGGCCGTCGGGCCGGGTCGAGGGGTCCAGGACCGAGACCCCGCCCACGTGCATCGGCATCCCCGGCCGCTCCAGGTACAGGAACGACGCGTCGAGGTGCGTCAGGCGCTCGGGACCCATCGCCCCCACCCTACCGCCGGGTGCTAGGCTCCGCGCGCGATGGGGCGCCGCCTGCTGCTCCCGCTCCTCGGAGCCCTCCCCCTGGCGCTCGCGCTCGCCCCCTCGGCCGCCGGCGGGCCGCCCGTCGAGACGGTCCGGGCCCTGGACGACGTCTTCGACCCCGACGTGCTGCGGGTCGCCCCCGGGACCGAGGTGGTGTGGGAGAACGTCGGGCGCTCGCCCCACACCGCGACCGCCGACGACGGGAGCTTCGACTCCGGCGACCTCGCCCCCGGGGAGTCCTTCCGCGTCGTGTTCGACGCCCCCGGCGTCTACCCCTACCACTGCACCTACCACGGAGCGCCCGGGGTCGGGATGGCGGGGCTGGTGGTCGTGGGGGACGTCCCGCTCCCCGGCCCCGGCGGCGCGGTCGGGCCGGGGCGCGAGCCGGTCCCGACGGCGCCGGGGCCGGTCCTGCGGGTGCCCCGGGACTTCCCCACCATCCAGGCCGCGGTGGACGCGGCCCGCCCCGGCGGCCTGGTCCTGGTCTCGCCCGGGGTCTACCGGGAGTCGGTCCGGGTCACGACCCCCTACCTCACGATCCGCGGCCTGGACCGGGACCGGGTGATCCTCGACGGCGGGTTCCGCCTGGCCAACGGGATCCAGGTCCTGGAGGCCGACGGGGTGGTCCTCGAGAACATGACCGCCCGCCATTACCTGCTCAACGGGTTCCTGTGGAACGGGGTGCGGGGCTACCGGGGCTCCTACCTCACGGCCTACGCCAACGGCGAGTACGGGATCTTCGCCTACGACTCGGTGTGGGGCCGGATCGAGCGCTCCTACGCGAGCGGCCACCCCGACTCGGGCTTCTACATCGGCCAGTGCAACCCCTGCCACGCGGTGATCACCCACGTCCTGGCCGAGGGGAACGCGCTCGGGTTCTCGGGGACGAACGCCGGCGGCGACCTCGCGATCGTGAACTCCGAGTGGCGGGGGAACATGGCGGGGATCGTCCCGAACACGCTCGACTCCGAGGCCGACCCCCCGCAGCGGGGGGCGCTGGTCGCGGGGAACTGGGTCCACGACAACGACCGGCTCGACGTCCCGGCCGAGCCCCTCCAGTACCCGAGCTACGGGATCGGGATCCTCGTCACCGGGGGCCGGGACGACGAGATCGTGCGCAACCTGGTCGAGGACCACCCGGCGTTCGGGATCGCCCTCCTCCCCATGCTCGACCAGCGGCTCTGGGTGACCTCGGGGAACCTGGTCCGCGAGAACGTCGTGCGGGGCTCGGGGATCGCCGACCTCGCCCTCGGCGCGCCGGCCGCCGGCGGCGACCGGTTCTGCGGGAACGGCTTCCGGACGAGCGCCCCGGCGGCGATCGAGTGGCTCCACGGCTGCGGCCTCCGCCTCCAGCCGGGCGGGGGTGGCGAGCCCGGGGTGACCGTCGAGGCGCTCCTGCGGCTCCTCGACGCGATGGACGGGCGGTTCCCCCACGCCGACTGGCGCGACGCACCGCCCCCGCCGCCCCAGCCCTCGATGCCCGACCCGGCCCGGGCCCCCGTCCTCCCGGCGATCCCCGGGGAGGCGGTGCCCGGGGCCTACGAGATCCGCGACGCGCGGGCCCTGGAGGGGCCCGCGCCCGGGACCGTGAGGAAGGAACCAGCCGTGCTCGCGACGCCGCTCGCCGTCTCCTGGTGGGGCCTGCTCGTCGGGCTCTACGGGTACGTCCTCCCGGTCGTGCTCTACGCGGCCTGGGTCTCGATCTCGCTCTGGGACCTGGTCCGCCGCGACGAGCTCACCACCGGGACGCGGGTGGGCTGGATGGCCGTGGTGCTCCTCGTGCCGTTCCTCGGCCTCGTCGCCTACCTCGCGTTCGCCCGCTCCCCGATCCCGGCGGCCATGCGGGCTGCGCTGGTCCTGGGCGGGCTCGCGGCGTACCTGGCGGTCGCCGCCCTCGGCGCGCTCCTGGGCGCCGGGTAGGGGCGCCGGGCCGGGCCGCGGGCGTCCCGGGGCAGGCCTACGGGACCGGCGGCTCCGCCGGGAGCCGGGCCCGGGCGACGCTCGCGGCGACCGCGGCGGCCAGGATCAGCGCGCCGCCGACGGCGGTCCCCGCCGAGATCCGTTCGTGGAGGAAGAGGGCGGCCAGGACGGCGGCGGCGAGCGGCTCCATCGCGGAGACGATCGCCGCCCGCACCGCGCCGACCAGCCGCAGCCCGGTGAGCAGGCAGACGAAGGCGCCGGCGGTGGCGAGACCCATCGCCGCGATCCGCCAGAGGTCGGATCCCTCGTCGGGCAGCACCGCGGCCCCCGAGGCCCAGGAGGAGGCGGCGAGCGCGATGGAGGCGAAGGCGCTGGTCCAGACCGCGCCGGTGAGGGCGTCGGTGCGGCGGAGCACGGCCTCGGCGCCGAGGAGGTAGCCGGAGAACGTGGCGGCAGAGGAGAGGGCGAGGGCGGCGCCCAGGGGCTCCACGGCGATCCCCCCGGAGGTCCCCACCACGACGGCCGCGCCGGCCACGGCGGCGGCGAGGGACAGCGCGAGGACCGGCCCCGGCGCGCCCCGGCCGAGCAGCCACGAGCCCACCGCCACGAACACGGGGTAGGTGAAGAACAGGAGCGTGGTCGCGGCCGCGGTCCCGTGGCGGAGCCCGCCGAAGAAGAACCAGGCCTCGAGCCCGTAGCCGGCGGAACCCAGGACCGCCAGGCGCAGCCGCTCGCCCCGCGCCGCGAGGAGCGGACGGCGGAGCGCCGCCAGGATCCCCGCGAGGACCAGGGCGGCCACCGCGAACCGCACCGCGAGGAGCGCCTGGGGCGCGAGGCCGCCCTGGAGCACGGTCTTCCCGAGCACCACGACCACCCCGAACTGGGCCGAGGCGAGCGCGATCAGGCCCCCGCCGGCGAGCTCCGTCCGGCCGGGGGACCGCGCGGGGGACCTAGGCCGGGCCAACCTCGATCCGCATCCGCTTGAAGGCCCGGCCCTTGCTCTCGGTCTTCACCACCCGCACCCGCCCGACCTCGGCGGTGGACCGGACGTGGGTGCCGCCGTCGGCCTGCACGTCGATGCCCTCGATCTCGACCACCCGGATGGGGTCCACGTGCTCGGGGATGAGGTTCACCTTGGTGCGGACGAGGTCGGGGTCGGCCAGGGCCTCGGCCCGGGGCACGAACCGGATCCGCACCGGTCGGTCCTCGGCGAGGAGCGCGTTCAGCTCCTCCTCCACCCGCCGGCCGAAGTCCGCCGAGATGGCCTCGAGCTCGAAGTCCATCCGGGCCGCCCCCGGCTCCATGTTGCCGCCGGTGACCTTGGCGCCGTGGCTCCGCCAGACCACCCCGGAGAGGACGTGGAGGGCGGTGTGGGTGCGCATCAGGAGGTGGCGGCGCTCCCAGTCGATCCCCGCCACCACCCGGGCCCCGACCGGGGGCGGCGGGCCCTCGAGCACGTGGAGCGGACGGCCGTCCCGCCGGACGGTGTCCACGACCCGGGCCTCGCCGCCCGCCCACCGGAGCCACCCGGTGTCCCCGGGCTGGCCCCCGCCCCGGGCGTAGAAGACCGTCCGGTCGAGCACCACCCCTTCGGGCGCCGCCTCGAGGACCACGGCCTCGACCTCGCGGGCGTAGGCGTCGACGGCGGCGATCTCCTCGGTCACGACCGACGAGCCTACCCGACCGACCGGCACGCGGCCGACCGGGATGCCAGCCGCGACGCCCTCCGCGGGCCGCCGCCCGAGCCCCCCGCCCGGGGCCTCGGCACCCCCTAGGCCGCCCGGACCTGGGTCGGCGCGACGACCTGCCGCAACCTCCCGCTCCGGACGTCGTAGACGAACCCGGAGACGGTCACGTCCGCGGGGATGAAGGGCGACGCCTGGATCCGCCGCACGTCCTCCCGCACGCCCTCGTCGAGGTCGGAGAACGGCAGGAAGTCGATCCCGGATGCGTCCGCGCCCGTCGCGGCACGGAGCCGCTCCCGCAGCTCCTCGTTCGAGAACGTGAGCATCCCGCACTCGGTGTGGTGGACGACGAGGTACTCCCGGGTCCCGAGCAGGTGGGACGAGATGATGAGCGACCGGATCGCGTCGTCCGAGGCCCGGCCGCCAGCGTTGCGGATCACGTGCGCGTCGCCCAGGTCCAGGCCGAGGAACGCGCGCGGATCGAGGCGGGCGTCCATGCAGGTCAGCACGGCGAGCCCGCGGGCCGGCGGAGCCGGCAGGTCCCCCCGGTCGAAGGCCTCGGCGTACCGGCGGTTGGCTTCCAGCAGCTCGTCGAGCAGGGCCATCGTTCCCCCCTTGGTGTTGGCGTCCGCGCGGCGGCCCGCGTCGGACCGGCAGGTTCGTCCACGGTGGCCCGCCCCAGGGGGCCCCGCCGAGCGGCGGGGGTCAGGCGGGGCCGGCGGGCCCCCTCCCCCGGCGGCGGGCGCGGGGACAGCAGATCCGGTCGGGGATCATGATCCCCACGAGGCCGCGGCACCGGGTCGGGATCACGCGGCGGATATCCCTACCTCTCGGGTCGGATCCACCCCACCGTATCCGTGGGCGAGCGGGACGGTCAAGCCCGGTGCGGGGGTCGCCCGGACCGGGGAGCCGGGCCCCGTCCCGATCAGGGCGCCGCCCCGGGATCGGGGTGCGCCCGAGGGCCCGGGAAGTCCTTCTCCCCCGCGCGGATCGGGACGTCGAGCCAGTTCTCCCGCGGCGGGAGCGGGCAGCTCCAGCGGTCGTCGTAGCAGCAGTAGGGGTTGTAGGCGAGGTTGAAGTCCACGACGACCCGGCCGCCGGGGCCCGGCGGCTCCACCTCGAGGTAGCGGCCGGCGCCGTAGGTCTCCCTCCCGGAGGTGGCGTCGCGGAACGGCAGGAACAGCTCGGGCATCCCCTCCGAGGTGAAGAGCGTGACCCGGGCCGGGCGCCCCTCGACCTCGAAGCGGACCACGCCGGCCCGCCGGTAGACCTGCTCGCCCCCGGTGGTCGTGGCCATCCGGATCTCCTCGTCCCGGTCCACGTCGGTGTCGAGCACCGCCTCGATCCGGAGCGCGGGGTCCTCGGGGTAGTAGGCGAGGCCCGTGAAGGCCGCCCGCTGCTCCGCCGTGAGCGGCGAGCGGGGGTCCTCCCGGAAGAACCGGTCCTTCTCGCGCCGGAACTCCTCGAGCTCGCCCACGCCTCGTTCAACGCGCGCCCGGCACCGCGCATGCCCGCCGGCGGTCGGTGCGTCGGCCTACCCCGGGCCCGGCAGGGGCTCCGCCCGCGCGGCGCGGAAGCGGGGGTCGGCCTCCTCGAGGAACCTGGCCCAGGAGAGCAGGAGCAGCTCGCCGTCCTCGGGGCCGACGAGCTGGACCGAGAGCGGCAGCCCCTCCGCCGAACGCCCCGCCGGCATCGCGAGCGCCGGGAGCCCGGAGAGGTTCACCGGTTCCGTGCACCACGCGGGGCCGCCCCGGTGGACGTCGACCGCGACCCCCGGCGCGAGCTCCACCTCGTCGGCCTCGGCCGGGGGCGCCGGGGTCGGGGTCGCCGGCGTGAGGAGCGCGTCCACCCCCGCGAGGCGCTCGCGGAACCACGCCCGGATCTCGGCCGCCCGGGCCCGCGCCGCCGCCCGCTGCTCGGGGGTCCGCTCCGCCCCGAAGCGGAGCGCCATCGCGGTCCGCTCCCCGAGCAGATCGGTCCGCTCGAGGAGCGCGCGGTGGGCCTCGGCGAACTCGGCCCAGGCGAGGGTCCGCCAGACCTCGAAGACGTCCTCGATCCCCTCGCCCGGCAGCTCCACGACCTCGGCGCCGGCCGCGGCGAAGGCCTCCCCCGCCGCCCGGACCGCCCCGAGCTGGTCGGCGCGGGCGCGGGCGAACCAGCCCCCCAGCACCCCGACCCGCGTCGGGGCCCGCGGCGCGAGCCGGGGCGCGTCCCGGCCGGCGAGGATGGCCCAGGCGAGCGCGAGGTCCTCCGCGGTCGCCGCCATCGGCCCCGGGCAGTCCAGGGAGGGGGCGAGAGGCATCATCCCCTCCGCCGGGAGCCGCCCCGTCGTCGGCTTGAGCCCGAGGCAGCCGCAGTACGAGGCCGGGATCCGGATCGACCCCCCGGTGTCCGTGCCGAGCGCGACCGGCACCACGCCGGCCGCGACCGCCGCCCCCGAGCCGCCGCTCGAGCCGCCCGTGATCCGGGCCGGGTCCCAGGGGTTCCGCGTCGGGCCGCAGGCGGAGACGACGTTCGTCGCCCCGCACGCGAGCTCGTGCTGGTTCGTCTTCCCCACGACGATCGCCCCGGCCGAGCGGAGGCGCGTGACGAGGGCGGCGTCGGCCCGGGCGACGTTGCCCCGGTACGCGCGGCAGCAGCCGGAGGTCTCCCAGCCCCGCACGTCGAAGAGGTCCTTCACCGCCACCGGCACGCCGTGGAGCGGGCCGAGGGTCACGCCGTCGGAGCGTGCCCGCTCGGCGGCCCTGGCCAGCTCGAGGGCGTCCCGGGGCTCCACGACGCTGAAGGCGTTCGTGACCGGCTCCCACCGCTCGAGGCGCTCGAGCGCCGCGGCCACCAGGTCGACGGGCGAGACCTCCCGGCGGGCGACGGCCCCGGCCATCGCCGCCGCGGTCGCGGGGAGCCCCTCCGTCACCGCCGGGCCTCCGGGCGCCGGGGTCCGCCGCTCACGCCGCCCCCGCGAGGAACGCCGAGACCTTCCCGACGAGCTCGGGGATCGCGCCGAAGAGCGCGCCGTCGTCGGGGAAGACGAGGAGCTCCGCGTTCGGCATCAGGTCCGCGAGGATCCGGCCCAGCTCGGCGGGGTGGATCGGGTCCCCGTCCACGCAGATCAGGAGCGTGGGGGCCGTGACCCTGCGGAGGAGCTGCCGGTCGGGGACGGGGAAGTCCTCGATCACCTCGCGGATCGCCCGGGCCAGGCCCTCGGGGTGGAGGTGCTCCCAGAGCGCCTCGTCCACCGCCCGCCGCCAGGGCGTCTCGAGGTAGCGGCCGAGCCTCGCCGGGTCCTCGACGATCGCCCGGACGAGCTCCTCGGGCGTCTTCCCCTCGATGGCCGCCGCCGTCTCGAGGAACCGGTCCTTGTGTTGGAACGGCACGTCGAGCCCGGCCGGGAGCAGGAACACGAGGCGCTCGAAGCGCTCGGGCTCCCGGCAGAGGAGGTTCGAGATGGCGCCGGCCCCCATCGAGGTCCCCACGGCGCAGGTCGCCCCGTACGCCCGCGCCACGGCGTCCACGTCCCGGGCGAGGTCGGCGAAGCGGTACCCCGTGGCCGGCGCGCTCGAGTGCCCGTGGCCGCGGAAGCAGAACCGGACCTTGGTCCCGGGGACGAACGGGGTGAAGGCGGCGAGCTCCCGGCAGTTGTTCGTGAGGCCGTGGGCCAGGAGGGTGACCGGGGCCCCCTCCCCGTCCACCTCGACGTGGAGCTCCGCGTCCTCGGTCACGACCGTCGGCACGACCGCCTCCCGCGCACGTCGGCTACCTTACCGGCGGATGGCCGAGCCGGAGGTCCTGGTGGAGCGGACCGGCGAGGGGGACCCCCTCCGGTTCCGGGTGACGGTGACCGAGGGCGCCTCGAGGACCGTGCACGAGGTCACGCTCTCCGCGGCCGACCTCGAGCGGCTCGGCGCGCCGTTCGGGAGCCCCGAGGAGCTCGTCGAGGCCTCGTTCCGGTTCCTCCTGGCCCGCGAGCCGAAGGAGTCGATCCTCCGCTCGTTCGACCTCCCGGTGATCGGGCGCTACGTCCCGGGGTACGAGCGAGAGATGGGTCGGTCCTAGCGCGTAGGGATCCCTGCCCCGGTCCATCGCCGCGACCGAGGCACGAGCTCTTCGCTGGAGGATCGCCAGCTACTCTGGCCAAGGTCCCAGATTGACCGATAAGGCGTGACAAGATAAATTGTCGCCGGAGAATCCCGTGGAAGCGATCGCGCTCGGCCTCCGCTCTTCGCTCGGGCTGATTCTCCTGGTGGCGGGGGGCTCCAAGGTCGCTGCTCCGGACCGGGTCATTCGGGCGATCGGGGCCTACGACCTGCTCCCGCGGCGCGCCGTGCAACCGGTGGCGCGCTCGCTCCCTCTTCTCGAGATGGCCACTGGGGCTCTGCTCCTGACGGGGGCCGCTGCCGGCTTGGCGGCCCTCGCGGCCGCGGGCATGCTCGCGGTCTTCGCGGCGGCGGTGGCGCTGAACCTCGCCCGGGGTCGGAGGTTCGACTGCGGCTGTGCAGGTCTATCGGGTAGCAGGCCGATCTCGTGGGGCCTCGTGGCCAGGAACGTGCTCCTTGCCGGGAGCGCCAGCTTCGTGGCGGTGCTCGAGCTCACCGGGCCAAAGGGGTCCCACGCGCTGTCGAGCTCGCCCGAGGTGCTCCCCACGGTCGTCACGGCCTGGACGGCGACGGTGCTCGTCGCCCTGCTCTCGGAGACGGCCCGGCTGGGACGCCGTCTCGATCGGCTCTTGGGGGGCCGGCGGTGAGCGGCCCGTGGATCACCGCGTTCGTCGCGGTGTCCTTCGCCACGCTCGTCACGCTTGTGCTCGTCCTGGGCCTTGTCCGCCAGCTGGGGGGCATCCTCGAGCGGGTAGAGACGCTCCTTCTCGACGCGGAGGGCTCCGCGCCACTCCACGGATCGCCCGTCGGGTCGCCGCTGCCCTCCTTCGAAGTCAGGACCGTGGGTGGTGGGACGATCTCCGACGCTCACGTCCGCGGGCATCCATGGATCTTCCTCTTCCTCGACGCCGATTGCACACCATGCCAGGCGCTGATCGACGACCTCTCACGGGGCGACGTCTCCCCGCTGCCGGTGCCGCTGTACGTGCTCGTCGAAGGAGCCGCCGAGGAGGAAGGGCGGCTGCCTGCATGGAGCGTGGCGATCAGCCCGGAAGAGACCGCGCTACCCAGGCTCTTCCGGAGCTCGGTGCGCCCGAACGCGATCGCCTTCGACGCCCGGGGAGTCGTGGTTGAGAGGGGCACCCCGAACTCGGTCGAGCACCTGAGGGAGATGGCCGAGCGGATAAGCATGGCCGGGGCGAAGGAGGCGGCCGTGGGCTCCGAGCGCCAACGCGGCGGCGCGGGGTCGGCGGCGATCGGGGCGATGGAGCGATTGGACACGGAGGGATCGCGATGATGGGGACGCTGGCTGCTACGCGGATCGACCGCAGGCGCTTCCTGCACCGCCTCGCCCTCACGCTCGGGGCCGGCGTGGGACTCGTGGCGCTCGGGCCCACCGGCGCGCTCGGCGCGCACGACCCGGATGCCGCCTGTACCTGCTGTGTGGATTGCCAGGCCTGCAGCTGCAGCGGATGCGGCTTCGGGAAGGCGAGGTACCGCTGCGTCCGAGCCGGGTGCTCGACCTGCACCGGCTGCCGCACGGCGGGCGGCTGCTTCCAGGTCGCGAACTGCTGCTGAAGCGAGGGCACGCGCCGGGGCCATGGGGCGGTTCGTGTGGCGCGAGGTGCGAGGCCGTCCCAGCCGTGCCGCGGCCCTCGGACTCGGGACCCTCGCGGCGGCGGCGAGCTTCATCCTGCTCACCTCGGCCGTGAGCACCAGCCAGCTGCGGGTGGTCGGCGCCGTGGGGCAGCACTTCCGCGCCGCCTACGACATCCTGGTTCGGCCAGCCGGGATCCGCACCCAGCTCGAGCGGGAACGCCAGCTCGTGCAGGCCAACTTCCTGAGCGGCGCGTTCGGGGGGATCACCGTCGACCAGTGGCGTCGCGTGCTCAGCGTCCCCGGGGTCGAGGTGGCCGCGCCGATCGCGAACCTGGGCTACGTGATCCCGATCCACCGGGTCCCCATCCAGATCGACCGCTACCTGGACGAGGACCCCGTCCAGCTCTACCGGGTCCGGACCGCGTGGGTCGCGAACGGGACCTCGCGGTACCCAGGCAGCGACCTCTACGTGTACTACACGCGGCGCCACCGGTTCGTCGCCATCCCGCCCCCGTTCGGCACGCTCCGCATCCTCACCGAGGTGGTCCCCGGTGGGGAGGAGCCCGTCCCCGTCTGCCCCGGCGGCTTCCTCGAGGGCGCTCCTCGCCCCGAGCGCACGCCGTACCGGGGAACGGACCCCGCGGACACCTACCTCCAATGCTTCTCCGCGCGGTCCCCCCGGCTCGGGCGCTTCAACCTCCAGCCCTTCCGCCGAGGCGTCGGGACCGCCACCGACGCCGAGTTCCCGATCCTGCTGGCCGGGATCGATCCGCAGCAGGAGGCCCGGCTCCTCGGCCTGGACGGCGCCGTGGTCGGGGGGCGGTTCCTCCGGAAGGGGGAGACGGCCCGGGAGACCGCCGCCGGGCCGGAGGTCCCCGTGATCGCGAGCTCCCGCACGTACGTGGACCAGGCCCTGATGACGGAGGTCGAGCGCCTCGCGATCCCGCCGGGCACGCGCTTCCCCGCCCTCCTCGCATCCCGGCGAGCTTTTCGACACGATCACCTCCCTCCCCGGCCGCGTGGTCGGGCGGGTCACGATGGATCCTCAGGACCTATACCGCTCGATGCTCGACGACTTGCCCGGGCTCTCCATCGCCGACCTCTGGACGGCCGCCCCCGTCCGCTACGCCGAGGCGCCGGACAGGCTCCGCGCGCTCGCCGTGGAGAACCCGGACTCCGTGTGGGAGAGCCCCGCGCAGAGCCCGTTCTTCCCCGCCCCACCGGGCAACGAGGACGTGCAGTTCCGGATGCTCCGCGGCTACCACGCTCCGTGCAACCAGGAGCTGGGCGGGTGCGTGGTGGCGGCCCGGCTCCGGGTCGTCGGCCGGTTCGACCCCGAGCGGCTCCCCGGGTTCAGCCCCCTTTCCCGGGTCCCGCTCGAGTCGTACTACCCGCCGGTGGCCTTCCCCGCCGACCGGGCGAGCAAGCGGGCCCTCGGGGGGAAGCCGCTGCTGCCCACGATGAACCTCGGGGACTACGTGGCGCAGCCGCCGTTCCTCTTCACGACGATCGAAGCTGCCCAGGACCTCCTCCGAACGTTCCAGGGCGCCGACCCGTCCGCCCCGATCAGCGCGATCCGGGTCCGGGTAGCGGGGGTGAGGGGCCCCGACCCCCTCTCCCGGGAGCGGATCCGCCGGGTCGCGGACCTGATCCACCGCCGGACCGGCCTAGTGGTGGACATCACGGCCGGCTCCTCCCCTCACCCGATGCTCATCGAGCTCCCCCCGGGGCGATTCGGCCGGCCCCGGCTGCTCCTCTCCGAGCCCTGGGTGGAGAAGGGGGTGGCGGTCCGCTACCTCGAGGCCATGGACCGCAAGAGCCTCGCCCTCTCCCTCCTCGTGCTCCTCGCCGCGGGGTCCTTCCTCGCCAACGGGGCCCTGGCCTCGGTCCGGGCCCGGCGGGCCGAGCTCGGGACCCTCCGCTGCCTGGGCTGGGAGGGGGGGACGCTCGCCCGGGCGGTCCTCGGGGAGCTCGCCCTGGTGGGGGGAGCGGCGGGGGTGGGCG
>FWPU01008093.1_pt1 | contig 11969 bp, 14 predicted proteins | sample 2228361 | NCBI WGS metagenome assembly FWPU01 (sample SAMEA103939777, study PRJEB20133) | metagenome | reverse complement strand
GATTCCGTACCGGAAGCCTTCCGACCCGATGGACGTAGGGCCGCCCCCGTTCACGGGCGATAAAATCGTGCCCGTCCTTCATACGACACGGGACGGGGTGTTGACGTTTGAACAGCAACTTCCCCTTCCAGCGACGATCCTGGCGTACGCTGGTGAACTTGAGGTAGGTGATTAGATGAGCATGGCCGGCGCGCTGGCGATGGCCTCCGTGGTCTCGTCCGGCCTCCAAGGGGCCCTGCAAATCAAAGCGGGGCAGCAGGCGGCACGTATCGGGGAATTCAATGCGCGGCTGGCAGAGACCCAGGCGCGCCAAGCCCGGTTTGTGGGGCAGTACCAGGCCGCTCGGACCCGCCAGGCCGGACGCCTCTTGGTCGGCCAGCAACAGGCGGCCTTTGCGAAGGCGGGGGTCGCCCAGTCAGGGTCCGTCCTCGACGTGACCCAGTCCACCGAGGCGAACTTCGAACTCGATGCCCTCCTCCAGGAGTACAACGCCGACCTGACCGCCTTCAACTATCAGGCCGAGGCGGCGATCATGCGGTACGGAGCGAAGCTCCAGGCACGCGCCGGGGTCCTCCAAGGGGTGACGACTATGGCCGGTGGCGTCATTCAGGCGGGCATGTTCTACGAGCGAGGGCAGACGCGTGCGTCCGGGTCCACCGCTACGAACCCCTTTTTCCTGTCCTCCTTTTTCGGCGGGGGGCGGATGGTCACCTCGACCAGTGAAGGCGCGGTGCAGTATATCCCCTCACAGCCGTAAGGTGCGCTGATGCCCGAGATTCCTCAATACGTTCCTCGTGGGAAGCCGATCGTACCGGGGACCCCTCGAATTCCGGTCGGCTTGTCCCAGGCGTATAGTGGGGTCGCTGCGGGGCTCGGGGCGACCGCGACGGACTTGGGACGGTTGTCCTCCATCGAGGGGTATCAGGAGAGCGCCGTGGAAGAGGCCGAGGCCGTCAACCTGGCCGAGAGCGCACTTACGGCCTTCGCCCAGGACCTGCATGCGAAAGCCCGCGAGTTACGGGACCCAGGGCAAGGGCCTGAGGACTATCGGGCCTTTCAGCCTCGCGCGCGCCGAGATGCCTTTGTCGCATTCGCCCAGGACCGCATGACCTTCTACGGGGAGACCTTGCAAAAGAGCAACCCACTCGCCTATGGACGGTGGCTGGGGCGGGTGCGGACCATCGCCGAACCGATGGTGGACGCCTTCTGGAAGGAGATGGAAACGGCCCACCGCGAGAAGGATAACCTGCTCTTGACGGAGAATGTCAAGCACCTCGTGATTGAAGGGGTGAACGCGGTGACCGATGAGCACGCGCGGAGTGTCCTTGACCGTCTCCACAACCTCTATGCGGCGCGTGTCCAAGCCAACCTCCTTCCGGCTCGCGAGGCGGCGGCAATGGAGAAGGCCGCCCGCGTGGAGATTTTCAAAGGGCGGTATGGCGAGCGCGTCCTTCGCAACCCCCACCTGTGGCTGGGGTGGCGGCACGGAGTCCTCGACCCGGAAACGGTGGGGATGGCCGAGACGATCTTTGGACGTGAGATCGAGCGCCTCCCGGTGGAGGTGAAGGAGCACCTCGACGCGATGGCCCGCACGGCGATTGAGGATCGCGAGCGGTCGGCGCAGCGGCAACAGCGCCTCGCCGAGGAGGTGCGCAAGGAGACCGAGGAAAAGAATATGGTCGAGTTAGAACGGCGGATTCTGACCGTGGGCCCGGACCAGATCACGACCGACCGCGCCCTGTTAGAGTTCGTGGAGGCCCACCCGGTCGGGTCCGTGAATCTGACCAAAGCCCGGCATCTCATGGCCCAGGCCCGCCAGGCCCCCTCCGACCCGCTCGTGCTAGCGGACTTGCACGTCCGTGCCTCCTCGCTCAATCCCGCCCGCACCCCGACCCGTGACGAGGTCTATGGCCATATCCTCGCGGGGAATATTGGCGTGACGGATGCGGTGCCCCTCCTCGGTCAGATTCGGGAACGCGAGTTGTTCTTTCGCACGGAGTCTCTGACCGCCTATGACAAGGAGGCGGCGGAAGCGGAACACCGCCTAGGGGGCCTCCTTCAGATGACCCTCCCGTACCTCGCGACGATGCCCGAAGCGCAACTCGCCCAGCAATTGGCCCTCAAGCAGTTGAATGAGCGCGTGCTGCAAGCGCGAGGGCAGCCCAACCAGCACCCGCTCGATTGGATCGGAGAAATCTATCAACGTGCGGTGGTCTCCCTTGCCGAGAGCGGGCGCTTTATGGTCGATATGGAAGTCGCCCGGCGGACCCTCCCTCCGGGGTGGCGGCATGTCGATAGCCTGATCAACCTCAGGCGTGAGAATAAGATCACGCACCGCCAGTTTATTGACACCCTGACCTTACTGAACACGATTGAGTTGGTCGAGCGGATCACCCAGCGCCCCGTTTCGACCAGCACCACTGACACCGGACGGCCACGCTAATGCCAACACCCAGCGCCACAGAGCCCTTGATCACAACGGACGACCTCACTTCGGAGGTGGCCCAGGTATGGGAGGCCCATCGCGGCTTGTCCTCCTATGCCCAGTTTGCGGACACCCTCGCCGGGAAAGGGGTCATGCCTCCGGCGGGGGTCCCCTCTCCCGAGGAGGAGGCCCTCCAAGGCGGGGTTCCCTCCCCCCTCCCAGAGGTGGGCCAAGCGATCCTCTCCTCACAACCAGTCAAGGACCTCGCCGCCACCGGGGGCCGCCTCGGCGATCTCATCCGGGGCATCGGACGCGCCTTGGGGCGGGCGATCGGCCTCGACGAACCAGGGGCCCGCACACTTGGTGAGGGCGTGGGCCTGGCGACTGGGCTCCCGACGACGGAGGAGGTCAAAAGCCTTGGGACGACAGCCGGTGCGGCCTTCACGGCAGGGGCGGCACTACCGGTAGTGGGCATGGCCGCTCGTGGTGCCCGCGCCGCAGGCAAGCTGGCTCGCCTCGAACACTACTCCGCGCAGAAGCACCTCACGGAGATCAGCCCGGAGTTTGCTGGGACGGGTCAAGGCGGGGCGGAGCTCAAGCGTGGGGGTGTTCCCAAGGTCTTCACTTACCGGGAGGGCACAAAGCCAGAGCCTCGGTTTGAGGGGCTTACGAAGTACGTTATGGAAGTCCCCGAGGAGCGCATCGCCTCCGGGCCGGTCTACGATGAGTTTGTCAAGAAGTACCCCGACCCGGACGAGCGGGAGATCGCCCTCAAGAAGGCGGGGTATATCGGCTACCAAGACGTGCGCCAGCCGTCTCCGTTCAACAAGGTGGTCGCGCTCTTCGAGCCGGTGCGTCCGGTGCACGTCCCTCGCCCGGTCAAGCCACTCAGCATGCGCGATGCGAAGCTGATGACCGCCTTCAGTGCTGAGTCCCTCTACGAGTCAGGTGGCTCGACCTATAACCTGATCAACGGGGACCTTCGAGGGACAAAGTCATTCGCGGTGTCTGCCTACCCTCAGTATGGGCGGATCATCGACGGGATGGCCTCGCCTGTTGACATCCAACAGTACATCGAGGATATCAGCAAAGTGGTGGACCTGCACTCTGAGGACATCTCGATCGGCACCTGGTACAATACACGGTTGGGGCGCACAGAACTGGACGTGGTGATCACCGTGGACAACTACCAGGACGCCGAGCGGATCGCTCGCGCTCACGGGCAGGAGGCGTTCTACGACCTGGAGGCCGGGAACACCATCTACGTGAAGAAGCCTTTGACCGCCAAGGAGTCGGCCCAGGCAGGCAAGGCCGACCTGGGGCCGGTCATGGCGCTCGCGGGTGCCCTCGCGGGCGGCGCGTTCGGGTACGGCGTGGCCGACGAGGACAAGGTGCTCGGGGCGCTCACAGGGGCGGGCCTGGGTGCCCTGGCCCCGTATGCGCTCCCTGTCGCTGCGGCCATGTCGCGCAGGATGATGAAGGCCGAGCGGCCAGGCGGGGTCCCCCCGGCTCCCCCTCAGCTTCTCCATGACTTCGCCAGGCAGTTCCGGGCCGCCTTGGAGGAGTTCACACGCGGCCGTGTGACGCATGAGATGACCCGCGAGGAGGCGGCGCGGCTCTTGGCCGGGGGAGAGCGGGACCTGACCTTCTTTGAGCGGACCTACCCAGGGCAAACCCTGAACGCCGCCGAGATGGCTCTCTTTGGTCGTGTTCTGACCGATGAGGCTCTGAAGTTGCGAGAGGCGGCCATCGCCTATGCCTATGGTGACCGCACCCAGGCCGCTGAGGTCGAGTTCCTGACCCGCCTGGGGGTCGTGGGACGCCTCCTTCCCCGATTCATTGGGGCGGAGGCCGAGGCCGGACGCACCCTCGAATACCTCAAGGAGTTCACGGATGAAGTGAACGCCTTTGTCAACCAGTTGAAGGGATTGACGGGGAAGTTACGCTTGGCCCACTCCCCGGCCCGCATGGCGGAGATTATCGCGAGTATGAAGGACCCGATCCAGTTGGTGGACTTTGCCCGGAAGCAGACCGCCCCTGGGTTGCTCGACATGGGAATCGAGGCGTGGGTCAATGGGCTGTTGAGCATGCTGCCCACCCACGCGGTGAACCTCACCACCACGGCCTTTACGATGGCCTCCACACTCCCTGAGCGCCTTATCGCGGCGGGAATCTCGAAGCTGCCGGGTGTGGGGAGTGGGGAGATCACCTACGCAGAAGGTCTCCACATGCTCGATGGGTTTCTGGCTACCACGGAGGAGGCTTTCCGTACGATGGCCGAAGCCTTTCGCACGGAACAGCCGGTCATTGGTCTGTCGAAGGCATCCGAGCGCCCGCGCGCCTTCACGGGGGAGAATGTCTCCCTCCTCCTACAGCGCCTCGGGTTAGACCCTCTCTCAGCGGGGTGGGTCAAGGCGTTTGACTATCTGGGGGCGGCTACCCGCTTACCGGGCCGATTCTTGGTGGCCGAAGACCAGTTTTTCAAGGTGTTCGCACAGCGGATGGAACTCAACGCCTTGACGATGCGCGAGGCCCATGCGACCGCGCGGGCGGAGGGCCTCACGGGGAAGGCGTATCGTGATCGGGTGAACGAGGTGCGCCAGGAGATTCTGAGTGACCCGGCCAAATGGGCGGCCTTCCAGCGGCAGGCCTTGGAGTTCTCTGATCTGGTCACCTTCACCTCGGAATTGGGTCCGTATGGGAAAGCAATCAAGACCCTTGCAACTCACCCCGTCGGGCGCATCATCACCCCCTTTGTGACGGCCCCGATCAACATTGCGAAGTTCGCGGGCATGCGGACCCCCTTCGCCGTCTTCGCCAAGAGCTTCCGGGACGACCTCGCAGCGGGCGGCGCGAGGCGGGACCTCGCCCTGGCCCGGCTCACGCTGGGGTCCTCCATCATGTCGTTGTTCGGCCTCCTGGAACTCACAGAGGTCGTGACGGGGCGCGGCCCAGAGAACCCGGATGTCCGCAAGCTGTGGGCGGCGGACGGGCGTCGCTCCTACTCCATCAATATCACAGGGTTAGGGAGGCTGTTCCGACTGGAAGACCCGACCCCCCGCTCCGGCGATACCTGGATCGCCTATAGCCGCTTCGACCCCTTCGGCATGTTGGTGGGGCTCGCGGCGGATGCGGCGGACCTCCTCTCGCATGTCGATGACCCCTCGATCAAGGAGGGGATCGCCGCGCGGGCGGTGCTGGTCGCGGCGAAGGTGATGGCCTCCAAGACGTATGTGCAAGGAATCTCGCGGTGGCTCCTCGCCCTGTCGGACCCGAATCGATACGCCGAGCCCCTTGAGGAATCCTTTGGGCAGTCCCTAATCTCGATGATCCCCGGAGGGGGTGTGGTCAAGCAGATCGCGCGTGGGCTCGACCCGGTGGTCCGCGAAGCCCACGGGTTCATGGACGGCATCCGGCTGACCATCCCTGGGCTCTCCCAGACCCTCCCCCCGGTTCGCAATTACTGGGGAGAGCCCCTCAAGCGGGAGGGGTGGGTCATGGAACGGATGCTCTCCCCCTTCTACCGCTCGACGCAGATCGACGACCCCGTGGCCCGCCGATTGGCCGAGATGGAGTATACGGGAAGGCCGCCGGAGCGTCACGTTGGGCTCATCGAACTGACGGATGAGGAGTATGACTTCCTCCGGCAAGCCTTCGGGACCGTGCGCCCCTTCGGGGGCCGGACCCTCTACGAGGAGCAGAAGCGCCTTCTTGATCTCTATTATGATCGGACGCCGCCCGCCTTGAGGAAGGACAAGCACACCTTCCTCTATCAAGCCTTGCAGCGGGCGGAGAAGGTCGCCACGCAGATGGCCCGCCTTGAGATGTACAAGACGTTCAACATGTGGGACCGGATCGGGGCCTCGGTCGAGGAACGGATATCCGCCCTCCGCCTTGAGGGACTCGAGGTGGCCCCATAAGGAAGGAGAGGACGATGTCTGTCGCCAACTCGATTAATCGTATTGACTATGTCGGGAACGGGACCACGGTCGCCTTCACGATGACCAACATCCTGGTCTACGACGCAGCGCACGTGAAGGTCTACCTGGATGGGGTCCTCCAGTCCACTGGGTACACCGTCTCGTCCATCGGGAATGCGAGTGGGGCCGTTGTCACCTTCAGCACCGCCCCCGCCTCCGGGGTCGCCATTACCTTGCTTCGGCAAGTCCCGCTCACCCAACTCACGACCTACCCCGTAGCAGGGGCCTTCCCCGCGAAGACCTTGGAGACCGACCTCGATCTGAGTGCGATGGCGGCGCAGCAGTTGAATGAGTCCGATATACGGGCTTTGAAGGTGCCCGTCGGGAGCCTGTCCGTGAATAACGAAATCCCTGACCCGACCAACCCCGGCACCCACGGGAAGTTTCTTCGCAATACGGCGTCAGGATTCGACTTTGCGACGCCTGCGACCGGGGAGGGCCTGCCCGACCCCACCACGACCAAGGGGGACTTGATCACACGGGACGCCTCCTCCGTGGTCCGTTTGGGGGTAGGGCCGGATGGCCGGTACCTGGAGGCCGCATCGAGCGACCCCAAAGGCATCCGGTGGTCCTCGGTGGCCCCCCTCCTCCCCACCCTGGTGGATGCCAAGGGCGATCTCCTGGTGGGGACCGCCCCCGACACGGTGGCGCGTAAGGGGGTTGGTATGAATGGGCAACTTCTCCTCGCAGATAGCGCCGCTTCGGACGGCCTCATCTACGGGGCCCCTGCCGGGCACATCTGGAACCTGACCCTGTCCAATAACGGGACTGACCCGACCAATGACATTGATATTGCCGGGGGGGAGGCGTCTAGTGATGACGCTACCTGGGCCAATCGGATCATCATGCAAGGCCCGGTGATGACGAAGCAACTCGACGCGGAATGGGCCGCTGGGACGAACGCGGGCGGACGGGTGCCCGGACAGACCCTTGCGGACGGGACCTGGCATGTGTTCATCTTCCGTCGGGCTAATGGGGCGATCGATTACTGCTTCTCAAACACCCTCTCATTCACCCTGCCCGATGGCGGGACGCATCGCCGGCGGATCGGGTCCATCGTGCGCACATCCGGGGCCATCCGGTCCTTCACCCAATATGGACCGTATTTCGCTTACAACACGCGTACCTTAGATGCCACCGCCGCAGGGAGTGCGGGAACGGTGACCATCACCACGACCGTCCCGAACGGAATTCAGGTGATTGCGCATGTTCGAGGCGGTCTGCGAAACAGTAATTCAGCCCAGTCGATTTACTATACCGTCGATCAGCCGTTTGCCACACCGGGGTCTCCGTCGGAACAAGCCGCCCCGTTGACGAGTGGACCAAACGTCGCAAACACAGGTGGTAACGTTCGACTGTCGTCCGGAGAATTCTTTCTGCTCACGAACACCGCACGGCAATTCAAACTGACACAGGTCAACAACGATGCCGTTACTTATTACTTTGTCACGTTGGGATGGATCGATTACCGCCAGTAACCCTACACAGAAGGAGGTCTCCATGTGGTCTCGTCTTCGACGTTGGCTCACCGAGTGCTTTACGAATGCCCCCGATCGGTTTCATATCCAACGTGGGCAGCCTGTCGCTACGGTGTGGGGCACCCCCTGGCTCCTGAAGGTGGTCACGTGGCACAATATTACCAAGGCGGACGGGTCCCCTGGGTCCTTCCGATCCTTCATCCTGCTCTGGGTGATTCGCTGGTACTGGGGAAACACGAAGTGTGACGGGACCCAGACGCGGGTGTTGTGGGCCTCGAAAGGCCTTCCGCCTAGTGTGACCGACCCAGACGCGGAGTATGTGATGAATACGGTGTGTAGTGAGGGGTGGTCCTTCCGACTGTCCCTCAAACCGGCTCACAATGAGACGTGGGATTCGATGGGGTCGATCTAGGGGGGTCAACATGTGGGAACAATTAATGAAGGTGGTGAGTGGGGGCATCTTCGGGGGGGTGGCCGAGGTCATTCGGACCTTTGTGACCGACCCCACCGAACGGGTGAAGGCTGAACTCGCCCTGCAGACCTTGCAGGTCGAGACCCAGCGCGAACTGATGCGCCTTGAAGTGGCCGATCGGGAGAGCGCGCGGAAGCGGGAGGCGTCGGTGCAGGGCTACACGATGCCCACCCTGACGGCCCTCTACACGGCGGGCTACTTCGGGATGATGTTCGGCCTCCTGAGTGGATGGTTTGTGATCCCGACGGACGAGGCGGGGATGTTCCAGGCCCTCGTCGGGGTCCTCACCGCCGGTCAATATAGCATTATGGCCTACTACTATGGGTCCAGTGCGGGGAGTAGTGTGAAGACCCGGCTCCTGGCGAACGGGAACGGGGGCGGGGAAGGCCGGTAGCAATGGATCATTGGTGCCGTGAGTGCGAGGCCCGATTGACCCGGATCGAGGCGAAGGTGGACCGCCTGGATCAGCGCCTCGATGAGATGTTAACGAGGACGGCCCATCACGGGGCGGCGGTGACTTGGCTGAAGTGGGCCGTCGGTGGTGCCTGGGTTGCCCTTGGGGTCCTGTTCGGGCTTGATCGACACCAGGGAGGGTAGCGATGACCTTACGTGAGGCCCGGTGCGCCTTCACCTATCACCTCGCGCGGCTCATCCTGTGGGCGACAGAGCAAGGGTACGAGGTAGCCTTAGATGAGGTCACCGAGCGGCTGACCGCGAAGGACCCGACGAGCGACCATCGACGCGGGTCGCTCCATCATGATGGGCTCGCGGCCGACGTGCTCCTCTACAAGGATGGGAAGTACCTGGTGGGGACGGAGGACTACCGGACACTGGGGGAGTGGTGGGAGGCGCAGGGACACGCCCACAACCTCCCACTGTCCTGGGGCGGGCGGTTTGGGGACGGCAATCACTTCTCCTTGTCGCGAGGGGGGCGACGGTAGGTCCGCGTCCGTCTCGGGGCTCTCGTCTCCGGCGGGTCTCCCAAAGGTGCCCACTGTGAGAGGGTTGCCGCTACCACGTCAATCGTCACATGCGGGGGCACCCAGAACCACGAGACCGGACTATTGTGGACTCCCGTAAAGAGGGCCTGATACAGGCACCACTTCGCGAATCCGTGGGGTTTGAGGACCCGTTCCCGGAAGGCGTCGGTCACGGTGCCTACCTGCACCACGACCCCCCGCGCCGTTGCCGTTCTTTTATCTGCCGCTACGCATACACCGTCTGAGGTTGGCGTACACCGCTTGGTCATTGGTTCGTCCCTCCAATCCCTCCACCTTATTCTCGCCCCCTTGGCACATCGCCCACGCCTCGGCATCGACCTGCTTCAGCGCGTAGATGAACGCCACACCCTCCGGCGTGTGATACGGAAAGTTGGGATAGAGGGAGAGGATCGTCGCCACCCGGTCGAAGTTGCCTAGGGGGTCACCCCCGCGGGCATAGTCATGGTTTTTGTCGCTGTGGAGCTTGGCCTGTTCGACCAGAATGTCCACAAACGACGGATGACCATACGGGTAGGCTTGGCGCAGCGCACTCGCGAGTTCTTTATCTGTACGTGGCTTCATACAACCTCCTTTAATGAGCGGGGTGCGTTACCGGATAGCTGAAGCAGGGCGAGGACCATAAGGCAGTCGTCCCGCCCTTGACGGCCTCGCATCCCTGTTGGGTGGAGAACGGGCCGCGGATGGCGTAGTGGCCGTCCTGGCGCTGGACGGCAAAGTACCAGCCGGCCTGGCCGCGGAGGTCGGCCGCCGCCCCGCTGAGGACCCAGGTTACCAAGAACCAGAGCAGCACGGTCACCAGCGCCGACACCAGAGCCAGATAGGTCATCGGTTTCATTACGTCCTCCCTTCTGAGGGGGTGTTATGCTCCTGCCCCTTTAGGGCGGGGTCACGGAGATCGAGATAGAGATGAATATCCTCGCAGTCCCCCCGACCATGAATATCGTGATAGACGAGGTCCGGCGCTCCGTCAAAGTCGAGGTCCACGACATACTGGAAGGGGGGATCGCGATGTTCGACCGTGATCGTGCCGTCGTCCTCCCGGCGGATAGCCGTCACGATGGACCGGGCCTCGATGTCCATCCGCCCATCGTCATTCCGGTCAAAGTATTCCGAGAGGGTCCCGTTCTCCTGGATCAGTTCCCCAAGCTTGACTACGTGGGGCACGGGGAGGTTCCGGTCACACCCTGTGATCACTTCGGCGGCGGTCGGGCCCCCCACGTGGAGATGGTGGTCGGGAACCGTCGGGGCCACCACGACTGTGAGGGCCAGGACGAGTGGGCTAGTCAGGATTGGTTTCATCGGGAAGCTCCTTTCCTTCAGGCGAGAGGTCGAGCGTCACGTCACCGACTAGGTCAGCCATCGCGACCTTCCCTTTATAGCGGCGCTCCATAGCCCGGCGAATCGTTAAGGGCAGGTACCGCGCCAACGGGTCGTCCATATAGGCACAGGCCCGGCCAATCACCAGGTCGATCTGGTACGCGTTCTGGTAGGTGAGGAGGGTGTGCCCTTTAGCGGCTAACTCCTGGACGGACTTCCATTCCAACATATCCGGGTCCATGACCAAAATCACGAGCGGCTTGGTAGTTTTTCTCATGATCCCTGTCCCTTTTGAGGCCCCCCGCGACGCCCCCTGGTGGGGAAGGGGCGATGGCTCCGAAACCACGCCCCGCAGGCCCGACAGGTATAGCGGGGGTAAACTCGGGTGATGGTGGTCATCACCCCACGCTGCACGACCTTGGCGGACCCACACCGTGGGCACTGTTGGCTGGTCGTACTCGGAGTGGCGACGGTGGGGTGTGTCGTCAACCACGGCCTGAGGATGTGATAAAGCCGGGTGAGTATCTGCACGTCGTTCTTATTGTACCGCTTCATCTCCCGCCAGCACTGAGGGTCCCCCGACATACACCCTACCCAGAGGGAGAACCCGCGATGGCGGACTTTCTTCCCGATCCCGAGCACCTGGGCCACGTAGTCGAGCTTGTTTGATTCAAACCGGAAGACGGACTTGACCTCCTTATAAAGGTCGATCTGTTTGTAGGGGGAGGGTGGCCGGAACCGCTCACGGACGAACTCGGTATTGAGGGTCGGGATATCGAATTTCAGCCCGTTGTAATGCACGACGATGTCCGCTTGGTCCAGCAGGCGATGAATCCGGCGCAACATCGTCCGCCGGGAGGTCGTCGCCAGGGAGGCATACTGGATACGCCGCTCATGGAGCCAGGCGGCTGACCAGCAGAGGATAAACCGCGACTCCTCGATATGCTCGTAGGGGATGTTCTCCTTGAACAACCCCCAGAAGTACCCCTTATTTGGGGCAGTTTCAATGTCGAGCAGGAGGACCCTCGGTGTCGTTAGCCGTCTATCCATGGGTGTTTCTGTCCGTTCGCGTCAATCCGATAGAACGTGGCCGGGAGGAGGATGGTCGTGCCCCGGATCGTCCAGGTACGTTGGACGATCGCCCGCACGCGTGGCCCAACTTGAGCCACGTGCTCCTGCGGGATGGCGATCTGGGCATAATCGTGGCGCTGGTACATGAAGCGGACCCCGAGGTGGCGGGTGGCATCCATCACCTCAACCAGGGTGAGGTTCATGACTTCCACCTCACCACCCTGT
>FWPU01011824.1_pt1 | contig 11970 bp, 9 predicted proteins | sample 2228361 | NCBI WGS metagenome assembly FWPU01 (sample SAMEA103939777, study PRJEB20133) | metagenome | reverse complement strand
ATTCTTGACTGGACAGTCGTCCACAATGGAGAAATTTCCTCTTACGGGATTAACCGCCGATATTTGGAGATGTTTGATTACCACTGCACCATGCATACCGATACTGAAGTCGTCGCTTACGCTGTGGACCTCTTAATGAGACAACACAAGCTCCCAATTGAAATTGTGGCTGATATTTTTGCTGCACCGCTTTGGAGTGAAATAGAACGGATGCCAAAAAAGGAAAGAGACTTAAGAATACGACTACGTCAGGTTTATGGAAGCCTTCTTTTAAATGGCCCATTCACTGTGATAATTGCTCATCAAGGAGAGATGATTGGCTTAACTGACCGCATCAGATTGCGCCCCCTGACGGCTGCCGTAAAGGGAGACATGCTTTACCTTTCCTCAGAAGAATCAGCTATCCGCCTTATCGAACCTAACCTTGAAAAAGCTTGGATTCCTAAAGGCGGAGAAGCCATTGTCGGTCGTTTAGAGAAGGTCGAAAAAGAAGAGATTAAAGAAAGAAGATTAATTTGTCGGGGAGCTAAATGAAAACCTTAATCCCAGCAGAATTCATCGTTTCAAGAGACGAAGCAAAATGTATTAAATGCCAGGTGTGCGTGAGGCAGTGTGGTTTTAATGTACATTCATATGATGAAGATGATGATGAAATAAGAAGTGATGAAAGCAAGTGTGTAGCTTGTAGCCGCTGCGTTAAGCTTTGCCCGACTGGTGCTCTTCAAATCGTCAAAAACCCTCTCTCTTATCGAGAAAATGCCAACTGGCAACCTGAATTCCTCCACGACATCTGGAAGCAAGCCGAAACCGGCAGTGTCATCCTTACCGGAATGGGCAATGATAAGCCCTACCGTATCTACTGGGATCACTTGGTTCTTAATGCTTCTCAGGTCACTAACCCCTCCATTGACCCGTTGCGTGAACCAATGGAGCTCCGAACTTTTCTGGGAGCTAAGCCAGGCTCTTTAGAAGATAACGGAACTTCGTTTGGCCACAAGGTTCCACCGCCTATCCCTATTGAGACACCAATTCTCTTTTCCGCCATGTCTTACGGCTCCATCAGCCTAAATGCTCAAAAAGCTTTAGCTCGAGCCGCCACTGAAATGGGAACGCTTTGGAACACAGGTGAAGGCGGTCTCCATAAAGAACTCTACAAATATGGCAAGAATGCCATCGTTCAAGTTGCCTCCGGACGCTTTGGCGTCCACCCTGAATACCTTTACACCGCTAGAGCCATTGAAATAAAAATTGGACAAGGTGCCAAGCCTGGCATCGGTGGACATCTGCCAGGCGAAAAAGTTGATGCTCCTGTTTCCCGCACTCGAATGATTCCTCAAGGAACTGATGCCCTTTCCCCCGCTCCTCACCATGACATTTACTCCATTGAAGACTTGTCTCAACTCATTTATGCACTCAAAGAAGCTACTAACTACACCAAGCCAGTTTCGGTAAAGATAGCGGCCGTTCACAACTCAGCTGCTATCGCCTCAGGCATGGTTCGTGCCGGCGCTGACATCATTGTGCTCGACGGCCTTAGAGGAGGGACTGGCGCTGCCCCTAAAATAATCCGTGACAACGTAGGGATACCTATTGAACTAGCTATTGCTGCCGTTGACACCCGCCTGCATGAAGAGGGGATACGAAGCCGTGCTTCCATCATTGCAGCTGGAGGTTTTAGAAATAGCGGTGATATAGTTAAAGCTATCGCCCTGGGAGCTGACGCAGTTTACGTTGCCACAGCAGCTTTAGTCGCTATGGGCTGCCACGTTTGCCAAAAGTGCTACACAGGTATCTGCAACTGGGGAATTGCTACCCAAGATCCTTATCTAACTAAAAGACTTAACCCCGACATAGGAGCGGAAAGACTTATCAACTTATTACGTAGTTGGAGCCTGGAAATAAAAGAAATGCTTGGCGGAATGGGCATTAATGCCATTGAATCCTTAAGAGGCAACCGACTTCATTTGAGAGCAGTTGGCTTAACCCAAGCCGAAATGGAAGTTTTGGGAGTGCGGCAAGCTGGCTCTTAGTTTAGATGGAGGAGAGAGGATGAAAACGGCAGTTAAAGAAAGAGTGGTAGTCGAGGCAAGAGGCCTTTCAACCGCTCGCCTTAATGATGTTTTGCGTCAGCTCATCAAAGAAGATGCCCAAGTCATTGATTTAAAAAATGTCTTTGGCCAGCGCTACCTGGGGACTGACTTAAGGAAAAAAGTCAAAATAAATATTTATGGAACACCCGGCAATGACCTCGGTAGCTTTATGGATGGGCCAACCATTGAAGTTTTTGGCAATGCTCAAGATGGCTGCGGTAACACCATGAACGATGGAACAATTATCGTTCATGGCCATGCGGGTGACATAACTGGCTTTGCGATGCGCGGCGGCAAAATTTTCATCCGTGACGATGTTGGATATCGCGTGGGGATTCATATGAAAGAATACAAAACGAAAAAGCCTATTTTAGTTATTGGTGGAACTGCCCAAGATTTCCTAGGTGAATATATGGCCGGTGGCACTTTAGTGGTTTTAGGATTAACTCTAAAAAAGAACCAAAACCATCTGGCCAACTTTATTGGGACAGGTATGCACGGTGGAGTAATTTATTTAAGAGGCAAGGCTGAAACGTATCAGTTTGGCAAAGAAGTTGGCACTGTTGAAATGACTGACGAAGACTACCAGTTTTTAAATAATTTAGTCAGAGATTACGCTGAATACTTCAACTTTTCAGCTGAAAAAATAATGAATGGAGACTTTGTTAAGCTAGTCCCCTTTTCCAAAAGACCTTATGGCCAACTTTACGCTTATTAGCAATCGGACTCTTTTTTAAATTTAGATTTTCAAAAGCTCTATTCTATCTCTGAAGCTAAAACAATTGCTTCAGCCACTTCACGAACCGGCTTCCTTAAATCCATGCTTTTTCGATAAATAAGCTTATGGGCTTCTTCCTCTGAAAGGCTCAATTTTTTAATTAAGACAGCTTTAGCCCGATCCACAAGCTTCTTGGTCAACAATGCCTCTTTTGCCTCTGTTGCTTCCTCCAATAAGCGAGTATTTTCGATAGCTATAGCAGCTTGATTTGCAAAAGCCTGGATAATATCAATTTCTTCACTGGTGAACTCCTTTTCCTCTTTTGAGTATATATTTACTGTTCCTATAGCTTTACCTTTACTCATCATTGGAACAGACAAAAGCGAAAATAACCCCTCTTTTCTTGCAATCTCAGGAAAAGAAAATTCTTTATCCTTTAAAAGATCCTTAACCATCAGCGGTGCTTTTTCCCTCACAACTTTTCCAGAAACACTACTCTCTAATTTAACTGGTGGTTTATAGCAATACTCAGGGCTAGTTGACTGGGTTGCTTTTAAAAGAAGCTCTCCCTTCTTTTCATCAAGCAACAGAATTGAACAAATTCGAGCATTAAGCAACTTAGCAGCCATCAAGACTATTAGGGAAAGTATTTCTTCTAGATACCTTTTTGAAACAATGGTTTGACTTACCTTTTGAAAAGTCTCAATAATCTGAGCTTTCCTTGCCGCTTCTTCATAAAGACGCGCATTAATAATTGCTCCACCAACCTGATGAGAAATAGTTTCTAAAAGTGACAAAATAACATCATTAAACTTTCTTGGCTTTTTATATTGGACATTTATTACCCCAACCAGCTTTTTTTGAGAAAAAACTGGATAAGAAAGGAAAGCCTCGTATTTGTCTTCAGGTAATTCGGGAACAAATTTAAAGCGTTTATCACTACTTGCTTCTTTTCCGATGATAACTGGCTCTCCCTTTTTGGCTACCCAACCAGTTATTCCTTCTCCCACTTTTAAACTAACTTCACCTATCATTTCGGGATGAGGAATTTTTGAAGCACTTAAAAACAGATTTTTTTTCTCACCGTCCAAAAGGTAAATAAGACAAGCGTCTGCCTTTGCAACTTCTACAACTAGCTTGACGATCCTTTTTAAAACTTCGTCAAGGCGAAGAGTGGAATTAATCGTCGAGCTGATTTGCCTCAACACTTCAACTTCTTTATTTTTTACTGCGCTCTTCATGTTTTCCTCTCCCATTTTGACAATTATAACTCAATTTGGATGTATACGGCAACTATTTGCCGTCCTCTAAAGTGCGCAAATATAAATTTTTTAAATTTTTTTAAAAAATGCTTGACATTTGAAAGGTGATAAAGTAAATTAAATCTGGCATAAAGATGTGCTTCTGAAAATAAAAGGACGAAGGCGTCCAAATAATTGGGCGCTTTTTTTATTTTCAGAAAACTTAGCGGAGATAAAGGAGGTAAGTTGATGAAAAACAAGGGAAAGTTAAAAGAAGAAATTTTAAGGAGGGTGAAGGATGAAGACATCAAGTTCATTCGGCTCTGGTTTGTTGACATCATGGGCCAGCTGAAAAGTTTTGCGATTACTGATAAAGAACTAGAAGGCGCCCTAGAAAACGGCATGGGCTTTGACGGCTCTTCAATCACAGGCTACCAATCAATCGAAGAGTCAGATATGATTGCCATGCCTGACCCAACTACTTTTGCTGTTCTTCCGTGGCGTCCCAAAGAGAAAGCAGTTGCTAGAATGATCTGCGACGTTTTACAACCTGGAGGCAAGCCTTATGCAGGGGATCCTCGATACGCCCTCAAGCGAACCTTGGAGAGAATGAAGAAGTTAGGCTTCTCCCACTTCTACGTGGGGCCTGAGCTTGAATTTTTCTACTTCAATAACAAGGACGAACCAGCAACTATTGATGAGGGTGGTTATTTTGACCTCACTACTCTTGATGCCGCTTCTGACTTGCGGCGTGACACTGTACTTGCCTTAGAAAAGTTAGGTATTAACGTTGAGTACAGTCATCACGAAGTAGCTCCATCTCAACATGAAATTGATATGCGCTATGCAGATGCTCTTCAAATGGCTGATAATGCTGTGACTTACAGAACAGTCGTTAAAGAAATTGCCACAAAATATGGCCTCTACGCCACATTCATGCCTAAACCAATATTCGGAGAAAACGGCTCAGGTATGCATACTCACCAATCACTATTCAAAGACAGCAAAAACGCTTTCTTCGACGCAAACGACGAATACCACCTGTCAAAGGTAGCAAAGGGTTTCATCGCTGGGCAGCTCAAACACGCAAAGGAGTTTTGCGCTATCTTTGCTCAGTGGGTAAACTCCTACAAGCGCCTTGTTCCTGGCTACGAAGCTCCTGTCTATATTGCATGGAGTCAGCGAAACCGCTCTGCCTTAATTAGAGTTCCTTTTTACCACCCAGGCAAAGAGCAATCAACCCGTGCAGAATTCCGAGCAGCCGACCCTGCTTGCAATCCTTATCTTACCTTTGCTGCGTTTTTAGCAGCTGGTCTAGAAGGAGTTGAAAAAAGCTATGAACTACCTGAACCAATCGATAAAAACCTTTATGAGCTCACGGTGAAGGAAAGACAAGATATGGGCATTGAATCTCTCCCCAACAACCTTTCTGAAGCCGTTGACGAACTCGAAAAATCTGAACTCATGCGCCGTACGCTGGGTGACCATATCTTTTTCCGCTATATCGAACTTAAACGAAAAGAGTATGCCGAATACCGCTTGCAAGTTACACCTTGGGAAATTAAAAAATACTTTCCCGTCCTTTAATGGCTTGACAAATAAAAATTAACTTGAAGCTGTCGAGGAAGACAGCATTACCAGACAAAGGTGTCTTACTGAAGGTTAAGGCGCCTTTTGTTTTTAGAAAAGGAGTGGATGGAAATGAAAAAGAAACTAGCGCAGCTCACTACTCTAACTTTAATATTGTTTCTCTTGAGCTCGGGGTTGGCTTTGGCTCAAGAAAGCGGAGCAGACCAAATCGCTGAGATTATCAGAGGATTGGATACCTTCTGGGTCTTGATTGCTGCTTTTTTGGTCTTCTTCATGCAAGCTGGATTTGGCATGCTCGAAGCAGGACTTATTCGAGCCAAAAACACCTGCAATATCCTGATGAAAAACTTTTTGGATTTTTGCATGGCTTCTTTAGGGTTTTTCATCTTCGGCTACGCAATTATGTATGGTGTCAGCAATGGAATCTTTGGAGCTAGTGGCTGGCTTCTCATTGGAGCAAAGTCCGGAGCCAATATCCCTCTTTATGCCTTCTGGTTGTTTCAAGCTGTCTTTTGTGGTGCAGCAGCGACAATTGTGGCTGGCGGAATGGCAGAAAGAATGAAGTTCCCAGCATACCTTATTTACTCTTTTCTCATCTCAGCCTTTGTATATCCTGCCGTTGGCCACTGGATCTGGGGAGGTGGTTGGTTGTCTAAACTAAACTTTGCTGACTTCGCTGGCTCAACTGTTGTCCACTTAACTGGTGGTGTTGCTGCTTTAATTGGAACAACAATTTTAGGCCCAAGAGTAGGAAAGTTTAACAAGGACGGCTCAGCTAACATCATAGCTGGTCACTCTATCCCCCTTGCCTCCTTGGGCGTTTTCATTCTCTGGTTTGGTTGGTTTGGGTTTAATCCTGGTTCAACTCTCGGAGTATCCAACGGCGAACTCATCGCCCGAATAGCCATCAACACTAATCTGGCAGCAGCTATTGGCGCCCTCGCAGCCATGACAACTGCCTGGTTATGGTTTGGCACCCCCGATCTTACCATGACTATGAATGGCGCATTGGCTGGTTTAGTTGCCATTACTGCTCCATGCGCTTTCATCTCACCTTTAGCTTCTCTGATAATTGGCGCCATTGGCGGGTCCCTCGTAGTTGCTGGAGTTCGCGTCTTAGATAAAGTTCACATTGACGACCCAGTGGGAGCTTTTCCAGTTCACGGTGTAAATGGAATGTGGGGGAGTTTAGCCGTTGGGCTCTTTGGACAAAAAGCTTTAGGTCTGGCAAACGACGGTCTTTTGCTTGGTGGGGGTTTTACTCAACTAGGAGTCCAAGCTCTGGGAATACTCTCAGTTGCTCTATTCGTCGGACTAGCTATGGGAGTCGTTTTCAAACTAATCGATGTTACTCTTGGTTTAAGAGTCAGCCGAGAAGAAGAATTAAGAGGTCTTGACATTGGAGAACATAAAATGGAATCCTACAGCGGCTTCCAAATCTTCATCACAGAATAGGAGGTGTTTGAGATGAAACTAATTATTGCCATGATACAGCCTCACAAACTTCCCGATGTAAAGCAAGCTTTGCACGATGCTCAAGTCTTTAAGATGACTGTCACCAATGCTTTGGGATGCGGACAACAAGGTGGCTACACTGAAACTTATCGCGGGGTTCACGGTGAAGTCAATCTGCTCAAGAAAATACGCCTTGAAATCGCGGTAAACGAAGACTTTGTTGAGCCTACCATAGAGGCAATTATAAAAGGTGCTAGGACTGGAAAAATTGGGGATGGGAAAATATTCATCCTCAATTTGCCGGGGTGCATACGGATTAGGACTGGAGAGAAAGGCAGTGAAGCTATTGGATAAGTAATTCTAGCTGAAATTAACTGCGAAGAAGTCAGAAAGAACTCATCAATCCTTTAAAGTAAGCTTACCTCACCTTTATATAAAAGGAGTCGCAAGTCGACCTCTTTTTCATTAGTCATTGAACCCCGGGGAAATATTGAAAGATTTACTTCTAGGCCTTTAAAATAAGCAAAATAAAATTAGAAAATCTAACTAATGTATAATTGACAAAAAGATAAGGGGGTTTCAAAAATGACTGAGCATTTAAATAAAGAAAGTGTCTTGAAAATTATTCGAGATGAAAAGATTAGATTTATTGAGCTTTGGTTTACTGATATTTCAGGCTTTTTAAAAAGTTTTACTATTACACCTCAGGAACTTGAAAAGGCTTTTGACGAAGGAATGGGTTTCGATGGCTCTTCAGTCGAGGGTTTCGTCCGTATCGAAGAGAGCGATACCATTGCTATACCTGACCCCGCTACCTTTGCCATCCTGCCATGGGAAACGGATGGATTTAAAACTGCTCGGATGTTCTGTGACATCTATCTCCCGGAAGGCCAACCTTTTGAAGGAGACCCCCGCTATGTGCTTAAAAGAAACTTAGATGAGGCTCGCAAGCTCGGTTTCACCTTCCACCTCGGACCTGAACTTGAATATTTCTACTTTAAAACAGCTGATTGCCCTGAAATTTTAGATAGAGGCGGTTACTTTGATTTAACGCCACGAGATGAAGCGATTGCTTTAAGGCAAAAAACTGTGGTAGCCCTGGAAAAAATGGGAATAGAAGTTGAATTTGCCCACCATGAAGTAGCACCTTCTCAACATGAAATCGACTTAAAATATGATGAAGCTTTAAAAATGGCAGATAAGGTAATGACCTACCGCTTTGTCGTCAAAGAAATTGCCTATCGCAATGGGATTTACGCCACTTTTATGCCTAAGCCCATTGCCACAGAAAATGGCTCTGGTATGCATACACACATGTCACTTTTCAAGAATGGTAAAAATGCTTTCTTTGACGCCAAAAGCCCAGACCATCTTTCCAAAATAGCTCTTTCCTTCGTAGCAGGCTTAATGAAACACTCTCCTGAATTTACCGCCGTAACCAATCAGTGGGTTAACTCTTATAAAAGATTGGTTCCTGGTTATGAAGCTCCTGTCTACATTACCTGGGCTAGGAAAAACCGTTCTGATATGATTCGCGTCCCCATGTATAAACCTGGAAAAGAAGAAGCCACAAGAATTGAGTTGAGAAGTCCTGACCCTGCTTGCAATCCTTACCTGGCTTTCGCCGTGCTTCTTTCAGCAGGACTTGAAGGAATGGCAAAAAACTACAAGCTACCAGAACCTGTCGAGGAAAATGTCTATTTAATGACAGAAGAGGAAAGAGAGAAAAGAGGAATCAAGACTTTGCCAGGTAGTCTTATTGAAGCAATAAAGCTGGCTGAGAAAAGTGAAGTGGTTAGAAAAGCCCTAGGCGACCATGTTTTCAACCACTTTATCCAAAACAAAAAAGCTGAATGGGAAAAGTATCGTTGCACAGTGACCTCTTATGAGCTAAATGAGTATCTGCCTCTTCTTTAAGAGATAGTTTGAAAGCTAAGAGAACACAGAGAATTTTTATCGATGATGAGTGGTAGAGCAATCGATGTTGTCATTATTGGAGCCGGAATAATAGGTCTTTCTATCGCGAAGGAACTTAAAAAGCAATTTTCAGACCTCACCGTGGCTATTTTTGAAAAGGAAAAAGCTCTTGGCTTGCATGCTAGTGGAAGAAATAGTGGAGTTTTACATGCTGGTATTTACTACACCTCTGATACATTAAAAGCGAAATTTTGCACAGAGGGCCGTAGAGAAACTACCACTTACTGTGTAGAAAATAAGCTACCGTTTAAAGAGATAGGTAAAGTCATTCTCCCTTTAACCGAAGAGGACAACGAGGTTCTGCAAATGCTTTACCAAAGAGCAGTTACCAATGGAGTTAAAGTAGAAATAATTGACGAAAGCGAATTGAAGAGGCTCGAGCCAAAAGCTTTCAGCATCACTGGAAAAGCTCTTTTCTCTCCACAAACTTCCATAATAGACCCCCTGGCTTTATTAGAGCAGATTAAAAAAGAACTCGTCGCAGAAAAAGTCGAGTTTTACTTCCATGAGAAAGTGTTGCGTGTCTTGCCAGAAAAAAAGTTATTCCGAACGAACCACTCCAGCTATAGTTATGGTTTCCTTTTTAACGCCGCCGGGCTAAATGCTGACAAAATTGCTCACCAATGCGGGGTTGCCAAAAAATACCGCCTTCTACCTTTCAAGGGAACTTACTTTGAGCTTTCAGAAAAATCAAACCTTGACATAAAGCACCTTCTCTATCCAGTTCCTGACTTAAGAGTGCCTTTTCTAGGAGTGCACTTTACACCTTCTTTGAGCGGAAAAGTGTACATTGGTCCATCTGCCATACCTGCTTTGGGGCGAGAAAATTACCGTGTTTTATCCGGGGCAAATATCTTTGATATCCTGGCTCTTCTTCGCTATGGAAGTCGATTTTTCATCTATAACAAACAGGGGTTTCAACGCCTCGCTTTTACTGAGATGCAGCATATTTTTCGCTACTTTACGGTGAAAGAAGCACAAAAAATGGTGCCCTCAATTTCCCAGAAAGACCTAGTTAAAAGCGAAAAGGTTGGGATAAGGCCTCAGCTTGTGGATACAGAAAAACTTGAGCTGGTGATGGATTTTTTGATAGAGGAAGCTGCAAACAGTGTTCATATTCTTAACGCTATTTCCCCTGCTTTCACTGCGGCCTTTCCATTTGCCCGCTATATTGTGAACAATTACTTTTCTTTGGCAAGTGGAAACTAGCTTAGATATAGGTAGTTCAAAATGATAATGGACAAAATTAAATTAAAGTACGGAAAAGAAATAGTCGAAATCAAGCTTCCGCTTGGCAAGCTACTGGGTGTTATAGAAGGAAAAGCCCTACCCGCCATTTGCAACCCGGCCGAAGCTGTTCGCGAAGGACTAGAAAATCCTATTGAATCACCACCTTTCACTGAACTCTTTAACCGTGGAGACAAGGTAGTTATCACTGTTTCCGACAAGTCTAGGAACACTCATGCTGAAATTTTCCTCCCTATCATCATTGAGGAACTTAAAAAGAGAGGTGTTTCTACTCAAGATATAACCATTCTCTTCGGCTGTGGCAACCATCCTTGCCACACAAAAGATGAGCAGAAAAAAATAGTGGGAGAAGAAGTCGCCGCTCAAGTAAGGCTTTTTGACCACCTAGCTCAAGATAACTCCGCTCTTCAATATGCCGGGGCAACCAGCCGAGGCACAAAAGTTTACTTCAACAAAGTCTTGCTGAAAGCCGACAAGATTATCGTAACCGGCTCTATTACCTATCACTACTTTGCTGGCTTCAGTGGCGGGCGCAAAGGACTTTTGCCAGGCGTGGCTGGAGAAGCGACCATTCAAGCTAATCACCGCCTCAGTATGACTGAAAAGGGCGACCACCCCCTGGCCACGACTGGCCAGCTTAATGGCAACCCTGTTCACGAGGACATGACTGAAGCAGCCAGTTTAGCCAACCCCACTTTTCTTCTTAACACTATCTCAAACAACGAAGGAGCTTTAGCTACCGTTTTAGCAGGCCACTGGGAGAAAGCTTTTTTAAAAGGTTGTTTTTGGTATGATGCACATTTTCGAGTGTCATTTAAAGAACTAGCTGATTTGGTAATTGCGAGTGCTGGTGGTTGGCCAAAAGACTTGAACTTCGTTCAGTCTCAAAAAGCTATGGATAGCGCCGCTAAAGCGCTGAAACCAGGTGGCGTCATGATCCTCCTGGCTCAATCTAAAGAAGGCTTTACCAAAGATGAACACCATCAATGGTTGACGCTCGGCTCAGCCAAAAGGATTGGGGAAGAACTAACTCAAACCTGCTTTTCCATTCCTGGACACACTGTTTATGCAACCTTCAAAAAGGCTGAAAGATTTAAGGTTATTTGGGTCACCGAACAAGACCACCAAGAAGTCAAAAAGATGGGCATCATTCCTTCTCACTCTTACGAAGAAGCTTTGGAGATTGCCTTCAAATACTTGCCCAAAGACTTCACATACTACGTTATGCCCAACGCTTATTCTACGCTTCCTCAGCCAATAGAACCGCGCTGAAGAACTAAAGTCCGAAGTTGGGAAACTCCTTTGGGCTTTACAAAAAAGCTTTTCAAAAAAGTATTTAACTTCAATCTTCAGAATTAGAAGTCTCAGCTCTAAAATAAGCTTCAGACTATTGGTATAATATCTGTGATATAGGTTGGCCGAAGTGGCGGAATTGGCAGACGCGCTGGTCTCAAAAACCAGTGGGCTTAGTGCCTGTGCGGGTTCAACTCCCGCCTTCGGCACCAATTCATTTTAGACTTCACAGGGAGAGAGGATTTTTCTTTTAGCAAATGGTGAATTTTGTTTAGTTTTTTCAAATTCCCACGCCATAGGAAAACATATTCCACGAAAAGTTTAAAACCCTGGGAGTTGCCATTATTTTAAGTAAACC
>FWPU01011823.1_pt1 | contig 11974 bp, 4 predicted proteins | sample 2228361 | NCBI WGS metagenome assembly FWPU01 (sample SAMEA103939777, study PRJEB20133) | metagenome | reverse complement strand
CGAGGCGTTCGTCGCCCTGTGCCACGAACCCAAGACGCTGGAGCGCATCGCGCACATGTTGCAGCACAACAAACCGCTGCGCAACTGAGAGGGGCGATCAGCTATACCCAGGTAGGAGTGAAGATAGTTGGGGGAAATATGTCAACGCACACAGAGCCGCCAGAAGCAAACGCGCAGCCGCTACAGGCAGCGACCTTCAGGCGCGGGAGTTGGTCGCGCCATTCGCTGCGCACCAGAGCGCTGAGCACCATTCTGTTGACGTTGGTGGGCGAACTGGTGCTGGTCTACGGGCTGGCGCGGGGCATTCTCCTGGACAGCTTCGCCGACCTGGAAGCCGAAGAAGCACGCCGTAACACCGCTCGTGTAGTCAATGCGCTCACCAACGATCTGCAGACGCTGGCTGCAACGACCGCCGACTGGGCCGAATGGGACGATACCGACCTGTTTGTGCAGGGGCAGCTTCCTTCCTACCGGGAAACTGCGCTTGAAGACTCGACCTTCACCCGCCTCAACGTGCATCTGGTCGTGCTGATCGACTCCGCGGGCCAGGTCGTCTTTGCCAAGACGATGCCGCCAGGTGTGACAGCGGGCTGGGAACTTCCTCCGGCCCAGGCCGAGCGTTACTTCAGCCCCCATACGTCGGCGGCAGAACTCAGCCAGTTGACTGCCGGGGAGCAACGCCGTGGCCTGACTGTGCTGCGCGAAGGGCCGTTGCTGCTGGCCGCCCATGCCATTATTCCTAGCACGGGGGAGGGGCCAGCACACGGGACGCTGGTCATGGGCCGTTTCGTGGATGGCGAGCAGATCGGCGCGCTGGCCAGTCTGGGCACCATCCGCCTGGATATCCGGCATTTCGCCGGGCCTGAGTTGCCTGCCGACTTTCTGCGTGCCTACGAAATGCTCAATGGCTCTGATTCCAAAGGGGTGGCCTGGCCGGTCAATGACGACCTCTATGCGGGCTATACCCTCTTCAACGATCTGCAGGGCCGCCCTGTCTTCGTGTTGCGGGTGCAGATGGCGCGGCCCATTACCGCTCATGGGCGCGAGACGGTCGGCTATTTGCTGGCCGCTTTCTTCGTGGGCGGGCTGGCGCTGGCGGCTATCATCGCCACGAGCGTGGATCGCGCGATCGTGGCGCGGGTGCTGCGGCTGACACGGCTGGTGCAGAAAGTGGCTGAGACCCAGGATGTATCGCTGCGTGCGCCGGTGCAGGGGCGCGACGAACTGGCGACACTCGCCGCCGGTCTCAACGGTATGTTGCACTCGATCGAGTTGGCGCACAAGGCCCTGGCTGCCAGTCAGACGCAGCTCTATCAGGTGATCACTTCCATCAGCGATTTGCTCTACACGATCGAGTACGATGCCGAGGGACGTCCGGTGTGGCATCAGCTACTCTCACCGCAGATCACCGATCTCACCGGTTATCCGTTGAGTCGGTTCAATGAGGACTGGAGCTTCTGGCTGAGCCTGATCCACCCGGACGACCGTCCCCGCCTGGCCGCCTTCGCTGCCGAGCGCGCCGACAGCCAGGCGGAACTGGAATACCGCCTGCGCCGTGCCGATGGCACGTACATCTGGGTGCGCGATCGCGAGCACCGGCGGGTAGACCCGACGACGGGGCATGTGCACATCTACGGCGTAGTGAGCGACATCACCGCCCGCCGCGAAGCCGAACAGGCCGAGCACGAACAGCGGGTCTTCGCCGAAACGCTGGCCAGCACGATCGCGTTGGTCAATCAGGCGTTGGAACCGGACGTCGTGCTCGACCGCATCCTGGATAGTGTCCAGCAGGTGGTCCCTCACGACACCGCCAGCATCATGCTCATCGAGGACGATCGCACACGCATTGTCCGTCACAGTGGCTTTGTCGAACGCGGCCTGGCCGACTTCGTGAGCACGCTGCACTATCCGGTGAGCGGCCTGGGCAAGTTCCGGCAGATGAAAGAGACCGGTCGTCCGGTGTGCATCCCTGATACGCTTGGCTCACCCGACTGGGTGCAGCACGAAGAACTGGCCTGGATACGGTCTTATATCGGTGCGCCGATCATGGTCGAAGGGGAAATGGTGGGTGTGCTCAATGTGGACAGTGCCACGCCGGGCTTTTTCACGCAGACACACGCCGAACGCCTGCAGGCGTTCGCCGATCAGGTGGCCATCGCGCTGCGCAACGCTCACCTGTTCACCGCCGAGCAGGAGCAGCGCGCTTTCGCCGAAGCACTGGCCGATACAGCCGCGGCGGTCAATAGTTCGCTAGACCTCAATACCGTGCTCGATCGGGTGCTGGCCAACGTGGGGCGGGTAGCCCCCTTCAATCTGGCGAATATCCTGCTACTCGATGAAGAAGGGGTGGCGCGAGTGGTGGGCACCAACCCCGTCATCGAGGACGCAGAACAGGCGGCCTGGATGGCACAGTTGCGGATGCCTCTCAGTGACTTCGCCAACCTGCGCGAAATGGTCGAGACTGGCCGCCCCGTCCTCATCTCCGACACGTGGGACTATCCGGGTTGGGTGAAGCTGCCCTTCGTTGACTGGATACGCTCCGCAGCCAGCGCGCCCATCGTCGTTGCGGGCAAAGTCACCGGCTTTCTGATCCTCAACAGCGCCGTTCCCGGCTTTTTCACCCAGACTCATGCCGAGCGCCTGGGGGCATTTGCCGACCAGGCCGCGATCGCCATCGTCAATGCTCGGCTGTTCGCTGCGGTGCAACAGCACGCTGCCGACCTGGAGCAGCGCGTGCGCGAACGCACCGAAGAAGTGGAACAACGCCGGGCGCAGTTGCAGGCCATCCTGGACTCCATCGGCGAAGGCGTGATCTACGATGAGAAGCTGCGCACGCGCTACGTCAACCGGGCGTTGATCAACCTGACTGGCTATACTGCCGACGAGTTCACCGGCTACCTGGAGTTGCTGCGCAGCAGCGCCTACACCCGCGACGAGTTCGACGCCCTCGTTCGGCAGATATACGACGCGGTGGATACGCGGGGTAGTTGGGAAGGGGAATTGCGGCTGCGGCGCAAGGATGGGCAGGAATTCGACGCCGCCCTGTTGGTCTCGCAGGTGCGCAACATCTCTGGCTCTGTTGTGGGGGCAGTGACCGTCATCCGCGACATCAGCCAGCAAAAAGCGCTGCAACAGCAGAAAGATCGTTTCATCGCCAATGCCTCGCACGAACTGCGCACGCCGCTGGCCAACCTGAAGACTCGTCTGTACCTCTTGCGCCATCAGCCCGAACAGGCTCCCAAACACCTGGCGATCATCGAGCGCGTGGTGGCGACGATGAGCGAGCTGATCGAGAGTCTGCTCGATATATCGCGCTTCGAGCGGGGGGTGATCGCGCTCAACTGTCAGCCGGTGGTGCTGCAAGACCTGATCAACGAAGTCGTCACGATTCAGCAGGCCGAAGCGGAACGCAAGCAGATCGCCCTGTCCATCTCTCTGCCATCTGCGCCGCTGACCGCTCACATAGACCCGCACCGCATGGCGCAGGTGTTCACCAACCTGATCGTCAATGCCATCAACTATACGCCGGAGGGTGGGCATATCAACGTCGAGATGCTCTGCGCCGATGGCGAAAAGGGACCGCGTGCCATCGTGCGGGTGCACGACAGCGGAGTGGGCATCCATACGGATGCGCTGGATCAGGTCTTCGAACCGTTTTTCCGCGCACACGAAGGCGCGGCCAGGGGCACTGGTCTGGGGCTGACCATCGCCCGTGAGATTGTCCGACTACACGGGGGCGAAATCTGGGCCGAAAGCAAATTGGGGCAGGGCAGCGTCTTCAGCGTGGCGCTCGATGTGCTTTCGTCGCCGGAGATTGCCACACAGGAGGCTGAATCATGAGAGAAGCGGTCATTGTCGCCATGGCCCGCACGGCTGTGGGGCGGGCGAAAAAAGGAACGACGCGCAGCACTCGCCCCGAAGCTTTGCTGCGGGCGGTCATCGCCGAGTTGCTGCGCCAGACGGCGGGCAAACTCGACCCGGCACAGCTCGACGACGTGATCATCGGCTGTGCCATGCCGGAAGGCGCACAGGGGTTGAATGTGGCGCGCATCGTGGCGCTCAGCGCCGGTCTGCCGGTGAACGTGCCCGCGCAAACGGTCAACCGTTTTTGCTCCAGCGGACTGCAGACGATCGCCATCGCCGCCGAGCGCATCATCGCCAACGGGGCCGATGCCATCCTGGCGGGCGGCGTCGAGACCATGTCGCTGGTGCCCATGACCGGTTTCCGGCTCAGTCCCGACTACGACATTGTGCGCGAGCAGCCGCAGATTTACATGGGCATGGGCCTGACGGCGGAGCATGTCGCCGAACAGTACCGCATTTCCCGCGAAGACCAGGACGAATTCGCCTACCGCAGCCATATGAAGGCCGCCGCAGCGGTGGATGCGGGCAAGTTCGCGGAAGAAATCGTGCCGGTGCAGTTCGAACAGGTGACCCTGGTGGATGGGCAGCGCCGCGTCGAGACGATCACCTTCGACGCCGACGAGCACCTGCGCCGCGACACCACCCTCGACGCCCTGGCGAAGCTCAAGCCTGTCTTCAAACAGAATGGCACGGTGACGGCGGGCAATTCCAGTCCGCTGAGCGATGGCGCGGCGGGCGTGATCGTCATGGAGGCGGGTATGGCCGCCCGCCTGGGCCTGACGCCGATCGCGCGCTTTGTCGGCTTCAACGTGGCGGGCGTCCCGCCGGAGATCATGGGCATCGGGCCGGTTGCTGCGGTGCCGCGCGTGCTGCAGCGCACGGGGTTGAGCCTGGCCGATCTCGACCTGATCGAGCTGAACGAAGCGTTCGCCGCGCAGTCTCTGGCGGTGATGCGCGCCCTCGATCTGAATCCGGACGTGGTCAATGTCAATGGCGGAGCAATCGCGCTCGGTCACCCGCTCGGTTGCACGGGGGCCAAACTGACCGTGCAACTGCTGCACGAGTTGCGGCGGCGCGGCGGGCGCTATGGCATGGTCACCATGTGCATTGGCGGCGGGCAGGGCGCAGCAGGCATCTTTGAGAGGGTTGGGAGTGGGGAGTAGGGAGTAGGGAATAATCGGGAAACAGAGGGGCGCAAAGGCAATCCTGGCTCGCCTGAATCCCTGCGGTTTACCTCACCCCCGCTTGGCGCTGACGCGCCTCGCTGCCCCCTCTCCGCGTCGGAGAGCCGAGCGCAGCGAGGCTGGGGGTGAGGAAATGCACTCGTGTTCAGTAAGTCGCTGACAACCTTTGCTCACGCCCGGCGCACAGTTGCTTTTGTGCAGATCGGCTATGTGCAAAACTGCAGAGCAATATAGTTGCGCTGCCCCGTTTTTCCACTAAACTGAGGATAGAGCGGCCCTGCTGCAGCAGGGCAACTTCCGTCAACTGATGTTTTCGAGGAGTGAGCGTATGTTCAAAAAACTGGCAGTTCTGGCAATCCTGGTAGCGTTGGTGGCGGGCGGGGTCATCTCGGCAGCGCCGCGCGCCGTCGCGCAAGACGAGATCGTCTTTGGCGTGATCCTCGTCGGTCCCAAAGATGATCGCGGCTGGAGCCAGGCGCACTACACCGCCGGGCAATATGTGGAGGCCAATCTGCCCGGCGCGAAGATGATCGCCCTGGAAAGCCTGAATGCGGCAGCCCGCCCGGAGACCACGCTCGACCAGGTTGTGGAAGACATGGTCAACCAGGGGGCCAAGATTATCTTCACCACTTCGGCGGACTTCGAGGTAGATACCAGCATTGTGGCTGAGTTCTATCCGGATGTGGCTTTCATCAACATTTCCGGTGACGATGCGCTGTGGGGCATTGCGCCGGCGAATGTGGGCAACATCATGGGGCAGATGGAATACGGCAAGATGATCGCCGGTTGCGCCGCCGCCCTGAAGACCGAAACGGGCAAGATCGGCTACGTCGGCCCGCTGATCGATCCAGAGACGATCCGCCTGACCAACTCGGTCTATCTGGGCGCGCGCTACTGCTACGAGAAGTATCGTGGCCTGGACCCCAATACATTGGACTTTGCCGTCACGTGGATCGGCTTCTGGTTCAATATCCCCGGCGTGACGCTCGACCCGACCGAGGTCTCCAACGCCTTCCTGGATGAGGGACGCGATGTGCTGATCTCCGGCATTGACACCACCGAGGCGATTGTGGTGGCCAAGCAGCGCGCCGCCGAAGGGGCCAAGGTGTGGGCGATCCCCTATGACTTCGAAGGCGCGTGCGAAGAAGCGCCCGACATTTGCCTGGGCGTGCCCTACTTCAACTGGGGGCCGGCCTACCTGAAGGCGGTCAAGGCTGTGCAGGAAGGCACCTGGCAGCCTTCGTGGGACTGGAACGGCCCGGACTGGTCGGACATCAACAATCCTGACACGACGGCGGTGGGCTACATCTATGGCGATGGTCTGACCGACGAGGAAAAGGCCATCCTGGATGAGTTCATCGCCGGGCTGGCTGCCGGTGCGCAGGGCGAAGAGGGTGGCATCAACCTGTGGGTTGGTCCGCTCAATTTCCAGGACGGCTCGGTCTTCCTGGAAGAGGGCGAAGTCGCCACGCCCAAGCAAATCTGGTTCCAGGCCCGCAACGCCGAAGAGGCTACCTCGCCTGACGAAGTGACTCCGCCGCAATTGCTGGCCGGTGTCAAGGGTACCAGCCAGTAATCTGCTGAGTCCGTCGCCTGGAGGGAGAGGGGTCGCCTGCCCCTCTCCTTTGTTTTTCAGGAGCGGACAGGCAGGGAGAGAATCTGAAACAGGAGGCTGTTCCTAACTTTACCTCACCCCTGCTCGGCGTGAGGCTGGGGGTGAGGTTTGTGTTTTCTCCATCGTTGTCCGCCTTTGAACCATACATGGAGAGAGAGTAAGCATGTGGCTAGGTCCCCTTTCCGCACGCGAAGAGGGGACTTGGGGGTGAGGTAAAACCGCACGCAGGGCCTCTCCAACGGGTCTTTAATGGATACCGCTTGACATTTCGGCGGCAGGCGCTACAACTAATTTGTGAACTTCGTAAATGCAGCGAGGGCCGCCATGATCACACCCGCCAGCATTGCCGTTTTTGTGGGGGCGCTCCTGACGATGCTCACCTTCTGGTGGCGACTGCAACGCGAGCGCTACGATGTGCGCAACCGGGGGATCAATCAGTCGCCCGCTCTCACGCTTTTCTACGCCGTCCGCTACACGCTGCACCGGCTGCTGGTTTACCTGGCGCTGGGCTATCTGCTGGTGAGCGGCTACTACCTGGTCAAGTTTCAGCGCACCTGTCAGGCGCAGGAAAAGGAGCAGGCGGCCTCCTATGGCTTTGAAGACCGCCTGCTCGAAGCACTACGCTGGCCCGTGACCTATCAGGACGGGCCGGACTGTTTGCAGTAGCCACCGTACTGCACCGGCATTCCGCCCGGTGCAGGTTCTTTATCGCTACAGGTCGGCGGCAAGGGGGTCGCTCCGGCCCTGGTCGCTGTCAGGGCGGCGCTGCTTTCCTCCGCCGGTTGCATGGCGTCGGATGCCGTCCCGCCGGTGATGGTGAAGAGCGTCCCCGCGCCGCGCCCGTAGACCTCCGGGAAGTAGAACTCGTAACCGGTGGGCGGGATGACGTTGTACTCACCCGCCAGGCCGGGGTAGATCACATAGTTGAACTGATAGGTGCCGCGCGGCAGGTACGTGGCGTAGAGCACCACCTTTTCGTCGCGCATCTCCACATTGGAGAACCACCACCAGCCCCAGCCCCGACTGAGCGGGCGTTCGCGCTCCAGGCGCGGCTGTGTGCCGACCACGCTCACCGTCTCCAGGTTCGGGTTGACCGCCTCCGATCCGGCGGGGATCGGGTCTTCGATCACCACGTAGTGCAGGTCGTTGGGCGCGATGATGGTCAGCGTGACTTGCACCGGCTGCCCGACCTCCGCCGAGGTGATCGGCGTCCCTTCGGGATCGTCGAGCAGGCTGTACTTGCGATTGACGATCAGCCCCCGATTGAGCGGCTCAATCTCCGGCACGGGCAGCCACACTTGCAGGTGTGCCGTGTAGTAGAGATTGCCGTCGCCCTCGCTCCGGCTGATGGTCAGGCGGTTGGCGCGGTCGGTCAGCAACTGCGCCACGTCTACCACCAGTTTTTCGGTCTGGCGCACGTTGTCCGGCGTGGCGGTGTTGTCCTCCAGCGCCAACCGTTCGCCGTTGAGCGTCGCGCCGAAGGTGTAGTCCGGATACAGCTCGCCGGTGAGCGTCATCCACTCGGTCAGCGCCATCAAGGCCCAGGCGGTCTCCTGCGTCGTCTCCCAGGCGTCGGCCTTGCGGGCAACCATCAGCCAGCGCACGATATTGGGCAACAACTCGTTTTGCGGGTCAATCTGCGCCAGCGCCAGCAGGCCGAGCGCGGTCGTGCGCGTGTCGGTGTTCCAGTTCCACCAGTCCTGGTAGTCCTCTTCCCAGTGCGCCCCTGTCGCGCTGACTACCAGCGCCGAGGCCAGGTCATTGACCAGTTCCCTGGCGCGGGAGTCCTGGGGAGCCAGCAGGTGGAAGGTGAGCGCCAGATAGGCTTTGGCGTAGAGGCTCATCGTCTCGCGCTCGTCATAGAGCAGCACGGACCGCTGGAAGTCGCCCCGACCGGCGCGTGCCAGCGCGTAGAGCAGGAACGCCTGCCGGTTGACCACCCACCGCTCTTCCTGCGGGCGTATCACCTTCAGCGAATTGGCGACGTAGACCGCGGCGCGGTTGATCACGCTCTGTTCGACCGTGAAGCCAGCGCGCTGCGCCTCCACCAGGCCGATCAGCGCGTAGGCGGTCACCACAGGGTTGGACTTGTCCTGCACGAACCAGCCCCAGCCACCGTCGGTGTGTTGCTGCGCGTAGAGCCGCTGCAGCGCATAGCTCACCTCGACCTCCAGGTGCGCGGCCAGTTCGGGATCGTCCAGGCCCAGGTCGCGCAGGGCGCGCAAGGTGACGGCGTTAGGCAGGAAGCGGCTGATGATCTGCTCGATGCAGTAGTGCGGGAAGTTGCGCAGCCAGGTCAGGCCATCCACCGTCGCCGCAGCCAGCGAACGATCCAGGCGGATAGTGAGCTGTCCCTGCGTCACGTCGAAGCGGCGCGGCAACGCCACCGCTTCGGTGCGGCTGCCCGCTTCTGGCCCGCGCAGCAGGCCCGCCGTGCCCACCGTCTCCGGCGCTTCGTACTTGTAGACGGGCAGCGGGTCGCCGCCCAGGATGGTCGGCTTGCTGGCGTCGGTGTATTGGCCGTCGTTGGCATTGGCATAGAAGGTCAGATCAACCTGTGGCACGTCGAGAATCTCGACCTGCCAGTTGACGCGGGCACGCCCGCCGGCGGGTATGTTGACCTGTTGCACGGGGGCGACGCCCTCGGCAAAGCGGAAGCCTGTGCCTTCCAACGCCACTTCGGTCAGCAGCGCCTCGTCGGTGTTGTTGTTGACGATGGCGCTCAGCGTAGCCCGATCGCCCACCACGAAGAAGCGCGGCGTGCCAGGTCGGATGAGCACCGGCTTGGTGCTGATCAGGTCGAAGGTGGTCTGCCCAACCAGCATGGGGCCATCCTCGCCCGTCGTGATGGCGCGCGCGTCCAGCCGCCAGGTGGTCAGATTGTCGGGCAGAGTCACGGAGACGGTCGCCTGACCGTTCTCGTTGGTGAGGACGAACGGTTCCCACAGCGGCGTATCTACGAACTCCTGGCGCACCTCGAACAGGCCGCCTTCGCCGTAGCCGCCGCCCCCACCCTTGATCGTGTCTATGATGCGCTGCGTGGCCTGATCGGTGCTGATGGTCAGGGTGCTGGCGCTGCGCACGCTCAGGCCGCGTTCGGAGTAGAAGTAGGAGAGCAGCGGTTGGCTGTTGGGCGGCGCGATGGTCAGCACAGCCAGATCGGTCAGGCTGACGCCGACTTCCGCACCGGCGACGGGCTTGCCCTGCCAGTCGGTGGCGGTGATGGTGTAGTCGACGGTATCGCCCGGTCCGGCGAATTCGCCCGCCGCCACGTCTATGCTGGGCGTCACTTCCAGTGTCATCACCAGGCGGCTGGTGTCTACGGAGAGCTTGACCAGCCCCATGCGGAAAGCGGCCACGGGATTGTTCTCGTCCACGCCTTTCACCAGCACCGCGCTGACGAAGACATTCGGCGCGAAGTCCTCCGTGATGGGCAGCCGGTAGACGGTGCTGTTGGTCTCCAGTTTCAGCACTTCCTGACGCAGAAAACCGTCGCGCTCGACCGTGATCAGCGCCCAGGCTGTCCCCTGCCAGGGGCTGGGGATGAGGATTTCGGCGGTGTCGCCCACGGTGTACTCGTCCGCATCGGCGATCAGTTGGATGCGGTTGGAGTTCTCCTGCCGCCAGTTGACGAATTCCTCGCCACTGACCCACAGGAAGGCGCTGGATTGCACCTGGTTGCCCGCCGCATCGGTGACGGTGGCGTACACCTTGTACACGCCGCCCACCGGCGGGACGAAAGCGATCTGCGCCAGACCGTCCTCATCGGTGATCGCCGTGCCGCTGGCCCCTTCGACCAGCTCCTCCTTGACCTCCCACGTCCAGGTTGTGCGGCCAAACTCGTCCTCTTCCTGCACGCTGAACCAACGCCGCTCCACCACACGGTAAGCGATCTGCTGGCCAGCGACGGGGGCGCTGTCCCAGTCCACCGCCAGCAGGTTGATCTTCGTTTCGCGCCCAGCGTAGCCCACGTATTCGGTGGGCTGCACACCGACATAGACCAGGCCCTGGTGTACCACCACCTGCACGCGACCGGCCACCAGTTGATCGCTCTCGTCGGTGACGCGGGCCTCGATGGTGTAGGTCTGACTGCGACCCTGCTCGCTCAGATCGGCGGGCAGGGCGATCAGGAAGCGGCCCAACTCGTCGGTGCTCCCTTCGCCCTCGGCGATCACCTCGCCATAGGGGCCGTAGTATTCCGGCGCGTAGAAGTCATAGTTCTCGTCCACGAACGACCACCAGCCGGGCTGATCGCCGCTGTAGTTGAAGAAGTAGTCCTGCGCCAGCACGCTATAGGCAACCGCCGCGTTGGAGACCGCCCCGCCGAAGAAGTAGCGCGCCTCGCCCAGCACGACTACCTCTTCGCCCTGGACGACCTGATCCCGCTCAGGGGTCAGAGTCACCTGGAACTCCGGCGCGCGGTATTCGGCCACGCTGAAGCTCACATCGAACGCCTCGCGCACGTTGCTGGAGACCTCGGCCACGATACGGTAATAGCCGAGCGGCGCTTCGGGGTCGAGTTGCAGTTCGCCGCTGAACGACCCCTGCGGCGAGACCGGCAATATCTGATCGTAGATCACCTCGCCGCGGTCGTCGTAGACCTTCACCGGCACTTCGGTCAGCGCTGGCAGGGTGTAGGTGACATCATCGCGCGCGCGCAGGATGCCCTTGAAGTAGACCGGCTGGCCAGGACGGTAGATCGGGCGATCGGTGTAGAGGTAGACGGTGAAGTCTTCTGGCTGGTAGTCGCCCCAGGTGTCGAACATCCAGGGGTCCATGCCCTCCGACCAGTCGCTGACGGTGAAGCCAAAGCGCTCCCCCTCGTCCACGCTGACATAGAGCGTGGTATAGAGGTCTTGCAGACGGGGGATGCTCGCCGTCGCCAGACCGTCATTGCCGGTGACGGCGCGGGCGATGGGATCGAAATCTTGGTTATAGAAGATCACCGGTACGCCAGGGATGGGATCGCCGCTCTGCAGGTCGGTCACCCAGGCCAGGGCAGTATCCTGGCTGAACTTGAGCGTGATGTTGACCGACTGCACCAGCAGGACGTGCTGTTGGGGGCCTTGGGTTCTGGCGTCGGTCTCCGGCGAGCGCAGTTCCAGGAAGTAGACGCCGGGCGGCAAGGCGGGCGGCGTATCCGTATCCGCGGCAGGCTGTGCACCAGGACGGTTGGGATCGGTGGGTGTGGCCAGCAGCGGCGCGAAGAAGTAGGTGCTCTGATCGCCTTCGGCAGCCCAGCCGGTGATGCCGTTGTCCAGGCGCACTTCCCACCACAGATAGCCGCCCTCGCAACGCGGGCCGTTGGTGA
>FWPU01011819.1_pt1 | contig 11977 bp, 9 predicted proteins | sample 2228361 | NCBI WGS metagenome assembly FWPU01 (sample SAMEA103939777, study PRJEB20133) | metagenome | reverse complement strand
CCTTCGTCGGTGTGTACGCCGACCCGCTACGGGCTATTGACGGGGAGGTATGCGTGGCGAACGCGACTTCACTCCGGGGTTTTGTATGGGTTCGATCGACCATTGATCGAGCCGAATCGCACGACCTTGGCGTCGTTGTTGAAGTCTCACGGGTATGCGACGGCCGCCGTGGGCAAATGGCATCTGGGGCTTGGTTGGCAATCGGCCCAGGGGACGCCGGTGACCGACAAGGACTACACGACCGACGATCCGGGCGTCGATTTCACCCGTCCCATCACGGAAGGACCGCTGACGGTCGGATTCGATTATTTCTTCGGTATCGCCGCTTCTCTCGACATGGCGCCCTACTGCTACATCGAGAATGACCGTGTTACCGCCATCCCCCAGGAAGACACGAAAGGGCAGGAGTTTCCGGAGAATTGGCGTCCCGGCAAAAAATCGTCCGATTTCGACCACGATCAGGTCTTGTCCGTCTTGACGGACAAAGCCGTCGGCTGGCTGACTGAGACGCACAAGGAGGCGCCCGAGCAGCCGCTTTTCCTCTACTTCCCTTTGACGGCCCCGCACACGCCCGTGCTACCGCTTCCGGAGTTCCAAGGCAAGAGCCAAGCCGGGATTTACGGCGACTTCGTCGTTCAAGTGGATCACGTCGTGGGCCGGGTTCTGGAGGCCATTGACGAGTTGGGAATCCGGGAGAATACGTTGGTCATCTTCACCAGCGATAACGGCTCGACGATGACCATTCGTCCGTTCTTTCAAAAGTATCAGCACGCCACGAACTATCACTTTCGCGGCCAGAAGTCGGACATTTGGGAGGGCGGCCACCGCGTGCCGTTTTTCGTCCGCTGGCCGGGCCGGGTCGAGCGTGGGACGACCTGCGAGACCGCGATTTGCTTGACCGATTTGTTGGGAACGTTCGCTCAGATTGTGGGGGATACGCTGCCCGAAACGTGCGGAGAGGACAGCTTCGGGTTCTTGCCGCTGCTGACCGGTGAAGCCCGCACGGTCGATCGGCCGCCCCTCGTGATGCACTCGATCATCGGCAAATTCGCCGTGCGACGGGGCGATTGGAAACTCCTCGACTGCCGTGGTTCCGGCGGCTGGAGCTTGGCCGAAAACCGGGTGCCCGAGGCCGCGCCGGTGGGACAGCTTTACAACCTTCGCGACGATATCGGTGAGCAAACGAATCTCTACTCGGTTCGGCCCGAAATCGTTTCCGAATTGCGCGCCGAGCTGAGTACGATCCGCGAATCCGGCCGCAGCGCTCCATGAGGGGCGGGCTGCGGTCTCCGGGAGGCGTGCCCAAACGCCGCGACGGCGCCGGTGTAGCGATTCATTCCGCACCCACAACGTGCGGATTCGTGATGCGGAGGGGGCGGACGGCCTCGCTGCTTTCCCACCGAACGAGTGCGGTCGCATCGCCGACTAGCGACAGGTCGTCGGCTTCATCAGGTGCTTCCGTCGTCGCTCGTTCCGCAAACGGATTCAGAACCAAGATAGGAGCGGCGCGGTGCGGCGGCGTGACGATGGGGGGCTGCCCGTGAGAGGGGACTGAAGAACGAAGGAGCGGCATGGCGTGGTCGCGGGAAAACCAGAACCACGGCCGCTGCGCGGCGTAGAACGCTAGGCGTCCCGGCGGCCACAGGCGTGCGACATCGGAGCGATAGAGGAATCGCCCGTTCGAGATCAGCGTCCGGTAGCGGTAGTGCGTGACCGGGTACCGCGCGAAATACGGCCGGGAATCGTACTCGTCGGTAAAATTGGGCCAAAGCGCCCGGTGACATCCGAGAACGTCGGGGATTCGGATTGCACCCGACGAATGAACTCCGCAAATCGGGGATGCCGCGGATTCCTGGCCAAATTGCTCTCCGGCGGCTAGCCGCGCATACTTCCCCGCATCAACGGGCATCAAGCAGAAGGCAGCGGCTAAGAGCAGCGGCGTCGCGAAACCGAATCGCAGCATAAGAACCCGTCCCGCCAAGGCGTCGTCTGAGAAAAGTACCGAAGGTCGTCTTTTCTTCAGGCTAATTGCGGTTCTCGGGGAATTCAAATTCGGATCGTATCGAGCGGGACGTGTCCGCGCCTGTCAGGTACCCCTGCCGGCATCGGATCGGGTACCGGAATCGTTGGAATTCTCATTTTGCGAGGAGCTGCCGGCGGGGACCGCCGCAGGCTCGCTCCCGGCCGCAGGACCGTCGGCGGCGGGTTCTTTCTGGGCCGGCACCGGGAAGTTCGGGTTTTGCCGCATCATCGCGTCACGCATCTCGTCCTCCTCGGTTCGCGGCGTAACCTTTTCTCCGTTCGGTAGAAGGAACGGCTCTCCCATGCCGGGCAGATTCGGAACCGAGAACTCCAATTCCCCCAAGTCCTCAAGCGGAGGCCGAGAGTCGCAGCCGGAAAAGATTGCCGCGAACATCAAGAGCAGGAAAAACCCGGCCGATTGCGACCCGAGTCGCCGCGAAGCAAGACAGCGGCTTGGAAACGGATGGAAGGCGAAGCGAGTCATGGGAAGCACCTTATGACAGCCGAGACTTGGTCCATTGTGGGCAGATACGTCGGATGCCGTCCGGCGGTTCGTTCCGCCCGTGGAATCATGGCGAAGCCTTGGGACGCACCCAGGTTTGGCCCTTCTTGTACCGATGGGCACGCTCGACGACGATGGGGTCCTTGCCGGTTCGGATGACGGCGTTCAGGGCCGATTCGAACTCCGGCTTATTGGCGTCGCGGAGCTCCCGGTGGTGGGCCAGCTCCACGATCGACTCGCACGCTGCTTGGGCATAGGCGGGTTGGTCCAGAAACGTGACCAGATACCTCAGCGTGGCCACGTCCCGGATCGCTTGCGCGCGTTGCAGGGCCAGGATGCGTTCTTCGTCCCGAGTGCTGAGCTTCATGGCCGTTTTCAGCAACTCGAGTTTCTGTACGTTATTGCGGTCGGCGGCCAAGGGGGCGACGCGAATCAACGCCCGGAGGCAGGTCGTGCGGTGGGACGCGTGAGGGTCGCGCTCCGCCAGTTCGATGAGGAGGTCGGCGACGGAGCCGTCCGGCCAATTGGCGAGGGCTCGAATGCCGGCCTCGTGCCAAGCCGAATCCCGCGATCGCAGAGCGGCTTGAATTGCGGCGAAGGCCGTTTTGCCGCCCACGCGGCCGAGCGTGGGGAGCAAGACGCGTTGATCGGCCTCGCTGAACCCCTCCAGCGCTGATGTCAGCGTGGTGTCCCGCCGCTCCTCCGGGATTCGCCCGCAGAGGAACATGACGGCCTTTTCGGCCGCTTCGCGATCGCGACCCGCCGGTAGAGCGAGTACGAGTCGCAACATCGGCACAAGCTGTTCCGGTCCGGCCAGCTCGCCCAACGCGGCCAGGGCGGCATTCCTTTTGAGGGGATCCGGCCCGGCGGCCAGCTCCAACAACCGGGGCACGGCGTTCGTGTCGCGCCGTTCCACCAGCAGGCGGACCAATTCCGCAGCGTCGTCCCCGTTCGCTTTGTCCACTGCGGCCAGAATGGTGCTTCCGACTTGTTCGCCGGGCAACCGCGTCAGCGCGAAGCGTGCTGCCATGCGCTCTTCTTCCGCCTCCGCCCGGAGCAACGGCAGGATGACTTCGGCGTCGGCGGCTTCGCCGAGGAATGCCAACGCGCGGATCGCCGCGGCGCGGACTTCGGGCCGGGGGTCGCCCTGGAGCAAGGCAAGGATGGCGGGACGCGCGGCCTTGTCGCCCCGATTCGCCAAAGCCCCCAACAGACCGACTTGAGCTTCCGGAGCCAGCCGCGGCAACTCCTCGGCAAAGCGCCGCGTAATGGCCTCCCCCTTCAACTCGCTGCGAATCTGCTCCAAGGCCAATCCCCGGATGTCGCGGTCCGAATCCCGCAGGAATTCCAAAACCATTTGCACGGCTTCGGTGTCGGCACCGGCGGTCACTTCGGCCGAACAGGTCGCCCGACAGGCGGCCAGCATCAAACACGGAGCGAGCAACCAAGCGAAGGAGAAGCGCGCCATCAAAAAAGACTCCCGGCCGGGTACGTGAATGGAAGGGAAGGCGGATGCGACGCGAACCGCGGCGGTGCGACGCGGAAAGCGAGACGGATGCGAGGTCGGCGGCACCCGTCTTCCAAGTCTAGGGTAACTACAAGGGCAAGGATTACTCGGATTTGCCGGCGGCGGCCAACATGCCGCGCGTGGCGGCCAAGCGGACCTGTTTCGGCTGATCTTCGCCGGTCAGCTTTCGGTACAGGACGATCGCCTGGGCCTTTTCGCCTTTGGCCAAGAGAGCCTCCGCGCAGGCGAGCACGGCGTCCGCGACCGCGGATCGCGCCCCTTCGGATACGGCGACGGAGGTCAAGGCCTTGGCGGCTTCCGCAGTGCGAATATCCCCCAAGGCGAGGGCCGCCGCGCGGGCCGTGTCCGTATCGGAGTCCGTTAGCAGCTTCGCCAAGACCGGCACCGCCGCCGTGTCTTGACGCGCGCCGAGCGATCCGATCACACCGATCCTGAGGCGAGCGCTCAGATTCGGCAAGGCCTCGCGCAGGGCTTGAGCGGCTTCGGGCAGCTCGATACGTTCCAGCGCGTACCGGGCCATGTGCGAGTTCTCGGCGTCCGCCAGCAAGCCGGCCAGGACCGAGACGCTCGCGGCGGTTCCGATAATGGTCAACTTGCGACAAACGAAATCCTTGGCGGCACGCGAAATTCCGCCTTGCAGCAAGTCCAGCAGCTTGGTTTCCAATTCCCGGCGCGCGGCCGCGTCGCCGTGGGAAGCCGCGATCGCATCGTCGATCGGCTTCAATACCCCGGGGTCGGAACCCCAATCGAAAGTCTTCAAGGCTTCAAAAGCGTCTTCCAACATGGTATATCCTCGCTTGGAAAAATGGTGATACAAACAATGTGGCGGCGGCTCAAGCGGTTTTTGACCGGAAGCGACACACGGTGTTGTGATAAACCGTGATCGTGCCGGAACTCTACAAGACCCACGGTTCACGGCGGGCGCGATCTCGCAGTCGGTCGGCCTCGGGGTCGTTCACGAATTGCTGATTCGCCGCGTCCCACTTCAACGACCGTTTGAGCGTGTAGGCGATGATGCCCAAGTGGCAAACGGCCATGGTGTTGATCGCCAGTTCGATGTCTCGGAACGGCTTCTCGCGCGTCTTCACGCACTCGATGAAATCGGCGTAAATGCCGCCGGTGCCCTTGTAGCCGGGAACGGGCTTGGGATCGCGGCGTTCGCCGGGCGTGCCCTCCACTTGGAGGTTGCCCGTGTCGGGACGATTGTGGTAAAGCACGATCCCGTTGGGATAGCGGTACTCGAGAAATTCGCGCCCGTTCTCGTTGTGATAGATGACCTCTTGGGGTTGCAATTCGCGGACGTCCACGGCGAAGGTGGCGCCTCCGAAGTGGTGGGCGCCCCAATCCGTCATGCCTCCGCCGGAATAGTCGATGTACGATCGCCAGCTTCCTCCGCCGGTGCCGAAGTTTCCGTCGCAGCGCGCTTTGTTGTACGGAGCCCAAGGCGCCGGGCCGAGCCACATCTCCCAGTCGATGTCGTCGGGAACCGGCTCGGCGGGCAAATAGCAGGGCTGCGACAGGGGCCCGACGTTGACGTTGATCCACCGGATCGTCCCTAGTTCCCCACCCCAGCACTTGTTGACCACGTCGCGGTAGTCTTCGAGCACGCGCTGGCTGCCGCCGGACACGACGCGGGCGTAGCGCCGGGCGGCCTCGACCATCAAAGGCCCTTCGCGAAGCGTCCGCGTCTCGGGCTTTTGGCAGTAGACGTCCTTGCCGCTTCGGCAGGCTTCGATCACGATGATGGCGTGCCAATGGTCGGGCGTGGCCACGTGCACCGCGTCGATGTCGGTTCGAGCCAGCAAGTCGCGAAAGTCGTTGTAGGCTTTGCAATCGCCGTTTTGATAATGCTTATCGACGTTGGCTTTAGCCTGTTCGCGAAAACTCTTGCGAACGTCGCAGACGGCCACGTATTGAACGTCGGGACGGCCGAGAAAGGCTCCCATATCCCCGCGTCCCATGTTGCCGATGCCGATGCCGCCCATCACGATGCGTTCGCCGGCCGGCGGGGTCTCGCCGTCGCCCAGCGCCTTCGTCGTGATGATATAGGGCAACGCCACGGCGGCGCTTGAGGTTTTCAAGAAACTCCGCCGACTGGTCCTGGATGAAACGCCCATGGATTTCTCCTTTTCGGAAAGCACGATGCCGCGCGGCGTCTCCCGCTGAGACGAAGCCGAATCGGGCAGGAAGGACAGCAATCCATTTAAGCCCCCTTGCCGCGGAAAGTCCATAACCGCGCGAATCATCCGCACCCCGTCGGGCAACCGCCCGTTGACACCGAAGAAATGCCGATAGGGCGTTCGATGAGTTCGCAACGCAGGCGCTTCACGCGGAGGAGGAATCGCCCTCGGATGCGGTTTCGGGTTGGGGTACGGATGTCGCGGACGGATGCGGCGATGCCGCAGCGTCCGATTCCTCTTGCTCCGGCCGGGCCCGGTAGTCGGAAACGTCCTGCCATGAGGTGTCCGGCGACGCGTTTTCTCTTAAGTACAGTTGAATCTCACCGAAGAGTTCTTTCTGTTCAAACCGGACCTGGCCGTGGCGCACCAGCTCCAGGCAGGCCAGAAAAATGCCGATCAGCGTGGACTTGTGCATCCCCTTTTCGAACAATCGGCTGAACGGGATATGCCGCTCCGTTTGCAGACGGCGATAGATCCGCTCCATGAACACCCGGATCGGCGTGTCATCGTAAACGATGGCCGGAGCTGCCGTGGCATCCAATTCCTTGACGATGCGAACGAAAGCGTTGACCAAATCCCAGAGCTGGACGTCTTGGAGCGGTTCGTCGGCCGGATTGCGTTCCACACTGCCCAGATCGTCGGAGAGCCGGCGAAAGGTCTGCTGCCAGGCCCGCGCCTTCTCCTCGAGTTCGTACGCCGCGTCGCGATACTTTTTGTACTCCAAAAGGCGACGGACCAGCTCGTCGCGGGCCGGCTCCTCCGCCTCGATTGCGGACTCTTGGTGCGGCAGAACCTCGTGGGATTTGATCTCGGCCAACCAGCCGGCCATGGCCAAGAATTCGGCCGCCGTATCCACGTCGAGCGGCACGCCGGAATCCAGGTATTCCAGGAATTGCTCGGCGATCCTACCGACCGAGATCTCGGTAATTTCCAGCTCGTTCTTACGGACGAGGTAAAGCAGGAGGTCCAACGGCCCGCGGAAGACGTCGAGCTGTACGCGAAAATCCATGGTTTGCAGCTCGGTAGGCAGGACTTGCGGCGAGCAGGGGCGTTCCCGATACGACATCAGAATACGCCGCTAAACGAATTCCTTCCAGTCCGACTTCTCCAGCTCCGCCAAGACCTTGCGAATCTCCTCCTCCCGCCGTTTGTCCGCGACCAAGGTGGCGTCGGGAGTGACCACGACCACCAGATCGTGCGCTCCCAGCACCGCGATCAGCCGACGCGGATCGCGGCAGCGGACGATGTTGCCGGTGGCGTCGATGAAGAGGGCCTTTTCGGCGGCGATGGTGTTGTTGTTCGAATCTTGCGGGTAAAGGCGTTCCATGGCCCGCCAGCCCCCCACGTCGTCCCATAGAAAATCGGCTTCGATCATGACCACGTTCTCGGCCTTTTCCATGACGGCATAGTCGATCGAGATTTTCTCCATGGCCTGGAACTGGCGATCCAAGATTTCGGCGAACTTCGGGCCGTCCGCGGCCGCGGCGATCCGTTGCAGGCGCTCATGCACTGCCGGGCGGTACCGGCGTAGGGCCTGTAAAATCGTGTCTGCACGCCAAACGAAGATTCCGGAATTCCAAAGGAATTGGCCGGACGCGAGGTATTCCTGGGCGGTCTCGGGGGCGGGCTTTTCACGGAAGCCGGCCACGGTGAACACTCGCGGTGGGTTTTCGACGCCCGACGCGGCCGGCGCGGGCACGGCCTCGCCACGTTGGAGATAACCGAAGGAGGACGAAGGATACGTCGGCACCACCCCGAAGGTGACGAGTCGGGACGGATTCTCGCTGACCAGGGCGTGGGCCGCGCGAAGGGCGGCGCGAAAGCGCTCCGGCGGTTCGATGATGTGGTCTGCGGGCATGACGACCATCACGGCTTCCGGGTCGCGCCGCAAGAGGTGCACCGCCGCCAAGCCGATGCACGGCGCCGTATTGCGGGGATAAGGTTCGCAAACGAAGGCATCGCGCGGCAATACCGACAAAGACTCGTGCAGCGGCCCCGCCAGATCGCGGGTCGTGGAAATCAGTATTCGATCTAGGGGCACCAGATCGCCCAGCCGATCCACGGCGTTTTGAATCAGGGTGCGATCTCCCCGAATCGCGAGGAGTTGCTTGGGCTTGGACGCACGACTCTCCGGCCAAAGCCTGGTCCCGGTTCCTCCCGCCAAGATTACCGCGTGCAACATGGTTGGGAATCCTCACGCATCTTGTTTTCCATCCCGTCGCCACCCGCGAGACGGCCCTCGGGGCCTCTATTCGGCCGGAATTGCGGCCGTGATCGGTCCCTCGGGGCCGAAATACGTGGGAGATGCGATCCGCGTTCCGCGCGGCAATTTTTGCGACAACTCCCAGTAATCGATCGCGAAAAGCGGGCTGATCTCGACGATTGGCTCGTCGACCGTTTCGCAGCCGGCTTCGCTGAGCAAACGGCGGAACTTGGCTGCCATCCGGGCTCGGACGTATTCCGGCGTATCGCGTTCGGCGCCGGGTGCGTTTTTCAGAGGGGCGAATTGGTCCTCCTCCTCCACCTCGATCACGATCGCATTCTTGGCGTGCGGAATGAGGTCGAAAATGAAACGCTCAAACTTGACGGCGTTGGGGATTTCCGGCGTCACCTCCGCCCTTTGCGCGGGGTCATAATACGGCACCTTCTTGAGCGCGACGTGAAAGGGCAGGACTTCCGCCAAATCGGCCACGCGCGAGAGAAAATCGACCTCGATGACGTGGACTCCGATGCTGCCCGCCCACAGCAACGGTTTGCCGTCCGGCCCCGGCTTGGTGGACAAATCCTCGGGAAGGTCGCTGTATTCGACGACGTGCAAACGGTCGCCCACCTGGACGACATTGCCGACTTTATCGAGAGGTGTTCGCTTGGCGACCACCAAGGTGGACATCTCCGATCCGGAAAGCAGGTGCCAGCCGATGAATTCCGGGGCTGCCACGTCCAGAAGCGGATTGTCGACCTGAAAATAGAAGAGGTGGCGGATGCCCTCCTGCCGGAATTGCTGCAAGATGCCGCTGCGATGGATCGCCGCAAGCATGCCGCCGTGGCCGTCGGGGCTGAGAGCCAACGTGTCCAGCCCAGCCATCAGTATTTTGCCCGTGTGCGCGTCCACCGAAGGCATGGTTCCCTGACAAAATACGTGCAAATCGTCGCCCAACCCGAAGCGCTGGTGCCGTTCGAAATAATCGACCGTTTCGGCGTGGGTCGCGGGACTGGTCATCAGGGCCAGCGGAATGCGGCGGCCGTAGCGTCTTGCCCGGGCGAGAATCTTTTCCGCGAAGATTTGAAAGAGAGAATGGCGGGACAAAGGGCCGATGGGGAACATTCCCTTGGGATGCTCGAACCCGAGCCGCGAACCTTGGCCGCCCGCCACCAAGACGCAGGCCGCACGTCCGGCCCGGAGTGCCTCTTCGCCGGATTCCACGGCCGCCTTTCGCCGAGCGGCATCGGCCCGATCGCTCAGCCTCGGTCCGCGCGGAGAAGTCGCGTTTTGCAACAGAGAGCCGAAGTCGGGCTTCTTCTCTCGATTCTCATAAAGCCGGCGAATGAGGTCGAAGTCCACCGCTTGCAGCGATGCGAGCAGCAGCTCGCGGCGGTCCGGAGATAGATCGTTCCACGCAGTCAAAAGGTGGTCCTGGCCGTATTCCGCCAGGCGACGCGTCCAATACTCGTATGGATCGAATCCCGGTCTATCGAATTCGGACATCATGGACACTCCATCAAGCCGCGGGAGGGGGCGCGGACGACTTGCAATTCTAACTGCTAGGATTCCACGGACGGCAGAGAGAACTTCCGGACGCCGTCCGGATGCGGCATCAGTTCGGTTTGAATCCGCAGACCGTCGTAGGCCGGCTGTACGCCCGGCGGCAGTTGCCGGCTGAACGCGGCGTGGTCCAGGCGGTGGCAGAGGTGCGTCAAGTAGCAGCGACGGGGCCGCAGAAGCTCGACGATCGCCAGGGCCTCATCGACGGAGAGGTGCGTTGGGTGCGATTCGTGACGCAAACAATCCAGGATCAGAACGTCCAGGTTCCGCAGACGTTGCAACGTTTCCTCGGGGAATTGTTTGACGTCCGTGCAGTATGCGGCGTCGCCGAAGCGAAAGCCCAGCACGTCCCACGGGCCGTGCTTCAGTCGCAAAGGGGTCACCCAGGCTCCCAAGAGCTCGAACGCCTCCGTGTCGATGGTGACGAAGTCGAGCTGGGGGACCCCGCCCGCCGGAGCACCCTCCTCGAAGGCGTAGTCGAAAGCCTTGCGGATCCGGGCTTGGACGGAAGCTTCGCAGTACACGGGGACGGGGGCTTGGAGGTACTGGGGGATGACGCGCAGGTCATCCAACCCGAACAGGTGATCGGCATGCGCGTGGGTGTAAAGTACGGCCCGCAGATCGGCAATCCCTTCGCGAACGAGTTGCAATCGCAATTCGGGCGGGGTGTCGATGAGGACCGTGCCCTCCGGCAAGCCCACCGCCAACGAGCACCGCGTGCGCCGATTCCGCGTATCCTCGCTGGTGCAGACGGGACAGCGACAACCGATCACGGGCACGCCGTGCGATGTCCCGGTTCCGAGGAATACGATCTCTCCAGGCGACAGCGAGCGGACGGGGTTTGTCTTGGTCACGGTGTTTTAGAGGTAATAGGTGTCCAATGGAATCCCACTAGTTTGCGACCCGGGCAGTGCTGCGACGGGGATCGCTGACGAACACTTCCAATATAACCGAAGCGAAGCGGCCGACCGAAGAGAGCTTGCGAAATCGTTGCGGGTTGGAACGGGATTGGGTGCATCGTCCCGTGTGGGGGCATTGCCCGAGCGAGACGGCGAGTGGATCCAACCGCACGGGGGCCTCAGCGATTGTTGCCGCGAGCGCACTCCGCGGGGCTGGGGCGAAAGACGGCCCAATCTGTGAGTGGGACAGTCGCCAGGGCCGCCATGACGCCAATTGGCTCGACCCTTGAGGAGTATGGTGACCCTGGGAGTGGCTCTGACCCTGGCGTTCGTGATTGACGCTTTCCGGGCCATCCGATAAATTGCGTGCAGCTCGTAATTTGCGATCACGGACGCCGGATGCTGGGGGGACGGGGGAATTGCATCGGACTGTCGTTTTGCACCGGCACGGCGTTTGCTACAATCGCTAGTTGTGCCTGTAGACGCGGGGCAACCTGTCTTTTTGACACAACCCTCTCAAATGGGTGGTAATATCCCATCCTTGGAAATCCAAGCCGTTTTCAATATCAGGGCTTAACTCCGATGGAGCTGTTGGAACGCCTTTGGGACGCGGTCACGGACACGATCACGGTTGTCGGCCAGGCCGTGGATCGCGGCGTCACCGCCGTTTTCGGTTCCGCCAACGCGCGCTATGTTCGCCGGTTGCAACCGAAGGTGCAGGCGATCAATGATTTGGAACCGCGCTATCAAAAGATGACGGACGCGGAACTGCGGGAGCAGACGGACAAATTCCGCAAGCGGTTGGAGGCGGGCGAGTCGCTGGACGATCTTTTGGTCGAGGCCTTCGCCGTCTGTCGCGAGGCTTCCCGTCGCGTATTGGGGATGCGTCACTTCGACGTGCAGTTGATGGGCGGTATGGTCTTGCATAACGGCAGCATCGCCGAGATGGTCACCGGCGAAGGCAAGACGTTGGTCGCCACGCTGCCCGCCTACCTGAATGCCTTGGAGGGGAAGGGCGTTCACGTGGTCACCGTGAAAGACTACATGGCACGGCGCGACATGGAGTGGATGAGGCCGCTCTAT
>FWPU01011818.1_pt1 | contig 11978 bp, 6 predicted proteins | sample 2228361 | NCBI WGS metagenome assembly FWPU01 (sample SAMEA103939777, study PRJEB20133) | metagenome | reverse complement strand
CGTGAAGGTTCCCCGGCGCCGGCGGGTGCGGCGCCGGATGCGGCCTGCCCCGAAGCTCAAACTCTAGCAGCGGGGCCGGGCCAAATCAAGCTCTACGTCCTGGACGCGCGAGGCCCCTCCCTTCCCTGCGGGCTCATTGCTTGCGGGACTCCTCCTTGGCGTCGCCCTTGGGCTCGTACTTGGCGGCTTTGGCCACGGCCTCTTCGCGGTAGCGCCCGGAGGGGTATTCGATCGAAACCTCGCGGAAAGCGCCGGAAGCCTGTTGGGCCAGGAACTCGCGGGCCTTGGGGTCCTTGGCGGCCTCCAGGAGTTCTTCGTAGCAGCGCGCCAGGCGGTAAAGCGCGTGCTCGTGCTCCCGCTCCAGGCCCCCGCCCCGGCCCGGGTAGTGCAGCACCACGCTGCGGACGTAGAAGTCGCGCGCCTGGGCGAACTGCTTCTTCTCGAACCGGAGGTCCCCCAGGGCGTTGGAAGCGATCAGGAGGAGCGCCGGCTGCGTGGCCGTGGTGAGCACCCCGTTGCAGAAGGTCTCCAGCCCCTGGGCGTCCTTGAGGCCCCGGAGGCACCGGATCACCCCCGCGGTGGCCTCCGCGGCCGTCTCCGGGTCGGACGAGGTCTTGAGCGCCTCGAAGAGCTTGCGGGCCTCGTCGTAGCGGTTCTTGTCGTAGAGCAGCTCCGCGCGCTGGCGCCGGGCCTGGTTGACGAGTTCCGCGCGCAGCTCCGCGGGGGCCTGCTCGATTTCCTTTTCGATCGCCTCCATGCCCTTCTCGTCGCCCTTCTCGCGGTGCGCCTGGAGGGCCAGCGTGTAGGCGTCCGCCAGGAAGCGGGAGTCCTTGAAGTCCTTGCGGATCCGGGCGAACTCCGGGATCGCCAGGTCGAGCCGCCCGAGGTTCAGCTCGCAGAGCCCCCGGTAGTAGGCCACGTAGGCGGGGAACCACCCGCGGGGCTTGACGACGCCCTTCTCCTTGGAATTGGCGTACTCCTCGGCGCTCTTGAGCGAGGAGAGGGCCTCGGACCACTTCTCGGCCTCGATCTGGGCCATCGCGCCGCGGAAAGCCAGGGGGGCGTCGGCGTATTCGATCCGGCGGACGTCCTGCGGCCGGAACGTCTGGGCGCCCCCGGCCGTCTGGAGGACGACCTCCCGCCAGGTGTCCTTCTGGACGGTCCCTTCGACGGGGTTGCCGCGGTGGGGGACCACGCGATCCTTCGCGGGCTGCGCCTGGGCGGCGGCCAGGAGGGCCGCCAGTCCGATCGTCGCCAGGTTCATCGGTTCACCTCCGGGGCGGGGGCTAGGGCTTCTTCCTCGGGAGGATTTCCTCGAGCTTCTTGCGCAGGGCCTCGAACTTCTCGCGGAAGCCCCACCGGCTCTGGCCCTTCTCGTCGGCGTCCCAGCCGGGGGCGTAGCCGCGCAGCTCCATCGCGTCGAAGAACCGCGCCAGGGCGTCGGGGTCCAGCTCGAAGAGGCACTCCGCGCGCTTGTAGAGAAGCCGGTAGGTGTGCTCGTTGAAACGCTGGTTGGACATGAGCAGGCCCGCCAGCTCCGCGTAGGTGGCCTCGGCCCGCCGCAGCAGCTCGTTGCGGGGCGCGCCCTTGGGCATGGACATGGCCTGCGCCACGTAGCAGTCGGACAGGTCCTCCCAGGAGCTGCCGTCGCGCTTCTGGGGGTCGTTGCGGACGATCTCCTCGTAGATCTTGACCGCCTCCTCGAACTGGCCCACGCGCAGCATGCAGCGGGTGAGCCGCGACTTGATCGCCCGCACCTGGTCCTTGGGGAGCTGGGCCTCCTTTTCCAGGAGGAATCCCTTGTACAGCTCGAGCGCCTTGGAGTAGATGCGGCGGACCTCCTCCAGGCCCTCCTTGCCGAGCTTCGCCTCGCCGAGCTTGAGGCGCTGCTCGGCGGCCATGAAGAGCTTGTCCGCCATCGCCTCCATCTGCTCGGGGCGGGTGACGGCGCTCGGGTTGAGGTTGTAGTACTCGTAGTAGTAGGTGGCGGCCTTCACGGCGTAGAGGTCGTAGAGCTCGGGGTTCTTCTCCCGCTCCTTCTCGGCCGCCTCTTCGAAGGCGTTGGCCAGGACCGCCAGGGCCCGGGCGTAGTGGTCCATGCCGAGGCCCCCTTCCTTCTCGTAGCGCTCCTTGAGGGTCTTGAGGTCCTCCTCCGCCTCCTGGACCTGGCCCAGGCGGATCTTCGCGTCGATGCGGCTGGAGAGGATGGCGATGAGGAGCTTGGGGTCGGCGTTGGGGAAGCGCTTGTCGGCGTCCTGGGAGATCGCCAGGGCCTCCTGGGGGCGGGCGATGCGGTCGTGGGCCAGGATGCGGGCGGAAAAGTAGACGGACCCCACGGCGCGGCGGATCACGCGGGGCTCCTTGCCGGACATCTTCTCGACGGCCTCGAGGTGCTTGCGGAAGGCGTCGAGGGCGCGCTTCCAGGCGTCCACGGCCTGGGCCAGGAGGCGGTCGCGCTCCGCGGCGGGCTTGCCGCGCGCCTGATCCATGAGCTGAAGCCCGTGGTTGTACAGGCTGAAACCCATGCTGAAGATCGCCTCTTCGTAGGTGTCGCGGCCGGGCTGGGCGAGCTTGGCCCACTCGGCGGCGGCCTTGTCGAACTGGCGCTTGTCGTCGTAGTCGATGGCGTTGGCCCGGAGGAGCTGCTCGCCGGCCTGGTTGGGGAAGGCCTTGGTGACCCAGTCGCGGTAGTCTTCGAAGGCCTTCTGGTCGGCCTTGTCGCCGGTGGCCTGGGCGATCTTTCCGAGGGAGGTGAGCTTGCGGAGCGCCGCCTCGGGCGCCTTCTCGTGCTGGTTGTAGGGGGGCTTCTCGAGCATGGAGAGGGCCGCGACGGCCTCATAGTGCCGGCCCAGGAGGAAGTAGCATTTCCCGAGCTGGGCCCAGCAGTAGGGGACGAGCTTCTGGTCCTCCGGCCGGCGGATGGACTGCAGGGCCCGGCGGTACTTCTGGATGGCCCGGTAGACGTAGGCGGGGCCGCGCTCCAGGAAATTGTCGGCCGCCTCGATGGCCAGCTGGACCGAGTCGCCGGCGGCGTATTCGCCCAGGTAGTCGATGGCCAGGTTTTCGACCCAGGTGTTTTTGTACTTGGCCTTGAGTTCCTGCAGGAGCTTGGTGCCCTTGTCCGTCTGGCCGGCCTTGCAGTAGGCGCGGGCCTGCTCCAGGAGGAGGGCCTGGCCGATGTTCTCGAGCCGCATCTGGGGGAACATCTTGAAGAAGTCCTCGGCCAGGCGGGCCGCGTCGGCGTACTGCTTGGCGGCGGCCTGGCCCCGGCGGGCGTCGCCGTAGGCGAGGCGCGCCTTCATCTCGAACAGGAGCGCGTGCGCGGCCACGTCGCGCACGTCCTCGCTCTTGCGGTTCTCGGGGTCGCTGAGGAGGCTGCGCGGGCGGCCCAGGTTCATGAAGGCCTGCCGCCAGTACTCTTCCGCCTTCTCGCGGTCCGCGGCCTCGGCCAGCAGCTGATACGCCCGCCCCACGTACACCGACGCGTCGTACGCGAGAAGGTATCGCTCGTACTGCCACATGAACTCGTCGGTGATGAACTTGATCATCTTCTCCAGGAGGCGCTTCATGTCGGCGTGCTTGGAAGCGTTCTCCCGGTAGGTCTCCGCGTGGTTGAAGAGGGCGACGCCGTAGTTGTACTTGGCCAGCATCATGCGCTCTTCCCAGCGCTCGTACTCCTCCTGGGCCTTGGGGTCCTTTCGCGGGTCCTCGGGCGGGCGCTTCTCGTCCTTCTTGAGCTGGGCGATGAGGTCGGTGAAGAGTTTCTCGGCGGCAGCGAAGGCCTTCTCGGCCTCCTCGGCCTTGGAGGGGTCGGCCTTGGCGGCGGCCATGAGCGCCTTGCCCTTGGCCTGGTAGAGGTCGCCGATGTCCGAGAGGGCCTCACCCCGGCGGCGGTGGTTGGGGTGCTTGGCCAGGAGGGCCGCGACCTCCTTGACCGCGCGGTCGATGAGCTTGGCCTTCTCCTCGGGGGAATCGGCCCGCTTGGCCATGAGGATCTTCAGGCGCGCCAGGCCGTACTCGCCGTCGGCCTTGATCTCCGGGGTGGCGCCGGTGTCGCGGATCTTGGCGAACACCTCCTCGGAGAGGTCCCACCACCCGCGCTCGGCGAGGGCGTCCCCCAGCTCGTAATCCTGGGCGGCGAGGGCGGGCAGGGCGGCGGCCAGGAAGGTCGCCGGGACGGCTTTCGTCATGTTACCCCCTTCGAGCAGGATGGGATCCCCGGCCCCGGGGCCTCCCGCCTATCTTAACGGTTCGGGCCCGGCCGGGGTTCGGCGCCGCGCCGAGGGCGCGCCGGGCCGTCCGCGCTTTCCCGGGAAGGGATCGCGGGCGTTCGTCAGAACCGCCGGCGCTCCTCCTCGTCGGGGATGATGATGCGGACCCGCACGATGATGAGCGTCTGCTGGCGCTGGAGGCCCTTGACCTTCATGGACCCGAGATTGCCCACGATCGGGATCGAGCGCCAGATCGGGATCGAGCTTTCCGCGTCCTCGTCGAACATGACCGTCAGGCCCCCGAGCATGAGGGTGCCCCGGTCCGGCACGACGACCGTGGTGCGGATGCGCTGGATGTTGATGATCGGCGTCTCGATGTTCACGGGCAGGGGGTCGGTGACGACCGCGCCCGGGGCCGTGACGTTCGTCGTGATCGTGAAGATGTTGGGCGGCCGCGGGAAGAGCGTGGCGATCGTGGGCCGGAGTTCCAGCGTCACGAACCGCCGGTCCGCGCTCACCACCGGCCGCACGTCCAGCGAGATGCCGTCGGAGACCACGTCCACGATCGGGTCGAGCGCCACGGCGGCCGTGGCGATCTGGACGTCGTAGTCCCGCACGTAGGCCATCTGGTTGGAGATCCGGAAGTTGCCGCGCTGGGTGTTGAAGAGCGTGAGCTTGGGCGCCGTCAGGACGTGGCTGCGCTCGCTCTTGGAGATGAGCCGGATGATCGTCTCGAGGGAGATGTCGTCCAGGAGGGTGTACTGGAGCGTGGCGCCGCCCAGGGGGGAAAGCACCGTGTTGAAGAACCGCTGGACGAGGAAGTCCCCCGTCATGATCTGCTGGATGCGCGCGCCCATCGAGCGCTGGACCGAGTCTCCGAAGACGCCCGTGATGCCCGCGGAGGTGGCCGGCAGCGTGACCACGGACCCGGCCGGCAGGAAGGGCGGGTTGATCGCCATCGTCGGGTTGATGTCGGCCAGCGTCGTGATCCCCTGGACCCGCGCGCCGTTGACGTCGCGGAAGTCCATGCCCACCTGCTGGAGGAAGTCGTCCTCGACGAGGAGGAACCGCGCCTCCACCGACACGAGCATGCTCGTCGAGGCCCGCAGGTCCGAGAGGAACTTGCGCACCGCCCGGTGGACCTCGATGGAGTTCCGGACGATGAGCAGGCCGTTGCTGAACTGGATGGACTTGCCGTCGGCCTCCTCCCACTCGTTCTTGTGGATCGTGTTCTTGATGAGGTTGGCCAGGTCCTCGCCGGTGAACTGGGCGCGCGTCTCCTCGCCCTGGGCGATCGTGGTGCCGATGGCGTCCTGGGCCAGCGAGATGTCCACGCCCGGGAAGTCCTGCATCCCGTAGGTCAGGTCCTGGACGTCGTAAAGCTCGAGCTTGACCGCCTTCTTGAGCTGGTCGGCGGCGGTGATGATGACGATCCCGTCCCGCACCGTGTGGCCGAGCTGCCGGGGCCCCAGCATGAGCTTGAGCGCGCCGTCGATCGGAATGTCGGTCACCTTGAACGAGGGGATGCGGGTGTCCTGGGGGTTCTCGACCCCGGCGATGTGGAAGTTCAGCCCGCTGATGTCGCGGATGTAGTTGATGACCTCCGTCAGCGGGGCGTCCTGCATGTCGATCGTGATCCGCATTGACTTGAGCTTGTCGAGGATCTCCTTGTCCTCGGGCTTGATGTCCTCGTCGAGCTGGGCGATCCCCTTGGGCTTGCGCTTGGAGACGAGCTCCTTCCAGGTCTCCATGTCCGGGAACTCCAGCTCCCGGGCCTGGACGATGCCGTTGAGCTCGATCTGCTCGAAGGTGCGCTTCCATTCCTCGACGTAGTTTTTCAGGTTCTCGCGCGCGGCCCGGCTGTGCCGGAGCCGCTGGGCCACGTTGCGCATCTCCGCCACGGAGGTGACGTTCGGGTTGATGTAGAGGATCTTGTCGCAGACCAGGATGCAGCGGTCGTACTCCTCGCGCTCGAAGTGCATCTGCGCCTGACCGAAGAGGAGCTCCAGTTCCCGCTTCTGGTCGATCAGCCGCCGGAGGTCCTCGCGCGCCTTCTCCTCCTCGATCATCTTCTGGCGCGCCTTCTCCTCCTCGATCGAGCGGTTCTTGCGCGCCTCCTTGGTCCGCTCCAGCATCTCGAGGGCCTGCTTGCGGCGGGTCTCCAGCTCCACGCCCGTGGGCATCCACTTGGCGTACTCGAGGATCTTGCGGAACTCGCGCTCGGCGGCGTCGTACTCGCCGCGGTTGTAGTGCCGCGTGCCGCGGGAGAGGGCCCCGTCGATCTCCAGCACCGTCTGCTGGTGCCGGACGAGGGCTTCCTTCATGAACTTGTCGTACTCGGCCGTGACCGGCGTGACGGCGCCCCGGCCCAGCAGGAAGTTGACTTCCTTGAGGAGGGCCTGCGCCCCGAGGTGGTTGCCGTTGATCTGGAGGGCCTTCTCGCACTCCCGGGCGGCCTTGTCGAAGTCGCCCGCCTCGTAGTAGCGCGTGGCCAGGCGGTAGTGCTCGTCCGCCTGGGCGCCCTTCTGCTGCTCGCTCACCTCGTGCGAGGCGCGGAGCTTGCGGAGGATCTCCTCCCACTCGGCCCCGGCCGCCTGGCCCGCCGGCGCGCCCGCCGCCGGCTCCGGCATCCGCTGGGGCTCCCGCTCCGGCGGCGCGGAGGACTCGGGCGCCTGCGGCCCCGAGGCGTCGGGGCCCGAGGAACAGGCCGCCAGCGCGACCGCGAGGGCGACGGCGAGGATCCGAAGCGGCATCATCGGGCGCTCCTTTGGAACCATCCCAATATAGAGGGCTGCCCCGGGCGGGCAAGGAATTTCAGCCCCCTTCCTAATGGACGGGGGCGGGGGGCGCGATCCCTGCAACGCCGCGCGCGGCTACTTCGGGGGCGACTCCGACTTTTCGGGCTTGTCCGGCGGGGGGGAGGCCGCCGGCTTGGAGCCCCCGTGAATCTCTCAGAACTCGTCCCGCGCCCGAGGGCTGTCCTTCGGATTGGGGATGAGGATCGTCTGCTCCACGCCCCCCTCCGAGACGACGATTTCGTGAATGTCGTGGAAGACCCGCTTCTCCTTGACGAACTGGCACTGGCCGGCGCCCTGTGCGGTGATCTGCTTGCGGCACTTGGTGATCTCGAGGGTCACCGTCGTCGGCTTGATCGAGACGAGCGTCATGCCCGTGTCGAAATCGATCGTGTGCGCCCGCCCGCCCTTGGAAACGGCGTGCTTGGACGTGGGGTCGCCCCCCTGGCCTTCCGGCCACCAGCCGATCTTCTCCCCCGGCCGCTGGAACTGGCGGATCTCCACGGGACCCAGCTCGCGGTCGTGCTTCTCGATCTTCACCCACACCTGGTAGGCGTCCTGCCCCGGGACGCGCCCCGGGTTGATGAAGGTCACCCGGAAAATCCCGAACGTCTGAACCGGGCTCGGCAGCGCGAGCGTCACCGGGTTTCCTTCGGGGGGCGTGCGGCCCTGCTTGTCGGGTTCGACGTACGCCTTGACGCGGTAGTTGTACTTCGTCTTGGGCTCGATCCGCGTGTCCTTGAAGTTCCTGGCGGTGGGCGGGAGCTTGTCGGCCAGGACCTCCCACTTGCCGGAGCCGGCCGTCTCGCGTTCGACGGTGAAATGGCTGTACTTGAGGAGATCGAACTCCTTCTGGAGCGCCAGCTCCTCCTGGCGCGTGAAGGTCTTCACGTCCCAATGAATCGTGACGCCCGAAAGATCCACCTCCGCCGCCCCCAGCGTCACCGGGGGAATCTTGACCTGCTTTCGGGCGTCCACTGGGCGCTCGATCGCCTTGGCCCGGATCTCGGGAAGCCCGGTGGCGACGAAGTCGTTGGCGCCGCGGGCGCTGGCGATCACGTTGTTCCAGGGCTCCACCGCCCGGGCCGCCCAGGGCTCCGCCGCCGGCGGGTCGTACTGCGGGTCGCCGTTCTGTCGCTCGCGCGAGAGGCGCTCCACCTCCCGGCGGACCTCCGCCGGCGAGCGGTCCTCCTCGGCCATGAGGACGCCGACGACGAGATACCCCAGCAGCGCCGCCGCCGCGACGCCCAGCCCGACCTTTTCCCCGTGGGCGGCCAGGAACGCCTGCACCGCGCCGCCCTTCTTCGCCTCGGCCATGTCCGGCTCCTTCCTCGGAACCCCCGTCCGCTGCTTCTCTATAGGTATTGGACGACCCGCGCGCCCCTTACGGCTGGGCCTCCTCGAACGTGCGCGCCTTCTCGGGCTCGAAATCCAGGATCTGGCAGGAAACCGTCAGGAGGACGTCCAGGGGCCGCACCTTCGCGCGCTCGGCGGCCTCCTTGGACTTGCGCTCGGCGTCCTCCCCCCGGTAGTAGACGAACTCCACCTCGGGCGTTACCTGGTCGCGGATCGTGGCGTGCGTTCCGATGACGTTCACCAGCAGACGCTCGCTGGCGCTCGTCTCGTACGCCGGGTTGAGGATCTCGCGCAGCACCTTCGGCACCTCGCTCGGGGGAAGCTCCAGCGCGAAGCCGAACGTCATCGTCCGACCCACCTCGCGCTCGGGGTTCGGCACCGCGTACTCCACGTAGTTGCGGGGCACGCCCGAGCCGGGGTCGGCTCCGACGCCCTGGTAGAACACCATGTCCCGGCCCGTGGGCGCCTGCTCCCACGGGGCGTTCTGGAGGCTGGGGTGGAGCCTCCGGAAGAACCGGAAGTCGTGGATGCGGGTGACCCGGGCGCCCCCCTTGAGGATGGCGTTGGCCACCCGCTCCCGCGCCCAGTAGCGCTTCTGGAGCTCCTTGAGGACGCGCTCCTCGTCCCCGCTCTGCCCCTTGCGCCGGATCTCGTCGAAGTCGCCCGGCTGCGGGTCTTCCCAGTTGAATCCGAAACGGCGCCGCTCGTCGTCGCCGACCACGCCGATCTGCACGTTCTTCTTGCGGAGCTCCTCCTCGAGCGCCCCGTAGTGCTTGCGGTACTCGGCCATGAAGAGGCCGCTGGCGGGGTTGGAGGGGAGGCCCGGGAACCAGCGTTCCAGGTGCTTGTCGCTGTCGGCGTAGAACTTCACGATCTCGCCGTAGGCCTTGATCATCTGCTCGCGGTAGGCCTTCCAGCGGCGGATGTTGGGGTCGCCGGGGATCCGTTCCTGCTTGAGCTCGGCGATCAGCCCGCCCCCGCCGCGCACTCCGGCCAGCTCGCGCCGCAGGCGGTCCTTCTGGGCCCCGAGCGGCAGGACGGCCAGGGCGGTGAAGGCCGCCAGGACGACCGCCGCGGCGCCGATGCCGTCCCATAAGGCGTTCTTCTTGATACTGTCCACGGCGTCCTCCTACTTTTTGTCGCCGCCCTTGTCGGCGGCGGCCAGGGCCTTGCGCTGCTCTTCACCCACGGGGATCTGCAGCGTCACCCGGTAGCGCCAGTAGTTCTTGCGCTCCGGCTCGTTCTCGAGTTTCCCCGGGAAGCCCCGGGGAACCGGCCAGGCCAGCGCCTCCGTGATCGGATGGTCCAGCTCCACCTGCCAGAACCCCGTGTGCCCCTGACCCTCGGCCAGCTCCCAGTGGGGGTTCTTGACGACGCACGGGTTGCCGGCCTTGGCGGGCGCCTTGCGGAGAGGATCGTAGTTGAGAAGCGTGCGAATCACGAAGTCCCGCCCCTGAGCGTCCGTGCCCCGGCGGGCGATGACCACCTCGAGCGTCGCGTTGAGGACCTTCTCGGTCGGGTAGGGCTTGGGCTGGCCGGCGGCGGCGGGGTTGAAGGGCGCGGGCGCGGCGCCGGGGGCGGCGTCGGCCCCCTTCGGGCGCTCCTTCTCCTCGAACTTCCAGTCCACCACCCAGAGCTTCTGGTCCGCCGGAAGCTCCCAGTCGCCGTTGTTCGGGATGTTCGGGTTGAGGAGATCCATCACCTTGAGGATGAGGTCCCGCTCGGTCGACACCCGCACGAGAGGCTCCAGCTGGGAGCGGACCTCCTCGACCTGGGTCGCCTGCTCGTACGCGGCCTTCTGGTCGGCGGCGGCCTGCTTGGCCTGGCGGGCGCGTTGGAGCGCCGTGGCCAGCTCGTTGCGCTCCGAGCTCTGCCGCCACCAGAGCAGCCCGACCAGCGCGTACAGCGCCGCGACGGCCGCCACCACGTAGGGCTGCTTGCGCCGCAGCTCCTTGCGGCGCCGGTGGGCCGGCGGGAGAAGGTTGATCCGGTTGACCGTCTCGCCCAGGCCCTGAAGCGCCAGGCCCAGCGCCGTCCCCAGCCCCGCCAGGTGCTCCTGAAGATCGCCGGGGTCCACCTGGCCCCCGACGGCGATCGTGTTGAGCTTCTGGAGCCGCACCGCCGGCAGCTGGAGGGACTGCGAGATGAACTTCTGGAAGTTGAGCGTCTTCGTCGCGTTGCCGAGGAGCAGGATCTTCTCGAACTTCGAGGTCTTGGAGATCGACTTGTAGTAGCCCGTGGAGCGGTTGATCTCGTTGACGAGATCGCGCAGGACGGGCTGGACGGCGTTGAAGATCTTCTGGGCCTGCTGGGACTGGGCGGCCCGGAGCTTGAGCTTCTCGGCCTCCTCGAAGGGAAGATTGAAGGTCTTCTGGAGGGCCTTCGTGAGGTCGTTGCCCGTGATCGGGAGGTTCCGGACCCAGAACTTCGTGCCGTCGATGACGATGAGGTCGGTGTTCTCCGCCCCCATGTCCAGCGCCACCGTGGGGCCGGAGAGCTCCTGGTCCCGCACGAGGAAGTTGAACAGCGCCACCGGGGCGAACTGGACGGCCTCCACGTTCAGCCCGAGGTCCGCGAGGTTGGCCAGGAATTGCTCGACGATCTCCCGCTTGATCGCGAAGAGGATGACTTCCTTTTCCTCTCCCGGGACGTACTCCCGGTCCACGTACTGGTAGTCCCAGAGGACCTCGTCCATGGGGAAGGGGATCTGGGACTGGGCCTCGTACTTGACGACTTCGGGGATCTTGGCGTCCTCCACCGGCGGGAGCTTGACGAGCCGGTTGAGGATGGAGTGGCTGGGCAGGGAGAGCACCACCGGCTCGCCGGCGATCTTGTACTCCGCCTTGACGCGGGTCAGGGCGGCCTTGATCTGCGGGTCCACGCCGCCGGGCTCGCCCGAGCCGGCCCCCTCGTAGGGGAACACCCCGACGTGGGTCAGGGTGACGTTGCGCCCGGATCCCTCCAGCCGTGCGACCTTGACGCTGTACTTGCTGACGTCGATGCCCCAGACGCCTCGTGCCATGGTGTGGGCCTTTCAAATGGAAACGCCGAAAAGCGGGGCCCGCCCGCGGCGGGAAGGGAGAGGCTGTCGTGTGGCGCGGAAGCGATCGGCGCGCGTGTCGCGCGAGGGGCCGTGTTGGGCATCGGAAATTTTCGACGTCGCCTTCGGGACCCGGGGTCCCGAACCCGGCCGCCTCTCGCGGGCACCGCCGCCCGGGGATCGCCTCCCCGCCCGGCCACTCGTTCCGCCGGCCGGGGAAATTATACCCCAACGGGCCTCGGACCCTCTACTTCCGAGGACGTAAAGAGCGCACCCGCCCCGTGCGGGCCATTAAATATTTTTTGCCGGCCCCTGCAAGCTTCCTCCGCCTCCCTCCGGCAGGAGCCCGGCGTCCCGGCAGACCGTCCTCAGGTCCGCCTCGAAGAGCGGCAGGTCCCCCATGTTCCTCAGGATGTAGGCGGGGTGGAACGTGCAGAAGACCCGCCGCCCGTGGGCCTCCGCGTACCGGCCCCTCAGCCGCGTGATTCCCGTGCGGGTGTTCAGGAGCGTCTGGGCGGCGATGTTCCCCAGCGCACACAGGATCCCGGGGTTGACGAACTGGATCTGCCGGAGCAG